>Ga0190367_1000969_pt1 | contig 18080 bp, 16 predicted proteins | sample 4872181011_MG_FD_171838 | JGI IMG/M metagenome (GOLD analysis project Ga0190367, IMG submission 171838) | Hydrothermal vent microbial mat bacterial communities from Southern Trench, Guaymas Basin, Mexico - 4872-18-10-11_MG | ecosystem: Environmental > Aquatic > Marine > Hydrothermal vents >...
AATAATAGTGGCTACTGGCTTCGACATCTACCTGCCCTACGATGACCCAAGATATGGCTATGGGCGCTACGACAACGTCATCACGGCCCTGGAGATAGAGCGCCTCCACGTGGCCGCTGGGCCAACGAGGGGCGTGATAAGGCGTGCCTCGGATGGCCGCGTGCCGCGCTCCGTGGCCTTCATCCAGTGCGTGGGCTCGCGCGACATCACGCGCTTTCCCTACTGCTCCGGCATCTGCTGCATGTATTCCCTGAAGAACGCCATCCTCCTCAAGGAGAAGCACCCGGACACGGAGGTCTACGTGCTCTACACTGACATGCGCACGAACTTCAAGGGCTACGAGGAGTTCTTCAACCGCGCCAAGGAGATGGGCATCCGCTTCGTGCGCGTGGACCTAGAGGAGCGCCAGATAGAAGAGGACCCGACCACGAAGAACCTCATCATAAGGGCCAAGAGGGAGGACGGGAGCACCCTGGAGCTTGAGGTCGAGATGGTGGTCTTAGCCACGGCCATGGTGCCCAAGGAGGGCGCTAAGGACCTCGCCCGCCTGCTCGGCCTCTCCGTTGGCCCGGATGGCTTCTTCCTCGAGGCACATCCGAAGCTCAGGCCCGTGGAAACGCTCGTGGACGGCATCTTCCTGGCCGGCTGCTGCCAGGGGCCGAAGGACATACAGTTCTCCGTGGCGCAGGGAGCGGCAGCGGCCGTGAAGGCGGCTGAAATCCTGTCCAAGCCGGAGCTCCAGATAGAGCCCCTGGTGGCCGTGGTCGATGAGGAACGCTGCCGTGGCTGTGGTCGCTGCGAGGAAGCCTGTGAGTTTGGGGCTATTCGTGTGATAGAGCGCGCTGAGCGCCTCGTGGCCAAGGTGAACGAGGCTGTTTGCAAGGGCTGTGGTGCCTGCAGCGTGAGATGCCCGACCGGCGCCGTCCGCGTCCAGCACTTCAAGCCAGAGCAGATAAGGGCACAGGCAATCGCGGCCACCGGGAGGTGAGGCGAGGGTGCCTGCTGGGAAGGGCGAGGAACCGCGCATCGGTGTGTTCGTCTGCCACTGCGGCCTAAACATAGCTGGCGTGGTGGACGTGGAGGCCGTAACAGAATACGCGAGGGGCCTGCCCCACGTGGTCTTCGCTGAGCACAATCGCTATATGTGTGCTGACCCAGGCCAGAAGCTCATTAAGGACGCGATAAAAGAGCACAAGCTCAACCGAGTGGTCGTGGCTGCCTGTTCGCCCAGGCTCCACGAGCCAACCTTCAGGCGTTGCGTGGCAGAAGCAGGCCTAAACCCCTATCTGTTCGAGATGGCTAATATCCGCGAGCACTGCTCCTGGTGCCACCCACACGAGCCAGAAGAGGCCACAGAGAAGGCCAAGGACCTCGTGCGCATGGCCGTGGCTAAGGCAGCTCTCTTGGAACCTCTGGAGACAATCAAGGTGCCGGTTACCAAGCGGGCCCTGGTGATAGGGGGCGGCATAGCTGGCATAAACGCGGCCCTGGACTTAGCCGACCTGGGCTTCGAGGTCTGGTTGGTGGAGCGCTCGCCCTCCATAGGTGGCCACATGGCCCAGCTGGACAAGACCTTCCCGACCCTGGATTGCGCAGCATGCATCCTCACGCCCAAGATGGTGGATGTAGCCAGGCACCCGAACATAAGGCTGCTCACCTACGCTGAGGTTGTCGGGCTTGAGGGCTACATAGGCAACTACCGGGTGCGCGTGCTGAAGAAGGCCCGCTATGTGGATGAGGAGCGCTGCACGGGCTGTGGCGTCTGCGCCCAGCACTGCCCTGTGGAGGTGCCCAGCGAGTTCGATATGGAGCTGGGCGTGAGGAAGGCCATCTACATACCGTTCCCGCAGGCCGTCCCCCTGAAATACACGATTGACGTGGAGCACTGCATCCGCTGCGGCCTCTGCGAGCGCGTCTGCCAGGCTGGCGCCATAGACTTCAGCCAGGAGGACCAGGAAATCGAGCTGGAGGTCGGCATAGTGGTAGTGGCCACGGGCTTCGACATCTACCTGCCCACCGACATGCCCGAGTATGGCTATGAGCGCCTCCCGGACGTGCTCACGGGCCTTGAGCTGGAGAGGCTCCTGAATGCGGCTGGCCCCACCGGAGGCCACCTCATGCGCCTCTCCGATGGTCGCGAGCCCAAGCGCGTGGTATTCATCCAGTGCGTGGGCTCCAGGGGGACGGGCCCCTTCCCCTACTGCTCCGGCTTCTGCTGCATGTATGCCATCAAGCAGGCCGTGCTGGTGAAGGAGCACATACCCGACGCGGAGATCACCATCCTCTACACTGACATGCGCACGAACTTCAAGGGCTACGAGGAGTTCTTCAACCGCGCCAAGGAGATGGGCATCCGCTTCGTGCGCGTGGACCTGGAGGGCAGGCAGGTGGAGCTCGACCCGAGCACGGGTGAGTTGGTCGTCAGAGCGGTCCGTGAAACCGGGGAGCCCGTGGAGCTCCGGGCCGACATGGTGGTCCTAGCCACTACGGCCGTGCCCAGGCCGGATGCCCTTGAGCTGGCTAGGAAGCTGAACATAACCCTCGGCCCAAACGGCTTCTTCCTTGAGGCCCACCCGAAGCTCAGGCCCGTGGACACGGCCATGGACGGCATCTTCCTGGCCGGTGCCTGCCAGGGCCTGAAGGACATACCTTACTCCGTGAGCCAGGGCTCAGCCGCGGCCGCTAGGGCAGCCACCATCATGTTCAAGGACGAGGTGGAGTCCGAGGCCATCACGGCCGTGGTGGACCCAGCCAGGTGCATAGGCTGTGGCCTCTGCGTGGAGCTATGCCCATTCGGCGCGCCTATCCTAGAGAGCCGTAAGGCCCGCGTGAGGCAGGTGCTCTGCAAGGGCTGTGGCACCTGTGCTGCTTCCTGCCCGAGGAACGCCATCAGCATGAGGCACTTCACGGACGAGCAGATAGAAGCACAGATAAAGGCACTCCTGCTGGCCAGGGCGTGAGCTAGGAGCTCCAGCTCCTCAATTATATCTCACCTGAGGGGCCGGCTGGTCGGTCCGGCGCGAGGCAGGCAAAGCAAATATATAGACCAGCTGGGAGCACCTCGGGCTGAGCGGGGGAGAACATGGGCTCCCTAGAGCATGAGGAGCCTCGTATTGGCGTGTTCGTCTGCCACTGCGGCCTAAACATAGCTGGCGTGGTGGACGTAGAAGCGGTAACCGAGTATGCTCGCACGCTGCCGAACGTGGTCTTCGCTGAGCACAACCGTTATATGTGTGCTGATCCCGGTCAGAAGCTCATCAAGGATGCAATAAAAGAGCACAGGCTTAACCGGGTGGTCGTGGCTGCCTGCTCTCCTAGACTTCACGAACCTACCTTCAGGCGTTGTGTGGCTGAGGCTGGCCTAAACCCCTATCTGTTCGAGATGGCTAATATCCGCGAGCACTGCTCCTGGTGCCACCCACACGAGCCAGAGAAGGCCACGGAGAAGGCGAAGGACATCGTGCGCATCGCTGTCGCGAAGGCGAGGCTGCTCCAGCCCCTCGACCCGATTAAGGTTCCCGTGCACAAGGACGCCTTAGTCATCGGAGGTGGTATAGCTGGCATAAACGCGGCCCTGGCGCTCGCTGAGGCAGGTTACAAGGTCTACCTGGTGGACCGCTACGAGAGCATAGGCGGTAAGATGGCCATGCTCGACAAGACCTTCCCGACCTTAGACTGCTCCATCTGTATAGAAGGCCCCCTCATGGTCGATGTCTATCGGCACCCGAACGTGGAGCTCATCACCTACGCTGAGGTGAAGTCCGTTGATGGTTACGTGGGTAACTTCAAGGTGAGGATCGAGAAGAAGCCGCGCTACGTGATCGAGGAGCGCTGCACGGGCTGTGGCGAGTGCGCGGCCGTGTGCCCCATAGAGGTGCCGAACGACTGGGACATGTTCCTGGGCGTGCGTAAGGCCATAGACGTGCCCTTCCCACAGGCCGTGCCGCTCGTCTATCGCATCGACAGGGAACACTGCATCGAGTGCTACAAGTGCGTGGAAGCCTGCGGCCCGAGGGAAGCCATAGACTTCAGCCAGGAGCCAGAGGAAGTGGAGCTCCAGGTGGGCGCAATAATAGTGGCTACTGGCTTCGACATCTACCTGCCCTACGATGACCCAAGATATGGCTATGGGCGCTACGACAACGTCATCACGGCCCTGGAGATAGAGCGCCTCCACGTGGCCGCTGGGCCAACGCGCGGCAAGGTGGTAAGGGCCTCTGACGGGCGCGTCCCGAGGAGCATAGCCTTCATAACGTGCGTGGGCTCAAGGGACGTGAACAAATACCCGTATTGCTCCGGCATCTGTTGCATGTATACGCTTAAGAACGCCATCCTGTTCAAGGAGAAATACCCGGACAACGAGGTCTATATCATCTACATGGACATGCGCACGCCCTTCAAGGGCTTTGAGGAGTTCTTCACCCGCGCCCGAGAGTTGGGCATAAGCTTCATCCGCGGCCGCCCGTCTAGGATTGTAGAGGACCCGAAGACGAAGAACCTCATCATCCGCGTGGAGGACACGCTCCTGAACCACGTGTTGGACCTAGAGGTCGAGATGGTGGTCCTCTCCACGGCAGCCATACCGGCTAAGGGAGCGGACGAGCTGGCCAGGGTGCTTAACATCTCCAGGGACGCCCACGGCTTCTTCATGGAATCGCACCCGAAGCTCAAGCCCGTGGACTCACCCACTGACGGCATCTTCATAGCCGGCTGCTGCCAGGGGCCGAAGGACATACCTTACTCCGTGAGCCAGGGTGCTGCCGCGGCCGCCAGGGCCATGTCCATCCTATCCAAGGAGGAGTGGGTCATAGAGCCCATAGTCTCAGTCGTTGACCCGGATAAGTGCAGGAACGTGAAAGGGAAGTGCGGCATCTGCGCTGAGAAGTGCCCCTACGGTGCCATAGAGGTCGAGCCTGGCAAGGCCGCCCGCGTGATACCGGCTAAGTGCCATGGCTGTGGCACCTGCGTGGCTGAGTGCCCAGCAGATGCCATCACGCAGATGCACTTCACGGACGCGCAGATACTCTCACAGATAAGGGCCGCGCTTGAGCGGGACCCAGAGGGCCTAATACTCGCCTTCTGCTGTAACTGGTGTTCTTATGCTGGTGCTGACTTGGCTGGCACGAGCCGTATCGAGTATCCGCCCAACGTGCGCATCATACGCGTGATGTGCTCTGGCCGCGTGGACCGCGATTTCGTGCTTGAGGCCTTCAGGCGCGGTGCTGGCATGGTCTTGGTAGCCGCCTGCCACCTGCCCTACGACTGCCACTACATCTCGGGCAACTGGCACATGACCAAGCGCATGGAGACGCTGAAGAAGATGCTGCCTAAGCTGGGCATAAGCCCAGAGCGCCTGAGGGTCGAGTATATCTCGGCTGCTGAGGGCGATAAGTTCGCGAGGGTCATCGAGGAGATGGCCGAGACTTTAGAGAAGCTCGGCCGCGAGCGCATCAAGGCGGAGAACGAGAAGGCGAGACCCTTCCTGGAGCGCATGGTAGGCAAGAAGGTAAAGGCCATCTTCGGCGAGAGTTAAGGGGAGTCGCCACCCTATTTCGATGGCGGCTCACGCTCCTCCCCGCTGGGCTGCTCCCCGAACACCTTGGTAGGCTCCATGTAGCTAGCCACCAGGTGCACCTGCTCGGCCTCGGCCACCTCTAACGCCGATAGGTGTATGTAGTAGCCGAACATCACGTAGAGGACTTCCACGCCGGGCGGGAGGAGTGGCTTGACAAGCGATGCCTTATGCAGGAAGAGTCTCACGTCGCCCGCCCTTATTCTGGAGGACACCTCGCCCAGCACGATGACCTTGGCGCCCTCACGCTCGCCCTCGCTGTAGAGGTTCACCTCCACCAAGCCCTAGCGGGTCTTGAAGAAGGCACGGGCCAGCTCCCCCACGGAGACGTCGAGCTCCTCCTTGAGCCAGGAGGGGAGCAGCGTCCTAGCCAAGTCCTCAAGGCCAAAGCCGAGCTATCGCTAAGCGCCCCCACCGCCCTGGAGAGCTGGGCTAGCGCCTTCTCCGTCTTCATCTGCGCTTCAGCAAGCTCGTTAATACGCTCCTCAGTCCTCTTCTGCGCCTCGGCTAGCGCGTTGAGGAGTTCCTCCGTTCTCGCCTGGCCTCGGCCAGCTTCCTCACGGCCGATGTAAGCTACTCGAACTCCTCCCGGGCGACCCGTATGTCCCTCACCTTGTCCTCCACGACCTTCACTATGAACTCGTAGAGTTCCGGCGTTATGCTCATGGTGCTTCACGCCCCACGTGGTCCCGCTCCTTAAATCCCTTGCGCCCGCCGTGCGCTCGGCATGAGCCTGGGCATCATGGCGCTGTGGGGCAAGCCCTAAGTAGGCCGGATGCCAGCCGCCCGGGGTGGCGGGCGTGAGCGCTGAGGGATTGAGGAAGCGCCTCCAGGCGGCCATAGATGCCTTCAGGGACGAGCGCATAAGGTGGTTCATAGGGAGAAGCCGCTCCCTCGTGGACTCAGGCCTCATATCACTTGAGAAGATGGATGAGCTCGTGCGCTACCTCATGCGGGACGAGGTGGAGAGGCACCTCATCCTGAGGGAGCTGGAGGCCTCTGGGCCGCTCACCTTGCCGGAGCTAGCGAAGCGCTCGGGCCTGCCTCTAGAGCGCGTGGAGGAGCACGTGCACGTGATGTGCGTGGCGGGCGTGGTCCTGCCCTCCGGCGAGAGGGAAGGCCAGCCTGCCTACGCCATCGTCATGCCAGTGGATGAGATGTTCAAGGAGAGGCGCATCTGCCCCTGCGAAACGGTGATCGCGCTCCTCCACAGGCTGCTCGGCCTCTGGGGTGGGAGGGAGGAGAGATGAGCGCTGCCGAAGGCAAGGGCACGGGCGAATTCGAGCCCCTCATCGTGGCCTTCTGCTGCAATTGGTGTTCTTATGCTGGTGCTGACTTGGCTGGCACGAGCCGTATCGAGTATCCGCCCAACGTGCGCATCATACGCGTGATGTGCTCTGGCCGCGTGGACCCGGTCTTCGTGCTTGAGGCCTTTTTGTTGGGCGCTGATGGTGTGTTGCTCACCGGCTGCCACCCGGGCGACTGCCACTACATAGATGGCAACATGAAGGCGGAGATGAGGGCTCGCTACATACGCACGTGCCTTGAGGAGGTAGGCCTAGAGCCGGAGCGCTTCAGGCTTGAGTGGGTGTCGGCATCGGAGGGCGTCAAGTTCGCCCAGCTCATAAAGGAGTTCACTGAAACCATTAAGCGGCTTGGACCAAGCCCGCTCAGGGTGAAAGGTCATGGGGAAGCCTGAGCTCAAGGCCAAGCTGAGGGCTGCCGAGCTGGCCTTCTCGGGCGAGAGGGTCCGCTGGCTGCTGGGCCGCACGAGGCACATAGCCGAGGTAGGGAAGCTCAAGCCCGTGGAGCTCCAGGAGCTCCTGAGGTCCATGCTGGCCGAGGAGCTTGAGAGGGGCCTCATCCTGAGCGAGCTGAAGGCCCGGGGGCCCCTGACAGTGCCCGAGCTCTCGGAGGCCACGGGCCTCCCGGGGAAGCGGGTGATGTGGCACCTGATATGCATGATGAAGGATGGCCGGGTGGCCATCTCCGGCAAGAAGGAAGACTACTACACCTTCTCGGCTGCCTGAGGGCGGGCGGTGGGGCATGGTCCAGGGGAAGCCTTCGGCGGTCATGGTGGTGGGAGGCGGGGTAGCTGGCATTCAGGCGGCCCTCGACCTGGCCAACAGGGGCCTGCACGTCTATTTGGTCGAGAGAGGGCCTTCCATAGGTGGCCACATGGCCCAGCTGGACAAGACCTTCCCGACCATGGACTGCTCCATCTGCATCCTGGCGCCCAAGATGGTGGAGTGCGGCCGCCACCCGAACATAACCATCATAACGGATGCTGAGGTCGTGGGCCTAAAGGGCAGGGCTGGAGATTTCCGCGTCCGCGTCCTAGTGCGGCCTCGTTACGTGGACCTGGAGAGGTGCACGGGCTGCGGCATATGCGTGGAGAAGTGCCCGATGAGGCCACCCTTGAGGCGCATACCGGATGAGTTCAACGTGGGCCTAGGCGAGAGGAGGGCCATCTACATTCCCTTCCCGCAGGCCGTGCCCAGGGCGGCCATCGTGGACCCGGAGCACTGCCTCTACCTGCGGAAGAACAAGTGCCTGCTGTGCGAGGAGTTCTGCCAGGCCGAGGCCGTGGACTTCAGCCAGCAGCCCAGGGAGCTGGAACTCCACGTGGGGGCCATCGTGATCGCCACGGGCTTCGAGTTCTTGGACGCCTCCATCGTGGCCGAGTATGGCTACGGCCGCTACAAGAACGTGCTCACCTCCCTGGAGCTGGAGCGCCTCGTATGTGCCTCAGGCCCCACGGGAGGCGAGCTGGTGAGGCCCTCGGATGGCAAGAAGCCGGAGCGCATCGCCTTCATCCAGTGCGTGGGCTCAAGGAGCACCCGCCCGGGCCACGCTCCTTACTGCTCGGCTGTTTGCTGCATGTATGCCACGAAGGAGGCCATACTGATAAAGGAGCACGAGCCGGAGTGCGAGGTAACCATATTCTACATGGACCTCAGGGCCTTCGGCAAGGGCTTCCAGGAGCTGGTGACCAGGGCCAAGGAGGAATACGGCATCCGCTACGTGAGGGCACGGCCCTCCAGGCTCATCGAGGACCCCGGGACGGGCGATGTCATCGTGAGGTATGAGGACACCGAGGCCTTGGAGCTGAGAGATGAGCGCTTCGACTTGGTGGTGCTCTGCCCGGCCCTCGTGCCCTGCCGGGACAACGTGAAGCTGGCAAAGGCCCTGGGCCTAGAGCTAGACGAGCACGGCTTCTTCGGGGTATTGGACCCGCTCCTGGCGCCCGTGGACACGAACGTGCCCGGCATCTTCGTGTGCGGCTACTGCACTGGCCCCAAGGACATATCTGAGAGCGTTTACCAGGCGAGCTGCGCAGCCGAGAGGGCTATGGAGGTGGTCTTCGGCAGGGAGGTGGAAGGGTGAGCGAGCGGGAACGCGGGCAAGAGGAGGGAAAGGGAAGCGAGGAGCCGCGCGTCGGCGTGTTCATCTGCCACTGCGGCCTGAACATCGCCGGCACCGTGGATGTGGAGGAGGTGGTCAAGTATGCGAGCACTCTGCCGGATGTGGTGGTGGCGAAGGACTACATGTATATGTGCTCCTCTGCTGGCCTAGATATGATAAAGGAGGCCATCAGGGAGCACAAGCTTAACCGGGTGGTCGTGGCTGCCTGCACGCCCAGGACGCACGAGCCCCTCTTCAGGCAGACGTGCGCTGAGGCTGGCCTGAACCCATACCTGTTCGAGATGGCTAATATCCGCGAGCACTGCTCCTGGGTCCACATGCACGAGAAGAAGATGGCCACCGAGAAGGCCAAGGATATCGTGCGCATGACGGTGGCCAAGGCGAGGCTGCTGAGGCCGCAGGAGGACATAGTGGTCTCCGTGGAGCCGAAGGCGCTCGTGATAGGCGGCGGTGTCTCCGGCATGACGGCTGCCCTCTCCCTGGCCAGGCAGGGCTTCAAGGTGTATCTGGTGGAGAAGGAGCCTGAGCTGGGCGGCCTCCTGAGGAAGCTGAACAAGATATACCCGGCCTTCAGGGAGGCCTCTGAACTCCTATCCGAGCTGGTGAAGGCCGTTGAGTCGGAGGAGAACATAGAGGTCCTTACCTCCACACGCGTTGAGCACGTCAAGGGCTTCGTGGGCAACTTCACCGTGAAGCTCAGGCGTGCCTCTGGCGAGGAGCTGGAGCTCTTCGTGGGCACCATAATCGTGGCCACCGGCGCGGTCGAATACGAGCCCAAGGGCCTTTATGGCTACGGAGAGCTGGAGGGCGTGATAACACAGCTCCAGCTTGAGGAGAGGCTGAGGAAGGGCGAGCTGGGCGAGCCCGAGGCCGTGGTCTTCATCCTTTGTGCTGGCGCGAGGGAGGCGGAGGGTCCTAGGAGCTACTGCAGCCGCATCTGCTGCATAACCGCCCTGAAGAACGCCGTCCTCATAAAGGAGGAGAGGCCTGAGACGGACATCTACGTGCTCTATCGCGACATCCAGACGCCCGGCATCGAGTATGAGGAGCTCTACCACCTGGCCAGGGAGCTGGGCGTTAGGTTCGTGCGTTACAGCCCGGAGAAGCCGCCTAAGGTGTCCGCTGAGGGAGGCAGGCTGAGGGTGAGCGTTTTCTGCACCTTCCTCGGCAGGGAGCTCCTCGTCCCCTGTGACCTCGTGGTGCTCTCGGCCCCCCTGGTCCAGCACGAAGATGGCCGGGGGCTCTCCCGCCTCCTTAAGGTACCCTTGAGCCAAGATGGCTTCTTCCTAGAGGCCCACCCGAAGCTCAGGCCCGTGGAGTTCGCCTCCGATGGCATTTTCCTCTGCGGCGCTGCTCACTTCCCCAAGCCCATCGGGGAGTGCGTGGCCCAGGCGAGGGCAGCGGCCGGTAAGGCGGCCATCCTCATGGGCGCTCGCCAGCTGAGGACGGAGGCCATCACGGCCGTGGTGGACGAGGCTAGGTGCATAGGCTGTGGCCTCTGCGTGGAGCTATGCCCATTCGGCGCGCCCATCCTAGAGGGCCGTAAGGCCAGGATACGCGAGGCCGTGTGCAAGGGCTGTGGCACCTGCGCGGCCTCCTGCCCGAGGAACGCCATCAGCATGAGGCACTTCACAGACGAGCAGATAGAAGCACAGATAAAGGCCCTCCTCTCGGGCAGGTGAGCCTAATGCTTTTAGAGCTGGCCGCCCCGGCGGGGTGGTGAGGTCATGGCCAAGGAGCCCCGTATTGGCGTTTACATCTGCCACTGCGGCACGAACATAGCTGGCGTGGTGGACGTCGAGGCCGTCAAGCGATATGCCGAGAAGCTGCCGGGCGTGGTGGTGGCGAAGACCTACCCGTATATGTGCTCTGACCCAGGCCAGAACCTCATCAAGGAGGACATAGAGGCTGGCCTGGTGGACCGTGTTGTCGTGGCCGCCTGCTCCCCCAGGCTCCACGAACCCACCTTCAGGCGCGTGCTGAAGGAAGCTGGCTTGAACCCATACCTGTTCGAGATGGCTAATATCCGCGAGCACTGCTCCTGGGTCCACATGAGGGAGCCTGGGAAGGCTACCGAGAAGGCCAAGGATATCGTGCGCATGGCCGTGGCGAAGGCCCGGCTGCTCGGCCCTCTTCAGCCCATAGAGGTGTCCGCTAGGCGGGAGGTGCTCGTGATAGGCGGCGGCATCGCGGGCATCACGGCCGCGCTCGACCTAGCCAACGCGGGCTTCCACGTCTACTTGGTCGAGAGGGGGCCTTCCATAGGCGGCCACATGGCTCAGCTGGACAAGACCTTCCCGACCATGGACTGCTCTCAGTGCATCCTCACGCCCAAGATGGTGGACGTGGCCAGGCACCAGGACATAGAGCTCTTCACGAACTCAGAGGTCGTGGGCCTAGAGGGCTTTGCCGGCAACTTCAGGGTCCGCGTGCTGAGGAAGCCCTACTACGTGGACTTGGACAAGTGCACGGGCTGTGGCCTCTGCGTGGACTTCTGCCCGATCGAGGTGCCCAGCGAGTTCGACGCGGGCATGGGGGTGCGGAAGGCCATTTACATTCCCTTCCCTCAGGCCGTGCCGCACGTGGCCATCATAGATCCTGAGCACTGCCTCTACTTCCTGAAGAAGAAGTGCATGGTGTGCGAGGAGGTATGCCAGGAGCTCGCGGCTGGCGCCATAGACTTCAGCCAGGAGCCAAAGGAAATAGAGCTGGACGTGGGGGCCATCATAGTGGCCACGGGCTACGATGTCTATGACCCCACGCAGGACGAGGAATACGGCTACGGCCGTTACGAGGACGTGATCACGGCCCTCCAGATGGAGCGTCTCCTCAGCGCCTCTGGCCCCACGGGCGGCATGGTGGTCAGGCCCTCGGACAAGGCGAAGCCCAAGAAGGTGGCCTACGTGCAGTGCGTGGGCTCTAGGAGCAAGCGCCCCGGCCACGCTCCCTACTGCTCCCGCATCTGCTGCATGTACGCCATCAAGCAGGCCATCCAGCTCAAGGAGAAATACCCGGACATAGACGTGTGCATCTTCTACATAGACCTGAGGACGTTCGGGCGCGGCTACGAGGAGTTCTACTGGCGTGCCCAAGAGCATGGGGTGCGCTTCATCCGTGGCCGGGTGGGCGAGATCTGGCGCAGCCGGGAGGGCAGGCTCGTGGTCCGGGCCGAGGACACGCTCTCGGGCCGCGTGCTGGAGGAGCCCTTCGACATGGTGGTGCTCTCGGCTGGCCTCAGGCCTGCCGCTGGCACGAAGGACCTGGCGGCCCTGCTCAAGATACCCCTCGGCCCCGACGGCTTCTTCCTAGAGGCCCACCCGAAGCTCAGGCCCGTGGACACGGTGGTCGATGGCATCTTCGTGTGCGGGACGGCCACAGGCCCGAAGGACATAGTGGATACGGTGGCCCAGGCGAAGGCAGCGGCCGCGAGCGCCATGGCCCTCCTGAGCAAGGGCAGGATAGTGGTGGAGCCCCTCGTGGCCGCTGTCGATGAGGAGCGCTGCCGTGGCTGTGGCCGCTGCGAGGAGGTGTGCGAGTTCGGTGCGATAAGCGTGGTGGAGAAGGGCGGCCGCCTGGTAGCCGAGGTTAATGAGGCCGTCTGCAAGGGCTGCGGTGCCTGCAGTGTGAGATGCCCGACGGGCGCTATCAAGGTCAGGCACTTCAAGCCAGGGCAGGTTCTCGCGGTGGTCGGGGCCGTTAGGCCCTAATCATGCCGCGAGCCGAATTCTTTAAAAGCAGTCCCACCACCCCCCATGAGCCGTCATGAGCGCGGTAATACTCGACTTGAGGGAGGCCGACCCGAAGTTCAAGCTGAAGGTGAGGCAAATACCTGGCGCTGAGAAATTGACGCTCTGCTTTCAATGCGGCTCTTGCACGGCTGACTGCCCCGTCGCCAGGCGCAGGGACGTCTTCAGGCCCAGGACCATCGCCCGCCTCGCCATCCTGGGCTTTAAGGAGCTCCTCCTCTCCGGCGACCTCCTCTGGCTCTGCCTGGGCTGCTACAACTGCACGGAGCACTGCCCCCAGGGAGTGAAGCCCACGGAGGTCATAGAGGCCCTGAGGAACATCGCGGTCGAGGAGGGGAAGATCCACCCCGGCTTCAAGCAGCTCCTGGAAGCCCTCCTGGCCACGGGGAGGATGTATAAGATCACGAGGATGAAGGAGCGCACCCGGGCCAAGATGGGCCTCCCGCCCGCGCCCGAGGTGCCCCTAGAGGACGTGAGGAAGGTGCTCGACCTGGCGGGCCTCACGGCCATCTTGGGCAAGGCGTCCGGGGGTGGTGAGGCGTGAAGTGCGGGCTCTTCCTCGGCTGCCTCGTGCCCGCCAGGATGGCCGCCTACGAGCTCTCGGCCAGGAAGGTGCTTGAGGCCCTGGGCGTGGAGCTCGTGGACCTCAAGGCCGGCTGCTGCGGCAGCCCCTACATCTTCTCCGTGAGCCAAAGGGCTGGCCTGGCCCTCGCGGCCTACAACCTGGCCCTGGCCGAGGAAGCTGGCCTGAAGACGGTGGTAACCCTCTGCAACGGCTGCAACGAGGTGCTGAAGCGCGCCCTTGAGGCCCTGAAGGACGAGCACGAGAGGGAGGCCGTGAACGCGATCCTGGCCAAGGTGGGCAAGGAGTTCAAGGGCGAGGTAGAGGTCAAGCACGTCGTCAGGCTCCTCTACGAGAACGTAGGCGTGGCCAAGGTGGAGGAGGCCGTTAAGGTGCCGCTTGAGGGCCTGAGGGTGGCCGTGCACTACGGCTGCCACCTCCTGAGGCCCTCGGAGGTCATGAGGTTCGAGAACCCGGATGACCCTAGGAGCCTGGACGAGCTGGTGATGGCCGTGGGAGCCGAGAGCGTGCCCTACGTGGAGAAGCTGGAGTGCTGTGGCTTCCCGGCCATGCCCGTGAGCGAGGACCTGGCCTACGACATCGCGGCCGAGAAGCTCACGTCCATGATGGCCTCCGGGGCCGATGTGGCCGTTACGGCCTGCCCGTCCTGCTTCCTCCACTTGGAGAACGCGCAGATAGTGGCCAGGAGGGAGGGGGCCAGGATAAGGCTCCCGGGAGAGATACCTGTCCTGCACGTAACCCAGCTCTTGGGCCTGGCCATGGGCTTCGGGCCTGATGATGTGGGCCTTAGGGAAAACCGTATCAAGCCCGAGGCCGTGCTGAGGCTGCTTGAGCGTGCGGGGTGAGGTGCCGTGAGGGGTGAGCGCTCTGGCGAGTTCGAGCCACTCATCGTGGCCTTCTGCTGCAACTGGTGCGCCTACGCTGGTGCCGACCTAGCGGGCGTGAGCCGCATCCAATACCCGCCCACGGTCCGCATCATTCGCGTGATGTGCACGGGCATGGTGGATGAGAGCTACATCCTGAAGGCCTTCGAGGCCGGTGCCGATGGCGTCCTCGTGGCCGGCTGCCACCCTGGCGATTGCCACTACATCTCGGGCAACCTGAAGGCAGAGAAGGAGGTGGAGAAGACCAAGAAGCTCCTGGACCTGATAGGCGTTGGCTCAGAGCGCCTGAGGCTTGAATGGGTCTCCGCCTCAGAGGGCGAGAAGTTCGCCCGCGTGGTAAGGGAGTTCACGGAGCAGCTCAAGCAGCTTGGCCCGAGCCCCCTCAGGCGGTCCGGCGGAGGCCCCTCCTCGGCCAAGCTGGAGCGCGATGGCGGGAGCTCCGCGCCGAGCCCCGTGGGCCGCTCCTTCGCTGAGGAGCTCTTGGCCAAGGAGTTCATCTGGCGCTGCCTGGGCTGCTACCTCTGCCACCCCACCTGCCCGGGCCAGCTAAGGATAGCGGAGCTCACCCGCGCGGCCAGGACCAGGGCTCCCCGTGAGGAGGTGGACCTCATGTGCGCCCACGGTGCCGTCCCGCTCATGTGGGGCCGCATGATGGTTAACCCAGCCGTTAAGCCCGGGAAGGCTAAGGCCCTCACGGGCAGCGGTGGCGTTGAGGTGGCCGGGAAGGGCGATATCTACTTCTTCCTCGGCTGCCTCCCGCTCTTCGAGGTGGAGTTCGCGGACATAGGCCTCCAGCCAGCCCATGAGGCCGTGAAGGCCGTGAAAATGCTGAACCTCCTGGGCATAAAGCCCGCCATCTCGCCAGAGGAGCGCTGCTGCGGCCACGATCTCCTCTGGACGGGCGATTTCGAGAACTTCGAGAAGCTGGCTAAGATGAACGTGGAGGCCATCCGCTCCACGGGCGCCAAGACGATCGTAACAGCCTGCCCGGAGTGCTACCGGACGCTGAAGCTCGATTACCCAGATGTGGTAGGCGACCTGGGCTTCGAGGTCCTGCACATCTCGGAGCTCCTGGCCCAGGCGTTGGAGGAGGGGAAGCTGAAGTTCGAGAGGGCCCTGGAGCGCAAGGTAACGTATCACGATTCCTGCCGCCTGGGCAGGCACATGGGCATCTACGAGCAGCCCAGAAAGCTCCTCAAGGCCATCCCGGGCCTGGAGCTAGTGGAGATGCCCAGGAACAGGCAGGAGGCCGCCTGCTGCGGCATGAGCGCCTGGCTCCTCTGCGGCGAGGTGTCCAAGCGCCTCCAGCTCGAGCGCCTCTCCGAGGCCGTGGGGACGGGCGCCCAGCAGCTCGTGGTAGGCTGCCACAAGTGCAAGATACACTTCACCTGCGTGCAGAACGAGAAGGTGCCAGCCGACTTCGAGCACGTAAAGAACATCCAGGTCGTGGACCTGGTGGAAATTCTGGCCGAGGCATTAGGCCTCTAGGGCCCCTACTTTTTGGCCAGGCCTACGGCCTCCAGCAGCCCGTCCGCCTTCACCCTGAGCATGTCGAAGGCCAGCTCCTCCGGCTTGATACCCATGGCCAGGCCAAGGAGCTGCGTGTAGTGAAGCACGGGTATGCTGAACTTCTCGCCCACCTGCTTCTCGGCCACGGGCTGGTTGAAGTCATACATGAAGTGGCAATCTGGGCAGACCGTTATGAGCGCTTGAGCGCCAGCCGCCTTCACGCGCCTGAGCTTGTCGGCCACGAGGCTGCGGGCCTGCTCGGCATTCACGCCCAGGATTGGGCCACCGCAGCACTGCCCCTCGTCCGGGTAGTTCACGCACCTGGCGCCCGTGATGGCTATGAGCTCCCTCAGCCTCTGCGGCCTGTCCGGGTCATCGAACTTCATGGTCTTGGCAGGCCTCACTAGGTGGCAGCCGGTATGCTGGGCCACCACGAGCTTGTCGAGCGGGTTCACCACGGCCTCCTTCAGCCTCTCCAGGCCCACGTCCTCCAAAAGCACGTGGACTATGTGCTTCACGTGAACGCGGCCCGTGAACTCCAGGCCGAGGCGGGCTAGGTGGCCGTTCGCCCACGCCATAAGCTCCGGGTCCTCCTGGAGCTCCAGGGCCGTGTGGTGTAGCGTGGCGTAGCAGCCGTTGCAGAGCGTGAGCATGTCCAGGCCCTCGCGCTCGGCTATGGCCAGGTTTCGGGCCGCGAGGAGGAGGGCAGCCTCATGGCTTATGCCATCTATTGGGAAGCCGCAGCAGTTGAAGTCCGGCATCTCGGCCAGCTCCACGCCCAGCTCCGCCAGGACGCGGCGGGCCGATATCTCGTAGCTCAGCTCCCTGTAGGGTATGAGGCAGCCCAGGTAGAGCAGGTATTTGCTCGCCACACGCCATCACCCCTCCGCCTTCTTGGTCAGGAGGGCAGGGAAGCCAACGGCCTCCAGGAGCTCCCGCACCTGCTCCACGTCCGTGCTCGGGAGAGGCGGCAGGCCATGCTTCTCCCTGGCCTTCAGCCTGGAGGCTGGCATCTTGTAGACGAGCCCCGTCTGGAGGATGGTGTTGCCCATCATCCTCAGAGCATCAGGTATGAAGCCCTCCCGGGCCGCCAGGTTCCTCAGGGCCAGGCTGACATACGTGAAGTCCACGTCGCGGGGGCAGCGGTCTATGCAGGTGTAGCAGGAGGCACACATCCATATCTCCTCGCTGGCCAGCACGTCCCTGAGGCTCCAGGGAAAACGCTTGCCTCCCTGGCAGGGGGCCTCGCCCTCGCTCATTTCATCTCGCCCTGCCGGGGTGAGGCCGTATGAGTAAAAAGCTTACCGCCCTGCCGTGCGGTGGGCTCCCGGATGGTCGTTAATACCTGAATGGCACAAGGCTTATCACATGCCACCCGCCAGCCCCTCCCGGCCTTGAAGCGCGCACAGCTGGCCATAGGGCTAGTGCTCGTCCTCATGGTAATACTCCTAGCCCTGGAGGGCCTCGGTGGCGGCACGACGCCCGGCGGGCAGAGTGGGCAGCAGGGCGGTGGAGGCGGGGGAGGGCAGGAGCTCCCGATGGCGCTCGACTTCACGCTCAGGGACATCTACGGGCACCAGTTCTCCCTGAGCGATTTCCGGGGCAAGGTGGTCATCCTGGACTTCTTCGCCACCTACTGCAAGCCCTGCAAGACACAGGTTGAGGAGCTGAAGGAGGTCAAGCGGCAATTCGGCGATGAGGTGGTCATCATCTCCATAAGCGTCAGCCCGGAGGACACGAATGAGGTGCTGCGCTCCTACGCGGAGGAGAACGGCATCACCTGGCGCGTGGCCCGTGACACGGCTGGCGTGGGAGATGCCTACAACGTGCTCTACCTGCCCACCCTCGTGGTCGTGGACCCCGAGGGCCGCATAACGGCCAGGCACGTCGGCCTCACGGACAGCGAGACGCTGGCTAAGGAGGTGGAGGCTGCCCTTGGCTAGCAGGCGTCTCCTTCTCGCCCGCCTCGCCTGGCTCGCCCTCTCGCTCGCCTTCCTCCTGCTCGGGCTAGGTCAGTATGGCATCCTCAGGGCCCTCGTGCGCTATCTATGCCCCTCCTGCGCGGGATTGTCATGAGGTCCAAGCTCAAGCTGGCCCATAAGCGCGTCTTAGCACAGGCCTGCTCGCTAGCGGCCTGCTGTGCTGGCTTCTCGGCAGCGGCCAAGACGGGCCTGGTAGCCCCCTTCATGTTCTGCCACGGCTGCCCCCTGGCCTCGGTGGCCTGCCCAATAGGTGCCCTCCAGCACTTCGCTGCCGCCCGCAGGTTCCCCTTCCTCCTGCTCGGCATGCTAGGCCTCGCCTTCCTCCTGCTCGGCCGGGCTGCCTGTGGCTGGCTCTGCCCCTTCGGCGCCTTCCAGGAC
>Ga0190367_1000970_pt1 | contig 18070 bp, 18 predicted proteins | sample 4872181011_MG_FD_171838 | JGI IMG/M metagenome (GOLD analysis project Ga0190367, IMG submission 171838) | Hydrothermal vent microbial mat bacterial communities from Southern Trench, Guaymas Basin, Mexico - 4872-18-10-11_MG | ecosystem: Environmental > Aquatic > Marine > Hydrothermal vents >...
ACGAGCGGCGTAGGCGGCTCCTTAACAATGCTCCTCCTACCTCTAACAGCGCTAGAAACCCTTTCGGGCGGGCCTCCGACAAGCCCCATGAAGGCCCCTAGATCCCCACTAACTTCTCCCAGAGGGGCTAGGTGCTTGCCTACCCTGTTAACAGCTTCCTTCAAACCGCATATATCCTCGGGGCAGTAAAGTACCACTCCGTCAAGCCCGGAGTCTAGAGCGGTTAAGACAGCTAGCCTACCAACCGACGCTACACAGGGTACCCTGAGGGGGAGTAGCACGGGGTCTCCACTTCTGAGCGAGATGTTCGAGATTCTCACCAGCCCGTCGTCACACGTGAATACGACCCCCCAGGAGCTAGACCTATCCTCGGGTGGCTTAAGAGCTGGCATCTCCTTAACGTGCCAGTCGCTGAAAGTCGGTGTCTGAAGAGCCCCTATGGGACATATAGAGGCGCAAAGACCGCACTCGTCACATAGAACCTGGTTAATAATGAGCCCAGCCTCGGTAATAGTTAAGGCGCCGCTGGGACAGATATCCGCACACCTGTGGCAAGCCTTGGCTAGGGGGCCAGCACAGCCACCGACGTTCACGGGGCTCTCGGGATAGGTTACCCAGCCCCTAACTCTCAGTAGTTCCCTGCGGGAAACCTTACCGCGAGGCGGTTTTAAGAGGGGTGCGATACCGGATGCAAGCCTCGGTACTTCCTCACACCACTTAACAGCGTATTCCAGTAGGGTATTAATCGCGGCCTCGCCCTCTGGGTGCTCTAATAGGTGGCCGACGATTACGGGGTAGAAGAGGAGAGAGTTTATCTCCCTGTCCGCTAACCCCCTCCTGAGCCTCCTAAACAGGAAGTACTCAACTCTGCCGAGCACTAGAACCGTGGGGCCCCTAACCAGCTCAACAATTTCCCTGACGTCCCCTGCAGTCCTAATCTCCCCCCTATCCTCCGCTAGGCTGACGACCCAGGAGGGCAGAGACCTATCAACCACTATCCGCACTACCCACCACCAACCCTATAATTTTATCATACTGGATATCTAAAAGTCTGTTTGTACGAAAACAAGGCACAGGCCAACTGCGATTTATCAGATAAAATAATAATCTCTTTAAGAAGATAGCCTACACTAAGTACGAGTCTAAGAAAGTAGGAACATCAAGATGAACGATAAGCAAGATATAGTTGTACACAGGTCTAACGGAGAGTTAAGTCCTCCTCTACGAGAACCTGACACTTGAAACTGTGGGAATTAAGCGATATAGAGAGTATGAGAGACATGCGTAGCTGTGTGCTGAGCCCTAGAAATTCCGATGAGATGATATGTACTGGGCTAGATATACTATAATTAATAATGAAGTGTCTATATGCTAGTGGGGTAGGTCTGTGAGTGTAGGTAGGGTTGTCTCGGGTCTTTACAAGCCGCGCCAGACGTTCCTCCTAGTGTTCACAGGCGTAGTAGCTTACCTAAAGGCCTGCGAGCTGAGCTTCGACCCTCTTCACTTCCTAACCTACGCCTTATCCACGACACTCGCAGTGGCTGGCACCACAGGGGTAAACATGTACTTCGACAAGGACATAGATTCAGTGATGGAGAGGACGAGGAGGAGGTACGCCCTACCCCTGGGCTTGATAACCCCCGGCAAAGCCTTAACCTACTCTCTCCTAATGGTCGCCGCCGGGCTAATCCTAGCCCTAGCCCTTAACTTCTGGGTCTTCCTAGCAGGACTCCTCGGCTTCCTGATAGACATACTACTCTACACAGTACTACTCAAGCGTAGAACCCCCCTAAGTGTCGTGATAGGGGGAGTAGCCGGGGGTATGCCAGCCTTCGGGGGGTGGGCCGCTATTAAAGGTCCTACCGTGGAGTGCCTAGTCTTCACGGCCCTGATAGCCTTCTGGTCTATGACCCACATATGGTTGCTCGCGTCGTACTTCCACGACGATTACCGGAGGGCGGGCGTACCCATGCTGCCAGTCGTAGTAGGCGAGAGGAAGGGGGTTATAGCGGCACTACTAACCCTAACCTTGGGCGAGGCATGCCTACTAGTTCTCCAATCTATGGGGGTTATGACGCTCGGCGGAGTACTAATAACAATACCCATGTACCTCCTAGTAGTCGCCGCTGGGATGAAAGCGGTTCTGGGCGAGAGGGAAAAGGTCTGGCTAAGCTTCAAACTGGCGAGCATATACCTAGCCGTAGCCTTCATAGCTCTCTTCATATAACAGCTGTATAGCCCTTCATCTGAAAACATTACTCGAACATCGTACATTTAGGAATCTTTGTAAAACTTATTAACAAGTAAACATGTTAACAATATCGATGAGTACTACTATCGCTATCAGGGGAGTAAACAAGGAGTTGTACAGGAAAATTAAAGCCTATGCCGCGCTAGAGGGGCGAACCATCGGTAGTATTGTAAATGAAGCCCTAAGGATGTGGCTTGAATCTAGAGAGCACCCACTATACGAGAAGTGGAGAAAAATTAAGGAATCTAGAGAGAAAAACTACAAATGGCTTAAGGAGAACTACGAAGAACTATGCGCCAAACACAAAGGGATGTACGTAGCAGTCTCAGAGGGTAAGCTCATAGGCATATATAAGGACTTCAAGTCTGCAGCTAGAGCTGTAGAGAAGTTACCGCTGGAGGAAGCTATGATAATTAAAATAGGAGAACCTTTAGAAAGAAAGATAGATTTAGGCTTACCAGCTGACATATTAAAGTGAATGGACATGTGGTCTCCAACCGTTAAAATAACCGTAGCAAACCCTTTAAAGACCGTTACTAAGGAGATATATGTAAAAATAGATACGGGCTTTAACGGCGGCCTCTTCTTGCCCTTCAAAGTCTATATAGAATTAGGTTTACACTTATTTGAAACCTCTAAGGTTGTAGCCTCCATAGCTACAGGGGAACTGGTAGAGCTACTTACCTCCAGGGCAATTATAGCAATTAAAGATGCAGAGTACCCTTGTACGGCGTACACTTCTCTTAGAGCTAATAGAAGCTTGCTAGGCCTAGAGATTCTCTCGAAGTTAAGAGTGTCAATAGACGGGAAAAGCAAAAAAGTGTTAATAAAAGATCCTAAAGCATAGCTCAATTGTCTATCTAAGCAGGAAAGAACTTAAGTTTTAAAACATTCTTTGGCTTTCTTTTAGGAATACATTTTTGTAGTATCTATATAGGCATAAAATATTTATTGAGCTACTGTTTGCCGCACGGAGTCTGCTATGAGGATAGCCGTTTTGGGCGGTGGTTTCAGGGGAGTTGAAGCTGTACTGGAGGACAGCCTAGTAGAGGGGCCTAATAGAGAGGGGAGTCCTAAGTAAGCCAGGATACTACAGCTAGTAATTGAAGGGTAACCGTTAGGTTACCCATTATCACAGGTTACTGGAGTCCCTCGACGGCTCTAAATATATCTTCGATGTATCTATAAAATGCTTTAAACTAACAAACTAATTAAAGCTGTTAATTGCGTGGGAGGGCCAGTGAGTGGTGGTTTAATGAGGTGGGATGAGGAGACCTATGAGTTATTCCTAAGCCGCGCCACAGCTTACTCCGCCTTATCCCTGTGCTTCCAGTACCCTGTCGGGGACACGGAGAGACTGCTGAGAGAGTGGGTTCCAGAGGCTCTCAGAGACGCCTCGCGCACCTTAAAGGTGGAGAGGTACAGTTGCCATAGGTACATGGAGGAGCTAGCCAACTTCCTTAGGAGGAGCCGGGACTTCGGGGACGCTAGGAAGGAGTACACGAGGATATTCATAGCTTCATACCCCAAGTTGCCGTGCCCGCCCTACGAGTCTGTCTATGTGTCTAGAGACAGGAGACTCTACAGCGACGAAGTACTCGAAGTGCTTGAACTCATGAGGAAGTGGAGCCTTCAGGTCTCGGATGAGTTTCACGAGCCTCCTGAACACGTAGCCGTCGAGCTAGACTTCGCGGCCTACCTATTATCAGGGATCGCCGACAAGATAGTCGAGAGGAGCTACGAGGAAGCCGAGAAGGTATTAGACGACTACAGAGTACTGGTAGCCCACATGGTTCGATGGGTACCTACGTTCTGCTCCTGCGTTGAGAGAGAATCCAGAGTAGATCTTTACAGGTTAGCGGCTAGGGCTCTGAGGGTTTTCGTATCAGATGAGGCTTCAGCTCTGAATATTGAGTAAAAACGCAACACTAATGTTACATGCTAAATATATAGCACCTAAGTCTTATGACTAGTACTACTGGTGATCGCTATTCCCGGGGGAAGGCTGGAGAGGGCTTTAAGGGATAAGGCGAGGCGCTTCCTGAAAAGTCAGAGGGGACTGAGGAAGCCCGAGCTCAGAGATATATTCTCCAGAGCGGCGTACATTTTTCCCGGAGACCTAAGGGTCGAGAATTACCCCAGGAGGCCAGTCGTGGCCTTTAACCCGGGCGCTATTCTAAGGGGGGATAGGCTCTGGATGTTCCCACGCCTCGTATTCGACTACTACAATTACACGTCTAGTATAGGCTTCATAGAGGCGGGGATAAGCGACGTCGTGGAAGGCGCGTTAGAGAAGCCCCTGGGAACGAGAGTAATACTATGGCCTAAATACCTGTGGGAGTTCAAGGGATGCGAAGACGCCCGCGTGCATAGGGAGGGAGACCGCTACCTCCTCCTCTACACCGGTTACGGCTACATGGTCAAGGGAGATGCCTTATCGACTTCCATAGTTCAAGGGCTAGCGGTCTTCGACTCCGAGTTTAAAGAGACGGGGAGGGGCTACTTCACCATAGCTGGGGACGAGGAGAGGTTCCTACCGAGGGCCGCGAAGGACAGTGTCATTATAACTGTTAGGAGAGGGGAAGCAGTCATGTTGTCGAGACCAACGATGGGGGACGTAGACATCTGCTGGAGGAGCCGCGCAGACCTTGGGGAGCCCTGTTTCTTAGGGGAGACTATGGAGCCTGTACTGGCGAACGAGGAGTGGGAGTTCAAGGTCGGCTGGTCCACGAATGCCGTGAAGCTCTCAAGTAACGAGTACTTAGTCGGGTGGCACGGGGTACTCAGGGAGGACTACTCGTATCGCAATGGAATAGCCGTAGTGGACGAGGAGGGAGACCTACTCGCAATCTCGAACTACCTATTAGCGCCTAAAGGAATAGTGGAGGAGTACGGGGACAGGCCCCTAGTAGTATTCGGAAACGGGCTAGTAAGATACAGGGAACTCCTAGTCTGGGTCGGAGGTATAAGCGACTACGCCATGGCAATATTCACAGCAGAACTCGAGAAAGTTATGGAGACACTTAAATGGATTAGAGGCTAAGCCAATCCGATTTCTACTTTGTCGGCCATCGCCAGGCAGACCTTAGTATCGGCTTATCCTAATAGACTTAGGGGCAAAGGGGTTGTACCTGCTCGCGTGTGGAGGCCGCCACCAGCCGTGGGTATACAGGACTACACCTTCCTCCCGGGGCGTCGTTAGAATCAAGGGGGCTATCATTGACAATAATAATATCATGGCTACTACAACGTTAACCCCCGTTAACGGGAACCGAGAGCATACTCCTAAGTACTTATAGAGCGTGAAGTTCCTCCCAGAAGCTGGAGCAAAACGTTAGACAGGAAAAGAAACCTTTAAAGTTCATTCAAGGCACGGGAATTAATGTCTTTATACCCGCAGCGAGTATTACATACCTCAGTGTAATGCCGCCTATTATTACGAGTGTAGCTGCTATGATCGGTAATATACAGGGTTTAGCCAGTCCTTTGTCGTGAACTATCTCTGCGGCTGTTTTACCTTTAGTTATATGCAGGTATTCTAATAACAATGGAATAGCCAGTCCTAGCAGCAATACACCCACTACAAAGGGTACTGATAATGAGCCCCAAAGAATTTCTTTGACAGATATTGCAGCTTCGGGAGACGCTGCATTAATTATGTAGAGGTATAGGAAGGTTACTATTATTTCGACGAAGATGAATATAGCGTCCCACTCAGATAGTTGATGGCACCAGTGAAAATGTAATTCTCTCCTTCCTCCCGTAGCCCTCATTCCCTGAATTATGTTAACGAAGAGCATACCAGCTACTCCCGTTGAAAGACCTGAAGCTATGAATAGCATCGGAAGAGCTGGCGACTGCCAGAACGCTACTCCCTTAGCCATGCTTATCAGTATCCCTGTGTACATTACCGTTAGGAACCCGAAGAATGCAGCTATAAATCCAAGTATCCTTATAGCTTTTTCATTTTTAGACCAGGGTAACCACGAAAAGTACTTGATTTGTGGCGCTGCGTATAGCGCTCCAAAGATCATGAACAGCGTTAGTATCGTGGAACCTCTAACAATCCAGGAGCCTAAATTAAGGTTTGGGCTTAAGAAGACTAAGTAGAACCGTTCTGGCTTCGTAAGGTCGCCTATTAAGAATAGCGTACCGAGAGCTACTAGTACGACGCCTATTAACGAACCCCAGGCAGCTAGATGGTTTTCTTTGCTGCGGACGTGGTGGAGGTATCCGATGACAACCATAGATCCTCCCATACCACCTAGGAACAGATAAATCGCTATCAGCCATCCCCATTCGGTCTGGAAAATATAATTCTCCATATCTTTCACCTCCTTACTCTACCTTTACCTTAGGTATATACAGGACTTTGGGCTTTGTTCCTAGGTCAGGTCTTAAGGGCTTAGTCGCAGATGTCCTGACAATCTTTGATACTTCGCTCTCTGGGTCGTCCAGATCTCCGAATATCCTTGCATGACCGACACACGTCTCGACACATGCAGGTAGTCTACCCTCTTTTAGCCTGTGATAGCAGAAAGTACACTTGTCCACTGCTCTCTTCCTGTGGTCTACGTACCTGGCATCGTAGGGGCAGGCCACGACGCAGTACTTGCAACCTATACATAGATCGTAGTTAACTAGTACCACACCTTCCTCAGTCTTGTAGCTAGCTCCTGTCGGACATACGGTTACGCAGGGGGCATTCTCGCAATGCATACAGAGTCTGGGTACGAACACCACGGTGACGTTCGGGTACTCTCCGAAGGTGAAGCGGGGTACGTGTGTTCTCCTCTCTCCCTCCTCCCAGGGAGTGTCGTTCTCCATGTCGCAGGCCGCTATACAGGCGCCGCACCCGATACAAGACCTAAGGTCTATAACCATCGCATACTTGACCATTCCACCCACCCCCTACGCCTTCTCTATCCTAACTAGAACCTCCTCGACCATCGCGTTAGGCAGGAAGGTGTACAGGTGGTCATCTCCCATTGGCCACAGCTTGCTCAGAGGTACTCCACCCATTTTCTTAGCTACGGTTAACGCGTCGCTCTCAGCGCCCCAAGCCGACACCGTGAACACAGTGTCGGGCCTTATCTCGTCGGTCACGTAAGCTATGGCGGTCACAGTCTCGTTCGTAGCCAGGCTGGTTATCTTGATCTTATCGCCAGTCTTTATGCCGAGTTCGGCGGCTTTCCTGGAGTTTATCCACACGGCGTAGTGCTGAATCCTGGCTATAGACGCCAGTAGTTTGTTGTCGACCGTGTGGGTGTGGGTGGTCACGGGGCTCCTACCGTAGGTCAGGTAGAACACGTTACCCTCGGCCTTGCCGAAGACTTTGGGCGGTATCCACACCGGTAATGGATCCCAGTGCTCGCTGTAGCCCTTCTTAGACATTATCCCGAGCATCTTTATGCTGTAGAACTCGACCTTACCGGTCGGCGTGTTCAGCGGCTTCTCGTAAGGCATAGTACCTATCAGTTCCTCCTTCCTCTTCGTTATTATGACGCCCTTAGCGACCAGTTCGTCGTAGTTTATACCCTTAGCCTCGGCCTGAGCCCCCCTAATACCGGCTATACCCTCTTTATCGTAGGCGGCCATCAAGGCGGCCCCGTCAACACCAATCATACTACCTAGAGCCTTGAAGTAGGCTTCCTTCTTGCCCAGTTTGTCGGCTAGCCCCACTAGTATTTCTATCATCGGCTTGCAGTTGAAGATGGGGTCTATTGCCTTTACACCGGTAGCTACGGCCCCGTCTAACGAGAACCCGACCCCAAAGAGTGGGTCTTCCCTTTCGGGGTAGGTGCAGTCGGGTAGTATGATGTCGGCGAACGCGACGGTGTCATTGGGCAGTATGTCTATGGCTATTATGTCCTCGAGTTTCATGAAGGCCTCCCTCCACTTCGCGGCGTTGGGCAGAGTCCTCAGCCAGTTACAGCCCGTGAACATCGCGCACTTGATCGGGTAGGGGTCTCCGTTCACTATGGCGTCGTAGTAGGCCAAGATGTTAGGCTGGGCGTTGTAAACCACGTAGCCCTTCTTCTTCATCCACTGGACGTCAGCCCTGCTCTCGGGTAACGGTTTAGACTTCACGGACCTACCGGCGGCCGTGAAGACGAAGCCTCCGTACTTGTCGATGTTGCCGACCATGGCGTTTAGTAGGGCTACCATCCTCCAGGTCTGGACGCTGTTCTGGTGCTTCGGGTCGTGCCACCCAGGCTCTATAACCGCGGGCCTAATAGTGCCGAACTCAGTAGCCACCTTCTCTATAACTTCGGCCGGTACGTCGCATATCTCCGCAGCCCATTCAGGAGTGTACTCCTCGACTCTCTCGGCGAACACCTGGAACGCTGGCTTAGCCTTAACCACAGTCCCGTCTTCCAACTCTACCTCGTATTCTCCTAGGAGGGCGGGGTCAAAGGCCTCGTCGTGAGGCACGGCCTTGCCCTGAGCCTTGTCGTACACCAGGTACTTCTTCTTGCCAGTCTCAGGGTCGTCCCACACCTTAACCGGGGTCGGTGGGGTCTTATCAGTCCTGAGCAGTATCGGCGCGTTAGTATACTTCTTCAGGAAGTACTCGTCGTATAGGCCTTTCTTTATCATGACGTGCGCCATGGCTAGCAAGAACGCCAGGTCAGTGCCAGGCCTTACCGGAACCCATATATCGGCTAGGGCGGCGGTCTCGCTCAGCCTCGGGTCTAACACCACTATCTTAGCTCCGTTCCTCTTAGCTAGGGCGAAGCGCCTAGCATAAGGTACTCCGAGGCTCCCAGCCAAGTTCCTCTTCAGGACTATTATGTACTTGGAGTTCTCGAAGTCAGCCGTTATGTGTGGATGTCCACCAGCCCCGACAGTTGCTCCCCACGCGAACGCCTTGGGGAAGAAGCAGAGCGGGGGTGGGGAGCCCACGAAGTTCGGAGTACCTATAGCCTTAGCGAAGGCCACCACGTAGGGCTTATAGACGCCGCAGGGCAGCCATCCACCGCCAATCATTATAGACCTAGCCTCGCCAGCTTCAACGTACTTCCTTAGTACATCGGCCGCTCTGTCCAGCGCTTCGTCCCACTCTACCTTCATGAAGCCCTCCCAAGTACCCCTCTTAGACTTGTCCTCCCTGATCATCGGGTGCTTCAGCCTATCGGGGTTGTAAACCCTGTAAACGCCAGCCTGACCTCTAGCGCAGATGTGCCCCCCACTGGCTGGGTGTAGCGGGTTAGGGTCTATCTTGTACAACTTACCGTTCTTCACCCTGTAGATAGTGCCGCACCTATTAACACACATCGTACAGAGACCTGGAACCGTGTATTCGGCTAGCGCTAAGGCCTCAGCACTCACCTTTCTCAGCGTTTTTATGACTACGTTGTCGGGCAGGCTTATAGAGGCGAGAGCTCCCGTAACCGCTGCTGCCTTTAGGAAGTCTCTTCTGGAAATTTTTAGAGCCATGGGGGTTCACACCCGACGAATATGTAAACGTCAATAGATAAAACCATGTATGTAACTTGTTCGATATTTACAACCAATTATATCAATTTCTCTACATATAAAAAATAGTATTTATACATACATTACTCCAACTCATTACTGTAAAGAGGAGAACTTAATCCGTAAACGAGCAAAAACTACACATACATCACACGCTGTCTTTCCAAAGAGCTAAGCATGAATTCGGAAATAAGCTGGGAGAGCCTTCCGAAGCTACGGCTAGCTGAGGTTAACGCTAGGACACCAGGCTGTTAATCTCAGCTGATATCTGTCTGCCTATCAATGGGTGGAAACCCACGAATCTCCTGTACTCCCTCCCCTTGTAGAATATTATTATCGTCGGTATGCTGGCCACGCCGCACTCCGTGGCTAGGTCTGGGTTCTCGTCAACGTTGACCTTGAGTACTGGGACTTTGCCAGCGTATTTCTCGGCTATGGCGCTTACGATTGGCTCTATAAACCTACAGGGCCCGCACCACTCGGCCCAGAAGTCGGCTACTACGATGTCACACTTATGTAGCAACTCGTAGAATATTTTTCTGTTAGCGTTTATCTCGCCTCGGGGGCACTGAGTTTCTCTCTGGGCTTTCTCTTTCATCAGCTCTCTCATCTTCCTTCTGAGTATTCTCTCCACTTCACTATCATTATCCCAGTTCATCGTGCAGGAGAAGATGCCGCGCCTTTATAAAAATGAACTGTAAAGACCAGTAAATAATTCTTTAAACATTTGACGTAGGTGTTTTAGTGTGTTTCGATGCTGGCCATATCTATATACTTATGTCACTTACTATAGACTAGTATATTTGTTTTGACACTACATTAGGAAGACCATAAGGCCCATAGCCGTCCTAGCAGTATTATTCGTCGAGAAACTACCCAAGACTAGAAGCGGCAAGATAATGAGGAGAGTACTTAAAGCTATGCTTACTAGTGGCGCTATCGGAGACTTAACGACGCTGAAGGACGAAGCCTCGGTGGAAGAAGTCAAAAAGGCTATTGAGGAGCTGAAGGAACAGCTAAACCTCTCCTAAACCCAAACTTTTTATTATATTCTAATGTATTATTACCTCATAGCGTTCTTTACCATATTCAATATTCGCTGTGGAGTGAGGACTTTGACTCCCTCTATAGGCTCTGCCTCCTCCGCTACTACTATCTTATCGCACTTAAAACTCTCCGTTTTCCTGAGAAACTTCCGTATGTCCTCCCTAGACGCCTTACTGTACTTAACCTCTAAGACTGCTATCGGTCCCCCTTTCTCACCAGTACTCCGTCTAACTCGGGCTTTAAAGATTTTTTGGGGGCTCTGCCTTTAAGACCTGGGCTAGGAGTTCCAATACGAAGTCCTCATAGTATAGGGGGATTTTCGCCTCCGCCTTCTCGACGGCCAGCTCCATAGGCAGGTCTATCTCGTAGAATCCAAGCCTAACGTCTAGGTAGTAGAAGAGGTCGAGTAACGGGGAGTCTATCTGGTATAAGTACCTCTTCTTAAGGTACACCCTCTTGCGTTTAACGATGCCCATCTCTAGGAGATTTGCGACGTACTTCTTTACGTCCTAGGATTTTAACACACCGCCCGTAACGTTAGACACATAGTTGGCGATTAAGCTGGGCGTATAGTTACCGTCCGCTATAGCTCTCAACACGGCCTCATACCTATTCGTCAACTCCCTGTCCTCCTCCAGGAAGATTTCAGGCCCTTACATTCCTGGAGGCCCTTACATCCGTACCTAACCGTACTTACGACCTGTCTCACTATTTCCCGAAGCGAGGCCCTAATGTCAACGAACTCTAATATCCACGGATCCCTTAGGAGAGGAGCTAGCTTTAGAGCCTTCTCTATCCTAACCTCTTTGGACAGAGCTAGCAGCACATTAACTGGTCTTATTAGCCCCACTCGTACCGGTTTAACTATCCCCAGCAACGGGCTACGCCTAGAGAGCACCTTCTTAGACACAAGTATGCTAGACCCCACCAGTATTACTTTCGCCTTGGATACAGGTTTCATCGAGTGCAGGAAATCTAAGAACTCGCCCAGTAGTCTCTGAAACTCGTCTATAACCAGTACCCATACTGAGCAGTTTCATATGTGCGGACTAAGTGCGACAGGGGTGTACGGACTATTTAGGTGCCTTGTGTAAGTGAAGGCTAGTCCTATGATGAGCCGGGAGAAGCTAGAAGTATAAAAATAAAAGAAGGAATAAAAACCTTCATTCTAATCTTTCCGCTATGAAATCTGCTATGTGTATTGTTCTCAACGATATACCGTAAACCTTAGATGTAGTTTCGATAGTGGTGATACACGTTGGACACGCCGTTATCACCGTATCAGCACCAGTCTTTAATATGTCGTCCAGTTTCCTCTTAGCCGCGATCTTATAGTTCTTCTCTATTTTCCCTTCTAACTCCTTTGGCGGGCCTGATGTAACTCCTGCCAGCTCAGCTATCTTCCTCCCCAGGCTTGGAGCTATAAAACCTATAGCATCGCCACTCCCACAGCAATATGTATGTTCTCCGTCGTGAGGCGTGCGTTTAAAGTTCTCAGAAGCGGCACTTAGTATCTCCACGGCCTCGCGGGTTACTCCTCCTCGCCTAGCTAGCTGGCAGGGGCTATGCCATGTAATTTTTTCACTTGTCTTTTTCAGCTTTAATCTGTCCTCCTTAATCGCATTTCTTACGAATTCGACTAGGTGCAATACTTCGTAATTCGGCTTCTTACCTATTAGAGACGGCATATCCCATCTAAACGCTGGATAGGCGAATCCGCCATCTAGTAATACTACTTTCTTTACATTTAGCTTTTCTACATAGTTATTGATGGATTCCAGCTGGCGCTTCGCCGACCATACGTCGCCCACTAGTAGCGATAGTGGAGGCCTTATACCTAGGGGTTTACTAGGCAACGTCCAGCTTACCCCGGATTTTTCAAGTACTCTAGCGGCGCTTACAACTGCACTAGGATGTAGAGCCGCCTCTACAAGACTAGGCAGGAGCAGAACTTCTACACCTTTCCTATCGAGGGGTACGTCTTTCCCCAGAGCTTCGGATATTCTCTTCAATACGTCTTCCCATGCCCTTTTCAGCCCTTCAACCTCGATGCACTTACCCGAGACTTCTAGTTCTACTAGTTCTTTCAGGGGGGAGGGCGTTGCTCCGGCTGAGTGAAGGAAGGTTCTAAGCATATTGATTAAGTATCCACTGTCTATACCGAACGGGCAAGTATTGTAACAGGCTCCGCAGTTAGAACATGCCGCGTAAGAATATTCGAGTATCCTCGTTATTTCTTCGTCTTTAGTCGGCTTACCGGCGTGAACTAAGGGTCCCAGTATCTTACCTGCTAGCGTAAGCTCTTTACGGTATATCCTCCTGGCTTCTTCCGCCTTGTTCACGGGGGAGTACTTCTCGTCTACGTGCCAGAATGGGCACTCGTATTTACAGAACGCGCATGATACGCAGTTTTCCATGAAGTGTAGTGTTACTACGTCCATTCTAGCCAACATTTTCATAGAGGCTTTCTCAAGGGCTTCCGGGAGTACGCTAGTTACGGACATGGGTTAACCACCTCAGACCACGCCTTTCACTATTTTTAGCTCGTACCACTCGTGTAACTTGCCATACCAGTAGCCGAAGACGAAATGCCAGAACTTGGTGAAGGGTAATACCATGAGTAGGAGTTCTGCCAGAAGTATATGCAGTCCTAGTACTAGCCGATAGTCCCACACGTCGGGTAGTAAGTGGTGAGCTGCGAGGAACCCCGTGGTTACTATTGCAACTATCAGTAAAAGCGCTATTAAGTCCCCTATCCTCTTATTCTTAGCCCCTCTAGCTCTTTCAACGAACCATGCCCCTATCTTATAGCCCGTACCTATTAACACCATTACTGCCAGTACGTCTCCGTTAAGTATCACGACGAGAGGCCCCCAGATCGTATGTAATGCTAAACCCTTTTGAACACGAAGTATCGAGTCAGAGAGCGATAAGGGTACACTAAGCGGCTTTAGAAGGCTATACCTTAGAGGCCCTATCTTCGGCAATAAATTGTCAAAAGCAGCTATATGATGATCCATTAAGAATATAAGGGGTATTACGCCGAGTATGTGTAAAGCCAGTAATCCCGCAATGGCGTCTGGTGGGTTCTTCTTAAGCCCTCCTATTATTGGGTGAAGGAACGTTGTTATAAGCCCTTTAATTCTATCTCCGCTACTCCTACTTCTCGGGCTAGCCTTAGGAACGCGTCTCCAGAAGAATAAGAACCTAGCTAGTCTATACGTTACACCAAACGTGAATACGGCTAACGCTACAGTGAACATTGTAGTAGCGGCAAAGCCGTAAAGGTCGAATCCGCCAGTCATTTAACCACCGCTTATCAACCTGAGGTTAAAGGGGACAGGCGGTACTTAGTATCTTCTTAATTACCCTATCTCCGACCTGTATGTGTACTGCGCAGGCCAGGCAGGGGTCGAAGCTCCTCACAGCTCTGACGAAGTCGAGACCAGTCCACCCTTCAGGCCCCCTAGCCTCAGTTATAGTGCTATTCCTCACAGCGGCTTCGAAGGGAGCCGGTAGTTTATCCTCTCCCAGTGGGGATACGTTTCCTGTAGTTGGCGCGTGTATCTGGTAGTTGACTATCTTACCGTTCTGCTGGACTAACCAGTGCCTCACTGTTCCCCTCGGCGCCTCGTTAAAGCCTACCCCGTAGGTCAGCCTGCTCGGGTGGCTCCTATCCCACCTGGAGGTCTTAATCGGCCTGCCAGCCTTGACGTACTCTAGTACCCATACCAGGTTGTACCATAGTGCGGCTATGTCTATCACAATATTGTAAGCCCTAGCCCACACTCTTTCGAGAGTAGTGGAGAACGCGGGCGCTTCGTATACTAGCGTGTCCTCCTCGTATATACCTGAGGGTAGGTCGTTCGCCACAGCTCTCGGTAGGGTTACCTCTATCCTACCACCTCCGCTCTTTATCTGTACGCCAGCCACGGCGACGTTCTGCGGGGTGTAAGCTGTCACCACCATCCTGGCTATCGGCCCGACCTCCATAGGCGTGATAGTGCCGTTAGGCTGTACGTACCTTATGACTGCCGCCCAACTGTACTTAGACTTCCAGTCCCTTTCACCTGGCTTAGGTATCGTGGTCTTATTCCACGGGTGGTATATGGGGTCTGCCTTGCCCCAGAATATGGCGTTCCCGCTGTAGTCCTTCTCTATGTACCAGGATGGCTTGTCCCAGCCGTCGTAGAACGCAGTATCTATCTTCTCCATTATGCTCAGGTTTATGTCGGTGTACTTCTGGGTTATGAAATCGTGGCTGGAGCCCTGGGTTATAACTCCCAGCTTGACTATTCTCTTAGCGAATGCTTTATCTATGTTACTGTATATCTCCTCGGGGCTGTCGCCCATGGCCGAGTACTCCTCGGGGTCGTCGAAGAGTCCGACGCTCACTAGGGGCGGGAAGCCGCCGTTCCCAAACCCGGTGTTGCCCTGAGTCTTGTAGCTACCATCGACACCTTCGGGGCAGTCTAGGTCTCCGTTCTCCTCCATGAATGTCTTGAGGTCTAGCCAGACGTAGTACAGGTACTTGGCCCAGGCGGTTAGTTTCACCAGCCTGTAGGTGTAGCCTATTAACAGGTACTCCAGGTTGGTGAGGTCTGTGGTTATGCCGCCGGGTATGAGGGTTGACGGGTGGCTGTGCCTACCGTAGAGCAGTACGCCCGCCTCCCTAGCTATCCTCTGGTACTTGACTGTTAGCTGCCATATCTTGCCAGTTATGGGGTTGAAGGCCTCCATTATCTCGGCTATAGTCCTGAAGCCATGCCTATCCTTAAACTCGGCAGTAGTTTCTCTAGCAGCAGCCCAGACCTTAGGGGTCATAGTACCCACTATGGCCGCGCTGTAGTCGGGGCCTCCTAACATGTTCACTATTAACGGGTGGTCGTAGATGTGGTCGGTCATGCCGAATGCCAGGTTCCTTAAGGCGACACCCAGGGGCTCTGGGACTACTCCTAGGGCCATGTCGTTGGCCACTATCGACGCGTTGGAGTGGCTGGCGCCGCACACACCGCATATCCTAGACGTTATGTGTATGGCGTCCTCGGGAGGTCTGCTCCTCAAGAATACTTCAAAACCTCTAAACATTGTGACGAATACTCTTACCTCCTCGGGTTTAGGCTTCCTAGTCGCAGTATCTACTACTACGCGGGCGCCTATATGCCCCTCAAGCCTAGTTATAGGATCTATTAAAAGCTCAACTGTAGACATACTTACTCACCCCCTCTTTCGGCTTCCTCCTCAACTTTCTTGACCTTCTTCTCGTGAAGCTTGGATAAACCATAAGCAGCTGCTACTCCGAGAACGCCAGCTCCTACTAGCCCAGCAATAGCGGTAGTCCCAGTAGGAGTAACCGGCGAAGGTAGAGCCTGGTAGAATGGCTCGTATGCGTCAGTAAAGCCAGGCATCGTACAACCTATACACACGCCGCCTGTTCTAGTAGGTCCTCCTATCCCGTTAACCCATCCAAGCTTGTTCCACGGGCAGTTAGATACCGGCCCTTTACACCCGACCGCGAACAGACATTTGTAATCCGGGTCTCCCGGTTTTTCCCTGAAATCTCCAGCAGCATAACTGGCGGCTCTTGGACACTGCTCGTGTACCGTAGGGCCGTATATCCATTTAGGTCTCCAGTACTTGTCTAACTCTGGTAGAGGCATTAAACCTACAGCCCATAAAACTAAGTTCGCTAATACGCGTAGTTGTGCCTGACCGTTAGCTGGGCAGCCCGGCACGGCGACAGCAGGTTTGCAATTAGCATCTCCAGGCCCACTAGGTGTGCATTCTCCATCTACGAATTTCCTGAAAGGTTCAGCCTCCTCTAATAAGTGTACTAAACCCTTCGTACCTCTAATTGGGTCGTCGAAGAAACCTACAGAGCCTGTTGGGCTCTTACTCCAACCCTTAGCTGAATATCCCTCGACCATGCTCTTAACTTCGCTTGTTGGGGCTTCGTAGACTGTATTCGCCGGAATACCGCCGTAACAAGCGCAGTTACCCACAGCGACTACCGCGACAGCTTCGGGTAGTAACCTGCGCATCCACTCCACACAGCTTATCGGCCTGCCGTTTTCATCTCCAATGTAACAGAAGTAGTCTGAGTGAGAGGGCCCCCCGGCCTTTTCATCTATTGGGAAGCTTCCTTCTAGCACTAATACGAATGGATTGAGCTTGCCCTCCGCGGCAGCTTTTAATATGTCTATCGGGCTAGTGAGCAATGCTTGGGGCTGGTAGCCGAGGGCCACGTAGGTTTCGAGAGTTTTCCTCAAGGGGTCGTCGGGTGATAGAGACTCTATGAGTTTCCTCGCTTCCTCAGGGGTTAGTTCCTTAACCCATTCAGGCGTCTCTTCTCCCCAGCTGGCCATTACGGTCTCGTGGAACAGTAGCCTCACTGATCCGGGGCCTACTATGTGGGCGTTTCCGGCTAGAATATCTATTAGGTCTGGGTCTGTGGCTTGGATGAGGGCGGTGGTGTTCCCGGCGCAGTCCTGGGCTTCGAACCAGACTATGTTTATAGACCCGGACTTAGCGAGGGCTACGGCTTTCCTGATTAGTTCGTCCCAGTTAAGAGAGGCGAAGAAGGCTACGCTCCCCCCTATCTTTAGAAAGTCTCTCCTAGATACCTTGAAGTTTAGGGCTTTCATGTTCTCAGCCCTTTCTTGGTTACAGTATCAAATATTATTTTAGGGTATTTTAGCACATATGTTTCGTTCTACATATGTTTTATTTTTTATAGCTTGCCCAAAACTATTATAAGCACTTTCTTGTTTTTCAAACAGGTGTTTCACTTGCAACAAGGCGGCGAGTCGTTGCTGGTCGAGCTGGCTAGGCTCCTCGGGGTTTTGGAGAGGACTAGGAGGGAGGTCTCTCGGGCCTTACTGGACTCTATAAAGGAGTCGTTAAGTCTCGACGATGACGCCCTCCTCCGCGCGTTGTATAGTTTTAGAACTATGTCTCCGAACTACGAGGAGATGAAGGCCGAGATAATCAGGAGCTTAGGGGGAGACCCTGAGAGTTTCTCGGATAAGTCGCTGGGGGAGATCGTGGAGAAGCTCGTGGGTGGACAGCCCCCGGCCAGCCCTCCCAAGAAAATCTTGGTAGGGGTTATTGGTTCCCCGTTCACCGAGGAGGGGCGCCTAGCCCTGCGGGTGCTAGAGAAACTGAAGGGGTCAGGGCTCCCGGAAAACGTCGTGGTCGAGGACTTTGCGGCCGACGTTTTGACAGTGGCCGATACGATAAATGACTACAAGCCAGACCTCCTGGTGGTAGTGGGGGTGGTCAGGAGGGGTAGGG
>Ga0190367_1000975_pt1 | contig 18039 bp, 19 predicted proteins | sample 4872181011_MG_FD_171838 | JGI IMG/M metagenome (GOLD analysis project Ga0190367, IMG submission 171838) | Hydrothermal vent microbial mat bacterial communities from Southern Trench, Guaymas Basin, Mexico - 4872-18-10-11_MG | ecosystem: Environmental > Aquatic > Marine > Hydrothermal vents >...
TAAGCTTAATAATGTCATATAGATATTCTCTAGTAATAGATGATGATTACACACCCTTTCCTAGAATGGTGAAGAGAGTGGCCAGGGCTGATAACTTCTCAGAAATATAACATTATGTGTGTAAAAATATTTTTCTTAGAACTACTATATACCTCTCGGTGGAAAAAATGATTGAGGAACAATCCCTTATTAAAAATGGCATTCTTAAAGTAGCTGAACTCATGGCTATATCAGCTAAGACCGCTCCTAAAGCTAGGGGTGTTGATAATATAGTAACAGTAGTGTTAGCTAATAAAGAGGAACTAGAAAAGCTTGCATCTAAAATGGAAGAACTTGCACCTAAACTTGGAGAATTCTTCAAACGTGATGCTTTCAATGTTAGAAATTCTGATGCTGTTGTCCTTATCGGAGCTAGGATAGTTGATATAGGGCTTAAGACTCCACCAGGCTATCCCATAGACGTTAATACTGCTATGTCGATAATCAACCTTGGAATAGCATTAGGATCTGCTGTAAAAACAGCGTCAATACATAACGTTGATAATAGGATAATGTATAGTATTGGTATAGCTGCAAAAGATTTAGGGTTAATTAATGCGGATATTGTAATAGGAATACCATTATCTGCCAAGGCCAAAAACATCTACTTTGACAGAAAATGGCCCAGGTAATATTCAGGAATCAGAAGAGTAATTTTATTACCTAGTTCTAACATTCTATACACGGTGGCATATTGAATATTCCCTTCACAGAGATGCTAAACTCCGTAAATGAACTAATTACCAACCTCACATATTTAATACTCATAGCAGTTGCCGTCATATTAGTCATTCAACCCTTAAGTAGGAGAAATAGCTTCATGACTATAAATCGACACAAACATAGAAGCTAATGAGAAATGTATGACGGAGCCATATCTATACTTTAAATGCTTTCTCATAACTACCTTATTATGCCTGAAGCACGTTAGCATAACTGAAGAACAGCGTTTTAACATAGTATGGGATGGAGCCGGGGCCGGGATTCGAACCCGGGATTAAACGGGTCTGCAGCCCGCCGCCTTTGACCGCTCGGCCACCCCGGCTCCACATATTCATAATATACTATAGGGGATTTATTTAGTTTGTCTCTTTAACCCATCCTTTTAAATAACCTTGACCACATATTCTTGATGTGTGGTTATAGAGGTGAGTATTAATGAGTTACACCGTTAAAGACATGGTAAAGGTATTAAGAGAACTTATAGATGAAGGTGTAGAATTCATCATCATTGGTGACACCGTCATTCAGTTAGAGGTAGGTAAAAAAACATTAGATGGCGATGTAGATTTATTTGTAATTAGTCCAAGCCCATTTGTTGAGGAAGACTTTTATCGAGCACTAGCTGAAAAACGTAAATGGTATTTTAGCTTTACTGATCTAGGTACTCCTAGAATTGTAGCTCACGTTAATGGTAAGGATATCGAAATTGAATTATATGAGAACATACACGACTTCTATATACCTGAAGACATAATTAATAGTGCAAGAAAAATCAAGCTTCAGGGTATAACCATTAGAGTACTACATGTTGAAGATTATGTACTATTAAAAGCACGTGCAGGAAGCCCTGAGGATATAGAGAAATTAAGTAAGGTATTGAAGGATCTAGAAAAGTATCGTATAGGGTTAAACCTAAGAATCTTAAGGCAGCATATAAGATTTTTCCCGAAGGAAGATCAACAAGTTATTATGAATAGAATCGTTAAGCTAGGAATTAAGATATAAGATTACCCTTTCTTTATACCTCGTTCACGTCTCTTTGGTCTTAGATTTCTACTTCTACATCTCCTACATTTCTCAGCTCCTGGTGGGTTAAGTGCTCCGCACTTTCTACACACTAGTTTATTTAATACTCTATTAACTGCTATTTGTGCTTTAATAGGATCACGTACTGGCACCTATACCTCCCTCAACGCTATTATGAAAGACACGTGGGGGTTCATAAATGTTTTGCATAATTATGTAGAATGGTCTGTAGAGGTTATGGAGGAGTAAGAGTTTTAGGTAGTAAGTTGTATTGGAATAGGCTTGAGAAGGGAAAGTAAGAGATAAGGGTGATCCATTGGTTAAAATACCCCTTGACCATATATGTGTTAAGAGTGGAATATTGTGTCCACGATGTCAGACATTAATTGAAGAAGGAGTTGTTGAACCCTATGAGGTTGATGTGATGAAGGCATTAATAGAGTTAGAAGAGTCAGGTATAAGAGAACTAAGAGATGCAGAATACATCAAGACATACAAAGAAGGGAACCTCGTAGTCCTTGTGTTAAAAGGTAAATTAACTATTCATAATCTGTCTAGAATTGCTAAATCTCTATCGGAAAAATTTGAAGGTAGTAGAGTTAAAGTTGTTTTAAAGAGTAGTGATTTAAGACAAGTAGCATCTCAAGTACTTTACCCTGCAAGAATTCAAGGAATAAACACCTTATGGTTACCTGATGGCAGTACTCAATACATTATTAGGGTTCCTAGATCCGAACAGAGAATAATTAGAGATAATAAAACCGAATTTGAGAGAATATTATCTAAGATTATGGGTAGTGTCGTTGAAATAAGATTTGAGTAACTCAAGTATACATTTTATCTATGTTATAGTTAGTTATCTCCCTTAGTATATTAGTTGCATATGCGCCTCTTTCTAGAACAAAACTTATATGGAGTATCACCTTATCGTCTTTCTCAGATATATGCCATTTGAAATTAATTATTGGTATATACATAGGTCTTGGACGACTATATACTTTAATCCCTAAGTCCTTTACATTAAAATCATCAATGCTAATTCCTTCTATGGATAGTACTTCATTAATTATATGGTGTAATTCACTTTTAGAATCAACCTTCATCCCTAGACCTACTAGCGGGATGCATGGTCTAATATCACCCAAAGGGCTAATACATTTAACCATGCCGTTTATATATTGAGTATATGAATCATAGAGCTCAATAATTCTAGACAGTATTCTATTGAATAGATATGACTGAAAGGCATTTACAAATAACATTATATATTGTCTTGGCATTCTCTTCAATGCTTTAAGGGAATTGCCAGATTTAATTAATTCTCTTAGTATTATTGCCTCATAATATGATTTAGGATACTCTCTAAGTGCTTCTTTAAAGTTACCTTCCTCTGACAGAATTCTAGCTCTACGTATTATTGAATTCTCTTGAGGGAATGAGTATGCTATTATGTATTTTACTACTTCATCCCATGCTCTCTTCAATATGAATTTTCCTATAACATGCGTTATAGGCCTTATTGTGCCAAAGCGTTGAATTCCATAGTAATTAGGATAGGTATCTAATGCTTGAAGAGCTTTGAGAGCTTCTTTGATCTTGTCTATTAAGGAGCTCGAAGCCTCTACAACTATGGTAAAGTAATTACCTAGGTGTGCTCCTTTTTTCAGAGGTCTATCACTATAGCCTATAATTAGCAATTCTATGTGATTATCTATACTAATAATTGATCCTATGCTACAATTTGATAAATACTTTGAAGGTATTGATATTAGTTGATAGGTAGTAGCATGTGCATCCTTTAATCCACAAAATTCTATATCATTTTGCGGTACATTGAACTTTTTACTTATTTCGGCTATTGCTTGAATAGTATCAATATTCTTCTTGTATAGTACTGCATAAGCGTATGTTCTTTTAGTTTTATTTAGATTTAATAGTTTAGCTACATCCCTATGTCTATTCACTGGTATGTTTTCAAAGACCTCATATACATTAAAGGTATTGGGGTTTAGTTTTATGTCCAAGCTTAAATATGAAGGTATGTTAGTAATGTAAAACTCTATTCCTAAGGTTCTTTCAAGTAAACTAGATTTAATTCTGTTCAAAGCAATTTAAGCCTCCCTGTAACCCTATCTATAAGCCTTGAGGGAGCAGGTCCTATACCTACTGTCGTTTTTGTCCCTGGAGGTAATTCTGTCCTACCTGCATCTTCGATTACTACTACAGGTAATTTAAGCTCCTTAGCATTAGCATATATTTGTAGCAGCTCCTTTTCGCTTGAAACCCTTACTATAACCTTCTTTTGACCTTGAGATAACCATTCATTAGCCCATTTCGGGTTTTTCTTTGTAGCTTCAATAAACGCTGAAACAGAGGCGTGAGCTACTTGAGCAGCTAATTTCCCCATGCTCATTTTTAAATCCGTCCTAACCACTATTACTTGTTTATATTCTTCGTTATTCATTGTAGTTTCATACCCGACATAGCATGTATTCAAATAGGTTTATAAAATACTGTAGTGCAATACTTCAGTAGCTAAATAAATTAATGAGAAATAGGTGATACATAGTGTCAGCAGAGGCTAAGAAACTAGCAATAGTTGAAACAATACAGCCTCCAATATGTTCGAGCTGCGGTAGGTTAATTCCTCCAAGTGAGCGAGGTGTAGCCTTTTACTGTCCTAACTGTGGAAAGATTCTTATCTGGCGATGTAGAAAATGTAGAAAACTTTCCATAAAATATAAGTGTCCTGCTTGCGGCTTTGAAGGACCATAGGGGGGAATTTATGGCTAAAGTGCTTGTAGTATTAAAGGTCACTCCAGAGGATATAGATGTAGATTTGGATGGTATTGCTAGAATAGTAAAGGAAAGAATTCCTGAGACTTATGAAGTACTTCGTTACGAGAAAGTTCCTATAGCTTTCGGATTATATTACCTAAGGCTCTACATTACAATACCTGAGGACGAAAAAGGCGGTACTGATAAGCTTGAAAGAATAGTTAGGGAAATCGATGGTGTAAGTAGGGTTGAAGTAGAATTAACACATAGGCTAGGTTTTTAATTTCTAGCTGGAAGTAGCTTTAATAATCCTCTAACTATTACTAAATCATGGATAGAATATAAGGTGCCTTATAAACTATGTCATATAACTTTGATAAGACTAGGAGCGAAAGAGAAGCTATACTAAAGGTTGCTGAAGCTAAACAAAGAGATGTAGGTAAAGGTAAGGTTAGAATTGATATTAATGTTATGAGAAGACTCGGAATAGCTCCTGGAGATATAGTTGAAATAGAAGGTAGGAAAAAGACTGCAGCAATAGCATGGCCCGGCTACTCTGAAGATCAAGGAACAGGAATTATCCGCATGGATGGATTCATTAGAAGAAATGCTGGTGTTAGTATTGGTGATAAAGTAATTGTTAGGAAGGCTTACGTAAAACCCGCATCTGTTATTAAATTGGCTCCTACAGACTTTTCAATAACAGTAGATCCTGGATTCATAAAATATGTTAAGAGAAAACTTGAAAGCATGCCCATCGTCGAAGGAGACATTGTATATATACCAGTACTAAACCAAGCAATACCCTTCACAGTTCTTCAAACAAAACCTACTGGAGTAGTTATTGTAAACAGTAATACTGTTGTGGTTGTTCTTGAAAAACCTGTTGAGCCTTCGAGAACACCTAGAGTTACTTATGAAGATATAGGCGGGATGAAGCACATTATACAACGTATACGTGAACTAGTGGAACTACCTTTAAAACATCCAGAGCTTTTTAAGAGACTGGGTATTGAACCTCCTAAGGGAATACTACTATATGGTCCACCTGGTGTAGGCAAGACCCTACTTGCTAAAGCTGTAGCCAATGAAACCGATGCATACTTCATTGCAATTAATGGACCTGAAATTATGAGTAAGTTTTATGGTGAAAGTGAAGCTCGACTAAGAGAAATCTTTGATGAAGCTCAAAAGAATGCTCCAGCAATAATATTCATAGACGAAATAGATGCAATAGCACCAAAAAGAGATGAAGTTGTAGGGGAAGTTGAGAGAAGAGTTGTAGCACAGTTACTAGCACTAATGGATGGATTAAAGGAAAGAGGAAATGTTATAGTTATTGCAGCAACTAATAGACCTAACGCTGTTGACCCTGCCCTCAGACGGCCAGGGAGATTTGATAGGGAAATAGAAATACCACTACCGGATAAGCAGGGAAGATTAGAGATTCTACAAATACATACAAGAAATATGCCATTAGCTAAAGATGTAGACTTAGAAAAACTTGCCGAGATAACCCATGGATATACAGGGGCTGATTTAGCAGCACTCGTAAGAGAAGCAGCAATGCATGCCCTTAGAAGATACTTACCTGAAATCGACTTATCTCAAGATAGAATACCACCTGAAGTATTAGAAAAAATGGAAGTTACTATGAAGGACTTCTTAGCAGCATTCAAGGAAATCGTACCCAGTGGTATGAGGGAAATTTACGTTGAAGTCCCTGAAGTTAGGTGGAGTGACGTTGGAGGCTTAGAAGACGTAAAGCAGGAATTAAGAGAAGCTGTTGAATGGCCATTAAAGCATCCTGAAGCATTTAAGAGAATCGGTATCAGACCTCCTAAGGGAATATTACTCTTTGGTCCTCCAGGATGCGGTAAAACTCTCATTGCAAAAGCAGTTGCAACGGAGAGTGGTGCTAATTTTATCGCTATAAGGGGGCCTGAAGTTTTAAGTAAATGGGTTGGTGAGTCCGAAAAAGCTATAAGAGAAATATTTAGGAAAGCCAGACAATATGCACCAGCAATAGTATTCTTTGATGAAATAGACGCAATAGCGCCAGCAAGAGGTTTCTCCGGAGACTCACATGTTATTGAAAGAGTTGTTAGCCAGCTGCTAACTGAAATGGACGGTATTGTCAGGTTAGATAATGTTATAGTTATTGCAGCAACCAATAGGCCTGATATTCTTGACCCAGCACTGTTAAGACCAGGAAGATTTGATAAAATAATCTATGTACCGCCACCAGACAGAAACTCAAGACTTAAAATATTATTAATCCATACAAAGCGCATGCCATTAGCAGAGGATGTAGACCTGGAATATTTAGCAGATATCACTGAAGGATATAGTGGTGCTGACCTAGAGCACCTGGTAAGGGAAGCAGCAATGATTGCTTTAAGAGAAGACATTAATACCAGGTTTGTCAGGATGAGACATTTCAAGGAGGCCTTAAAGAAAGTTAAACCATCAATAACGCCTGAAATGGCGCGTTTCTATAAGTCATGGGAAGAAAAGGCTAGGCAGCAATTACCCAGAAGCTATTTAAAGCCCACGCTCTACACATAGCACCCACTTTAGACTAGCGGTGTCCTTAGGTACTGGTGAAACTTTATGTATAAACCAGTAACTTGGCGAACTATACCACTACCTGTACTTCTAGTAGAATTAATTAAGCTTAGAAATGGTACTGTACGTGATAGAGAATTATATGAAATGGTAAAGCAAATACAGGATATTTCATACTCTGAATTTCTTAAGGCATTACTTACCCTAGAAATTAGGGGTATCATATCGGTATCTCTCCAAAAGGAGAATGTGAGGATAATAACATTACTTAAAAAGTAAATGTGCAAATGTCTTTAAGTATTTATAGAAAAGTATTTTGAAGGCGCACACATACACTATGTTATTGAAGAAAGTAAGTGTTAGGTGAATATAGTGGGTGTTAATTTAAAAGATCTAATTCCAGCTAATGTAAGGCATGAGATAGAGTTAAGCGCACTAAATGGTAAAATAATAGCTATCGACGCATATAATGCTCTCTACCAGTTTCTTACTGCAATAAGACAACCTGATGGAACTCCTCTTATGGACTCAAAGGGTAGAATCACGAGTCACTTGAGTGGAATGTTCTATCGTACAATAAATCTTATAGAGCATGGCATTAAGCCTGTGTATGTGTTTGACGGTAAACCTCCTGAAATAAAGAAAATGGAAATTGAAAGAAGAAAGAGAATTAAGGAAGAAGCTGTAAAGAAGTATGAAGAAGCATTAAGGAAAGGGGATTTAGAAGCTGCTAAGAGATATGCCCAAATGTCATCTAAGCTTACTGAAGACATGGTTAATGACGCAAAAAAGTTACTCACTGCAATGGGTATACCATGGGTTCAAGCACCTGCTGAAGGAGAAGCACAAGCAGCCTATATGGCCAGAAAGGGCGTAGTCTATGCAGCAGCAAGTCAAGATTATGATGCATTACTATTTGGAGCTCCACGGCTGGTTAGAAACCTAACATTAACTGGTAGGAGGAAACTTCCTAGAAAGGATGTTTATATAGAAATCAAACCTGAAATAATAGAACTAGACTCTTTACTCAAGAGCCTCGGTATTACCCGTGAACAATTAATTGACATAGCCATCCTCTTAGGTACGGATTATAATCCAGAGGGAGTTAAGGGAGTAGGATCCAAGACAGCTCTCAAGTTAATTAAAGCTTATGGATCTATAGAGAAATTATTACCAAGATTTCCCAAAGACACGTTTCCTATACATCCTCTAGAGATAAGAAAGTACTTCCTTCAACCACCAGTAACTGATGAATTTAAACTTGAGTGGAGGGAACCTGATGAAAGAAAGGTTGAGGAGATTCTAGTAGAAGAACATGACTTTTCATCTCAAAGAGTAAAGAACGCGTTAGAGAGGTTAAAGAAAGCATATAGAGCACATATAAAGACTAGGCAATTAGGACTTGATATATGGTTTTCAAAGAAGTAACTAGCCCTTCCAACCATACTTGCCTATTAACGGCACAAACATACATGGTATACTCTTAGTAGCCCTAACCTTACCTTCATCGATCTTTTCAACTATGTAAAGATACTGCATGTACTTAGGACCAACAGGTATAACTAGCTTGCCTTTAACCTTTAACTGTTCTATGAGTGGTTCAGGTATATCTGGAGCTGCAGCTGTAACAAGAATTCGATCGTAGGGTGCCTCTTTAGGGTAACCTAATGTTCCGTTACCAACTAATACTACAACTCTATCAAGGTATCCAGCTTTTTCTAAGTTTCTACGAGCAAATTCCGCTAATTCTGGTATTCTCTCAATAGTGTATACTTTTCCTGGATTATTGGAACCCTTAGGTGCAACTATTTCGGCAATAACTGCAGCATGATATCCAGAGCCGGTACCTATTTCAAGTACCTTCATACCTTCATCTAATTCCAGTAATTCACACATAAGAGCTACCATATGAGGAGCACTAATGGTTTGACCCATACCTATAGGTAGCGGTGTATCTGCATAGGCATATCTTCTGTACGGCTCAGGTACGAATAGCTCTCTAGGAACCTCAAGCATAGCTCTTTTGACTTTCTCACTCCTTATAACACCTTCAGTGACAAGCATTTCAACTAAGCGTCTACGTTGCTCCTTAAAACTCTCCTCTTCAACTTCATTAAACATCATATTAGCCTCTATTTTTGACTATCCACTATAGAATACTTAAACTAATATATTAATTGATGTTCTAATTAACTCATAGTGATCATGTATGAATGAACTAGCACTAAATATAGGCATTGAAGTAGTTAAAGCTTATGGTCACGTTAATGTTACTGCAAAGCATCGGTCGACAATAGAGTTAACTAAGGATGAATACTTAACACCCAGAGGAGACTGTATAATAGGCATTAAGGCCTGTAAGGCTCTGAGAGACTTCTCACAGGAATTTAAGGAATTAGTGAAAAGAGACGGTTCAATAATAATAGCCATCTTCATCGCCGATGACACTTATGATTTTGTAGTAGGAAGGGGTTCTAGCAAGTTAACGCTCACTAGCGATAGAAAGATAATAATTAGGAAGAGCGAGTACGTTGATCAGAGCACAATAATGATAAAATCTAATAAAGCCGCCAAGGATCTTAATAGAAGACTTATTAAAAAACTTAGAGATCCAAGTGCAGTACTCTATGCTGTCTTCATAGCACTTACCCCAATACAATCAATGCAATAGATATATTCATGAGGTGCATGATCCAATACGCATCTTATCCTCGTTTCCCTGAACTTTAAATTTAATTTCTTTACTTCATTACTTAACCTATCTAATGCTTCCTTTTCAGTTCGAGCTATTATGTATACATGAATTGAACCTCCATTCTTTACTAGATTATATGCTATAGGGAGGTAATTCAATGAGTGTTGTGGTAAATTCATAATTATCCTATCAAATATTCTTCCTCTAAACACGTGATCCAATACTGATGCATCACAATTTATGAAGACTATCTTACCCTTTAACTTATTTAAGTAGAGAGATTTAAGACCATAAAATATTGCGTAGGGATTAATGTCAACTGCGTAAACTATAGCTTTCTTCCTTGAAGCTATATGTATTCCAAAGCATCCTATCCCAGCAAACATATCCAAGACTATTTCCCCATCATTAACATAGCTAGCTATCCTGGCATGCTCGGTTGCAAGACGTGGATTGAAGTAAACTTTACCAATATCAACATAAAACCTTAAACCATGTTCTTTATGGATAGTTTCTGTACGATCTTCACCTAATATTAATTTAAGCTCTCTTATTCTTTCAAATCCACGAACAGCTCCCTTAGCATAAACAGACTTTATCTTCTTATGTATAAGTGTTAAATAGAATGCAATCACCTTAGCATACTTTAACGAGTCTTCGGTTATTGGAAGTAATGCTATATCTCCAATAATATCGAATGAGGTGGGGATATGTAATGCTATATCCGATCCTAGGAATTTAGATATTAGTTCTTTTACTCTAAGTCCTTTAACATTAATGGTTCTTGGATTACATTCGATAACTTCTAAACCTAATCTACGTGCTATACCTTCATTACATTCATCTATTAATGGAATATAGTATGTACTATTATTTCTAATGATTTCACGTGTTTTGGATAGACAGTTTAAATCTATTAGCTTATTAAGTATGCTTACTACTTTATCCAAGTCCTTTGTACTTACTTTAACGCATTTCACGATTCTAGCCCTTGAGCGAAATAACCTCTTTACCGAAAATATAGTTTTAATATCTACGGATATTATTTAGGGAATGCTTAGAGGGTATGTATATTGAAAATAGGGATAGTAGCTAAGCCTCATATTGAGGCATTAAAGGTATGTAATAAGTTTATAAAATATGCATTAACCATGGGATTACAAGTTCATGTATACATCGAAACACTAAAATCATTAGTAGAGCAAGGCCTTCATGTAGACTCCCGAGTTAAAATCCTTCAAAAAATTGATGATACCATTGATGTTGATGTATTAGCTATTGTAGGCGGTAATGGAACATTACTTAGAACATTACATAGATTTAGACAAACACCCCCATTAATATTAACCATAAGGTATGGTAGGAGAGGTTTTCTATTAGATGTAGGACCTGACGAGATATACGATAGATTAAAAGACTTGATTAATGGAAACTTCTTTACGATTGAATATATTAGGTTGAAAAGTAGAGTTGAAGGAAAGGATCTAGATATTCCCTATGCCCTTAATGAAGTTGCTGTTCTCCACTCAGAGCCATGGTCTATGATTAGATTAAATATATTAAAGGACTCCCTATCAATACTTAGCATCGATTGTGATGGTATTTTAATTGCAACACCTGCAGGTTCAACAGCATATTCTCTTGCAGCTGGTGGACCTATTATAGAACATGATGTAGATGGTGTTGTTATTACTCCTATTGCTACTCAGCAACTAAATATAAGACCAATAGTAGTCAAAAGCTCTAGCCTAATATCAATTGAAGTAAGACATGACAGTAGAAAAGCATGTCTCGTAATCGATGGAGTTAATGTAGCAAAACTTGATCCAGGTAATATTGTTAAAGTTAGTAAGGCGCCATCAGGTATTAAAGTCATAAGGTTTAGCAGAGGATGGTTTTATGAAAGATTATATGAGGGAAAGTGAAGTAACATATGTCCTTGATACTACTGCTCTTATAGCTAGAGTCCCTCTTTACATAAGAAATAATTGTGTAACAACGAATTCAGTATTAAATGAAGTTAAAGACAAATACAGCATCCAAGGACTTGAACTCATAGACGTTATTGGAAAACTTAAAATCGTTAATCCTAATGAAAAATACATTAAAAAGATCTTAAAGAAAGCGATACAACTAGGTGAAATAAACTTATCTAAAACAGATATAGAGGTAGCAGCCTTAGCCTATCAGTTAAAGTATGGCACCAAAAATCATATAGTAGTTATCACGGATGACTACTCCTTACAGAATTTGATAGCACATTTATGCATAGAATTTATGCCTTTAAGAACTAGGGGTATTAAGAGCAAAGTTGTCTATGAAGTATTTTGCCCCAATTGTAATTGGAAGTTAGCCCCAAAATATGGAAAGCTGGTTAGTAAGTGTCCTAGATGTGGTATGAAGCTTGAGAGAAGGATAATTAAAACATTAAACCTTCATGAGGAGTGCAATGAAGTAACCCGTAGTTCCATGAATATGGGGGTGAAATCTTAATACCTTACCTATAAAGTCATAGCCTCCAATGCCTTTAGATCCTATAGGACTTACAATATCGATAACCTTAAAGCCTATCTTTTGCGCATAACCTATTACTGATTCATTTTCCTCAATAGTAACAGTGCATGTGGAGTAAACCAGAAGACCCTTAGGTTTAAGTATGTGGTAAGCTGTTTTCAGGAATTGTATTTGATAATTCATGTAATTTACTACATCTCTATAACTTTTCTCATCATAGAGCTTAGGTATAACACCTAACGCGCTACATGGCGGATCTAGAACTGTTTTATCTGCTTTAATCCAAGGATAATCTATATGTAAATACCTTGAGTCAGCCCTATAAACATCAACGTATTTTTCATGACCAAGCCTTCTTAAGTTTTCTCTAAGCTTTTCTACCTTCCTTCCAGAATGATCAAAGGCTATAATTTTAGCCTTTCCCTTTGTTAACTCAACTATATGACCTGTCTTCCCTCCAGGAGCAGCACACATATCAACAACAACATCACCAGGCTGAGGATTGAGAATTTTAGATGTTAGTATTGAAGGATAGCTTTGCTCATAAAAATACCCGAGCTTATACTCCTCCATTTCATGAAGTTTAGGAGCATTATACCGTGATATTACCGTTTCAACAAATAAGCCTTTTCTTGAAACTTTTAATTTTTCAGGTTCTTCAACTACTACGCCATAACCTACAAGAATACCATTTCTTGAAACAATATTTACTTCATCACCTTTACGTACTCCTTCACTAATTCCTACAACACCTGGAGCATAGACATTAGCTCCTAAATATACGCTTTCAGCAGTATATTTATCTACAACAACAACTTTATCAACTAGAGGTATATTGAAGGGTCCTTGAATCTTAAAATATAATGCCTCATCTATATATTCATCCCTATAGACATCAAAACCCTTACTTCTCAATATATCAATTAGTTCTCCTGGACTAATCTTTAGCACATTAACACGTATATAGTATCTCTTAGGAGGATAGAGAATTGATGTTAGGAAATCCCTAAGTCTATCACCATAAATTCTAGATAAGCATTTAATCAATTCGCTATCATAATTGAACAACTTATTGAGGTCTATAGAATTTGGTGCGGGGGGTGGGATTTGAACCCACGCAGGCCTACGCCAGCGGATCTTAAGTCCGCCCCCTTTGTCCTGGCTCGGGCACCCCCGCACCATTTAATCATTTAACTGCCCTCACCCTATAAACCTTCCTCATCTACACCTCAATTCAAAACGAATCCATTCGCTACGAACCCCATTAACTACATAATTTTTTCTCACGACTAAGACATTTTACGTATTAAGTTATTATAAGTGTCAATACCATCTCTATGATTACCGTATTATTAAAGAAACCACAATTCATTGTCAAGCAAATTAAGACAGAATACTAAATTCTAGAAACCGTTAAACTAGGTAAGGTGTCTGAGCTATGAAGATTTAGTGAGTTTATGTAATAAAATTAATAGTATTAAGCTAAAACATATAATCAAGGATATTAATCCTATATGAAATATGTTATAGAAAGTTTTGCACTTCCTCCCTATGATTTCTGGATAACTACTATATAATGCTAAGACCACAATAGACGTTGTCTCAGTATTAGCATCGCCCGCAGGGGTTATTCTCTCATCAACCACTATGTAATCCGTTACAATTCCACCGTCATTTCTCTGCATTAAGCCTATAATTTTTCTACATTTATGAATAATATCATTATATTTGTAAATGATTTGCGAACCTGCTGCTTCAAGTGCTCTGTAAAGATAGATAGTTAATGCTAGTTTATACGTATCATAAACGTGTTTTTCCTCAAAAGCTCTATCACGAAAACCATAACCATCCCACATAGACATAAGCTTGATAAATAATTCTTCAGCATAAGGACGAGAACCCCATAATAATGCATCTAACGCCCTATACACAAGTAAATCTGCATATTCATACCAGTCAATAATGATACTACCATTCCTTAACTCCCTCCTAATGGTAATACTACAATTAAATTTTTCACTATGAACAACACCTATCTCTTCGTATGAAGCTGATTTAAATTCATCAGGTATGTCTATTCCTATAAGAACTTCATGTAACATATCACCTTTTACACCATAGTTATGAATCGACGATAAGACCTCAGAAGCATAAGGAGAATCAAGTGTAGCAAGAGCATAAGCTGCAAGTAGGTTATCTGCAGTTAAATATATCGTAACATTATCAGGGTAAGCATAGGTGGATGCTCTTAATAATTTAGCTTCAGGAACATACTGATCCTCAAGAAAAAGCCTTAACTTTCCCTCATCTAAATCCATGTTAATAAATAATGAAATAACTATAATAAATAGCATAATATTAATTAACTTCATTATTTTACCTGATAAAGAAGTTATTTGTTTTAATCTAATTAAGCCTTCTATTCTTCTATAAAACTTAGGTATTAATTTATTATTGCAATTTAATTATTAACCAGGTGCTTAAGTAATCAAATCGCCAAAGTGTTTTGTCAGCTATAAAAATATTACCATTAAATCAAGGTTATACATGTTAAGAGAAATTAAGTAGAGGGTATAATCATAAGATGTCCTAAGTGATTTTAGTCCTCAATATTCTCTTCAATAAAGCTAGGACCAATATTAATGTTAATGCTATAATTAGTACTCTGTAAATGATAGTACTTAGCGTATTAGGTTTTCCTATCATATTGATATACTTTACAGTTTCTTGATAGATGTCTATTGTAGAAGTAGCATCATAATGGGGTTCAATCATAGTTCTTTCATGATATTCATTCCAAGAACATATAACAATCAATTTAACTACATTCTTATGACTTAATACGAAGTTCCAGCAATTCTCATATACTCGTTGAGAATAATCTGGGTCAAGTCTAGTATAGCTTTCTCGAGCACCAGCGAGATAGAGATAATAATCATCGTAGCGAGGTAGAATAGCTACATATCCATCGTAACGTATTCTTGGTGGATAACTCCAATAATCCCAATCAATATACGGGTTATCATTACCTACAATGCGTATAGTGAATCTTGAATCAATCGGCTTATAAACTTCGCCTATGGGATTAAAGGCTAAAATTAAGGGTTTCTCCATCCAATAAAAGTATACATCCTTATGCATTAATACGTAATTGACGTAAATGTAATTTAATACCTTATTCCACCACTCTTTAGTATAAAGTGATGCATTATTGCCTAGATAGGGTTCAATCATGATAGCAGCTTTAAGCCCATATTCCTTTAGGAGCGAGAACACCTTCTTAGCAGCTTTATCCTCATAACTTCCAGGACCCCACCAAGAAATAAATAATACATCGATACTAGCTTGCTTTATGAGGTTAAGCTGCCAACGAATAGTACTCTCATCTATTGAGGAATAATAGCCTATCAATGGTTTATCTACAACAATATTATAGATAGAGTTATTCCAATGACTATTCTCAGGATTACCATACCATACATAAAAATAAACAGCAATTACAGGACTAGAATTCAATTGATCAATATTTAATATGAAAGACATTAATAGTACTAGCACGAGAGAAAGTACTTGTAATTTCATGTACTTCTTCTTCATGTTCTTCGCTTTGAGGTTCATTATTAGATCCATTATTATTAATCTTATCTACTATAATAGCATGCTATTTATTAAATCTATAATTATTTCTGTCTGTAAGCAGTTTAAGTCGATTTCCCATCATCCTTCATCTAAATATAATACCTATTGTAGGTAGAGCGATTTCCTAAGACAAGCCAATTAGTTATTATTGAGTGCTTATCTTCTTAGTCGCTGTATAGGCTTAAGTAGTAAATTCCAAGTCCTTGACCATTTCCTCAAGACATGATTTGATCACTGCAGTTAAGTTATCTTCCGCGGTTAGCCTCATGGATTATTGCTTATTGAGGTTAGAGCTTTTCCAAGAACATCCTGGACTGAATTAATTTAAAGAGAGATTACAATATTGAGCTTAAGATAGCTAGATAGAGGTTAGACAATGGAAGACGTGAGACTAGTTAAGCAAAGGATTAAACGAGGTGTGGCGGGCCCGCGGGGATTTGAACCCCGGACTTCCGGCTTAGGAGGCCGGCGCTCTATCCTAGCTGAGCTACGGGCCCTTTCTTGCAGTCTGAGGCGTCCATGATCATTGTTACAGGGCTAGCGTATAAGTCTTACTAATCATACCATGTACCTTAACGATACGTATCAGTTTAATGAATAGAAGACAATTGTTGCATAACATATATTAAGGGTGCAGAGAATAAGATCTAGCCCCTCCAGGACGGTTTAAAGAGCTCGAAGTAAGGTATGGTCTAAATCTATACGGGACGGACTCCTTAGAGGTAGAGGGTATGTCTTAAGTAAGACATTCCTCCTTGGGGATGTCTGAAAGAGAAGGATCCTCTCAACCTTTGGGATGACCAGGTACTGTATAGATCTAGACCATACCTGAAAGAGACTTTAAGCCATCCTGGAGGGGCTTTTACACATCATCTCTCTACTTAGAACCCCCGCCTCCTATTATGTAAGCTAACATAGCATGTATCATATTAAATATCCTCTTAAGCATTCTAGGGCTGAGAATAGGAGCATAGAAGGCATAGAATGGTATATGGTAGAAAAAGCCCACATAACCATAACGAGGGAGCTAAGAGAAGCAGAAAATAAACCCATAACACTAAACCCAAATACAGTATCATTCCTAGCACTCAATACAGCAATAATACACCTAATAGAAGAAAACAAGTCAATCTATGGACTCATAAACATACATCCAAGAATAGTCGAAGAACTATTCAATAACCTAATAAAACTCAAACCAATCCATCCACCAAGAATAGAAGAGCTCTACTCAACACAAACATACAAACTCCCACCACTAATTACACCATCAAAACCGCACCAAAACACATCACTAGCAATAATACTCACAACAACTTATGACCACGAACTAGGAGTAACGCTGAAAGCAAAGATATATGCAAAAACAAAAACCATCAACAAGAACAGGCAATACGAATTAAACGTAATAGCACAATATGGAACAATAGAGCAAGAACCAGTAAAATACAGCAGCCTACAAGAAACAATAAACGACACCAAGCTAACAGGCTCAAAAATCTATACAAGAAAAGCACTACTAACACTCCTAAAACCACAATCAAAACAAACAATAACAACACCCCTAGAAATAAACCTAAACCCCATACCCCAAGGAAAAATCCCTCTAGGAGAAATACTAAACCCCCTACTAGAACCAACACATCAGATATACAAGCTACCAATAAACCATGGACATACATTAATAATAGGGGCAACAGGAACAGGAAAATCAACAACCCTAGCAAAAATAGCCCAAGAAACAACAAAGTACAATCAAGTAATCATACTAGACTGGACAGGAGAACACATAAAAACCTTCCAAGAAAACCCCCAAACACAAATAATAACACCAGGAAAAACACACACCATACCACTAAAAACAGGTAACGAAACACCACTACAAGTAGTAGAAAAAATAGCATACTACATAGAAACAACATGGAACCAACCAATAACACCACTACAATATAGACTCCTACTAACAACAATAACAAGAATAGACAATCCAACACCAACAACAATAATCATAGCATTAAAAAACATGCAAACACATAACAGGCGAGACATAAGACAAT
>Ga0190367_1000976_pt1 | contig 18038 bp, 27 predicted proteins | sample 4872181011_MG_FD_171838 | JGI IMG/M metagenome (GOLD analysis project Ga0190367, IMG submission 171838) | Hydrothermal vent microbial mat bacterial communities from Southern Trench, Guaymas Basin, Mexico - 4872-18-10-11_MG | ecosystem: Environmental > Aquatic > Marine > Hydrothermal vents >...
GGCTATCCCCATCACATCAGTAATAATTACGTCATTAGTCGTGACGTACCTCTCAAGACCCTTAATAAATAGTTTAAGGAGTTATCTAACATATATAGTCTTGTCCACACTGGTAGGTTATGCAGCACTACTAACGTTACCACTAATTCAGTTCAGTATTAAGGTATTTACAGAACCAGCTACACTCACGTACTTAGCGGTATCGGTAGGCACTACATCAGTAATTACGGTGGTCTTAATAATCATATTTACAGCCTCATTAGGTGTATTAAAGAGAGTAATCAAAATGTAAAGAAACCTAACCTAATTCGATAGGAGCTCCATGAGGTCTTCATTAGTCTTTATGTAAGGTTCATTATATTATATTCTTACTTTATCACCGGCCTTTAATGTGAGTAGCTTAGTGGGGTATTTCCTCGCTAGGTACTCCCTAGCACGTATTCCTGAGCAATGTAGTGGTGCTACATACTCGGCTTTACTAGCTACGTAATCTAACTGAGTAATGCGTGGTTCATGAAAGCCCCCAATAACCATATAAACTTTACTCACCCCTGTTATGTTAATAGATCTATCAATGATTACTTTAAGACCTGGATGGGAACATCCAACAACGATTACGAGTCCCTTACCCTTAATTATGAAGACTAGTGAATGCTCTCTTAACCCCCAAAGACAAAGCCTTAAAGGACCTGTAGACCAAGCCGAACTACTTATCTGCTGAGGTTCATTAATGACTATAGGTCTTAACCCCCAACTCTCCAAATATCCATACCCCCCTGGAGGTATGTAAACCGTGAGTGAGGGACATACCTGACCTACGTACTTAAAGCCCCCGTAGTGATCCCCGTGATGGTGGCTTAAGAAGGCAAAGTCTAGTTTAGTTAGGTCTATACCTAACCTACTGGTGTTATACCTAAGTACCTCACCACTAGTACCGGAGTCAAATAAAGCCCTCCATTCGTTAGACTCTATGTAGAGACTGAGCCCCCACTCACTAAGAAACCCCTCCCTTGAGTAATTATCTACTAAGACATATATATAGGCACTACCCAGACCCACTACTAGCACCTACCAAATTTAAAATACCTTCAAGCTTATTAATTAAGTCCTTAATAGTATCCTTCTTAGCCACCTTCCTTTAATCATTAACACACTCCTAAGACCTTACATGCATATCAAGTACTCCACGATAACTCTTAACTCTAAATCACTCAAGTATTTTTCTCAAAGCATTTTTGATTCTGTAGAGTTTATAAGAGGCTACAGGTTTAAATCTCCATAAAGCGCTCTCTAAGAAATCACCTAATAGTACCTTAGAGTAAACCCTACCCTTAGAATGCTTCTTCTTAAGAACTTCCTCAGTTAACTCTTCATTCTCTAGTTCCTTCCTCACGTTAAACTCTAAAGAGTTTTGTATAAGCAGAGAGTGCATGAAACTTTAGGTAAATTATTGATGTATGCTGGGTGTATGAGCCCATACTTCTTAACCACGAACATTGCGTCAGTTAACGTCGTGAACTCAACAGGGTAAATCTCTTAGCACTTGTGGTAAAGCCTTCCTTTAACCTCTTGATGAGTCTTAAAGCCCTCTTAGGAGAACCAAAACCCTATCAGTCACTCTCTCAATAACTCCGGGGTTGCCCTCAATTATATCTCTTTTAAGATGAGTACACCTCCTATTACTCTTCCTCGGTAGACCTACTCACTTAAGTAACTTCCTCACATATCTCCTCCTAGGCTCTAAAACTTCTACACCAATGCCTAACCTACTATCAACATACTCAACAAATCTTAGGCTTCTTTGAGCCTCAAGGTAAAGCATATATACATATATAACCCTTGACTTAAAGTCTATTTATTTCTAGAGCCCTAAGGTGAGTATTCAGGGTATAGCTTAGTCACGTAACCATTTAAGCAATCCTATTAATCAATGTCTTTAGTACCATAACTTTCAATTGATAATAAATATGGGTGGTATCAGAACCAGTATTGTGACGCTTCAGTCTCCCTAACCTTATCCTCATCAGAAAACCTCCACTTACCCCTAAGGTCAAGTATTACGAGACCTAACTCACCACCAAGCCTATCACTAATAAGTACCTCATACTCTAAATTAGATATCATTATATCACACCTCACCGGACCTACCCTCCTATCATTAGTCTCAACATATACTTCAGCAGCATTAGGCACTAGGTAATTCCTTACTGGGCCACCAGCAGTACCTACCTCGATAAGGTAAGCATCGTTAGGCGGAGGCCAGAGACCTAACTCAATAGCTAATTTACGCGGTATCAGCAATTGCGGTGTCTCAGCCTCAAACCCTGAGTTTACTAGGGCTGATGTAATTACCTCCTTACTCGCCCTTAGGGACCTTACCCTTAGCTTGACCCTTACTGCCATAAACATCACCTAATCTCTTTAGGGGGTATATATGACCGATTCTCCTCTTAATAGGGTATATATGACCAATCCTACCCTTAAGTTTACGAATCCTCACTCAATCTAACCTCATAACCTAGTATTCCCTCAAAACTTTTAACTCATTCATAATTAAGCCGGTAAATACCTTTACATACACTATCACCGTTAAGTAACTTAATGCTTTAAAACTCTAAGAATTACTACAACCTACACTAACTACTAACGCTTAACTTATAGGGGGTTGGCGCTTTCTTAAGACTCACTCTCTCCTGGCAAGCATCACTATAGCTATAATTATTTATAATTATTACTTACTACGATTATTATGGCTAATATTATAGCCATGGTTTGAATGATTACTTCAAAGATGCTAGGTATTGGCAGGGTTTTTGATTTCGTAATTGCTGGTGTAGGTATTGTAGGTGATTCGTACGTTGTTGTGGCTGTATGAGTAGGGGTCTTTGTTGCTATAGTTTTCGTGGTTGTTGGTTATGTGGTTATGTGGTTACGCATGTGATGGGTGGAGCTGATGTCTCCATAGCTATGGAGGTGACTGTTTTGGTTGTTGCGACCCCCTTAGTTGAGGCTAGGCCCGTTAGCCTATCACTTATAATGAAATATAGACCCCATAAGAAGCCAGTATTAACGCTAAGCAAGCCACCTATAATGACATTTGCAGCACTAAGTACCTCCTGCTAATCCACCTTCAATACGTAAGTTATAAATACACCTAAACACAAATACCTAACCAAGTAATAAACGCTAAAGATATTCATGAATATTTATGTTAGGTAAATTCATGTTTACTTGAAGACCCGCAACATGTGTTTCTTTATTAACATATCCTTGGTATTATGCCATCAAAATGTTTATCAAAACTCATAATGTTATCTATGTTATGTTTCTTCATAAGCGCTATTGATGTAGCATCTGTGAGACTTAACCCTCTACTTATATACCTCCTAAATATCCGCCAAGCATTCATGAAAACTACTCTATCTACATACAGTATCCGTAGTTTAGTTGATGATAGTATGAAGTTCCCTATATCGATAGCTATTTCAGGTCTTTTAGTTCTTACTAAAGCAACCGTTACCGCTTCATCGAACACGTAATCGGATGTATACATAGTGCCGTACTCTCCTCTTAAAGCTTTTCTCAAGAGACTAACCGCTCTTTCGTGATTAATGTCACTTTTATTCCTTGCTGCTACGAATATACCTGTATCTATGAATATCGCCAATATCATCACCGTATAAGGACTCATCTATTCTTATAGATGAATCTTTAACACCCCAGTCAAGGGGTTTCTCTAGGAGTTCCAACATAGGGTCTATTTGCTCTTTCTTAGATATGAACTTGCTTACGAGTGTTTCCTCCTCCTCAAGACCAAATTCTATCAACTTCTCAAGAATATCATGAAGACTTGCTTTAATTCCACGAAGTCTAAGACGTGCCTGAAGCTCCTCAAGTTTTTTTCTTAGCTTCAACCTTAAGCTTAACAGTCGTATACGTACATTTCACCATGTAGAAAAGTATACTAAGTAGTATATAAATAAAAATTAATGAAATCTATAGTACAATCCTATTAGATTAAGCAGTATAGTGATGTAAGAGTTATTGAAGAGTTTTGTTGGAGAGTTGAAGATTAGTCTTTAAAGGGTCTTGAGGAAAGGGAGTTTAAGTTCCATATGTTTACTTCATATACGTTAATTCTTGATCCCTATCTTTACTTCAATACTAGCTTAATGTTTGGGGTTGCTTCTTTCTTTAATATTTCAAAGTGTTTATCGCTAGCTATTAACGTAAGGCTTCTGTTATATGCTTGTGCCGCTATGATAAGGTCTACGGCAGGTATTGGGTTACCTTTTCTGCGTAATAAGGTTTGCCATTTAATTGCTAGGTGGTAATCTCTTTTCTCTGGGTATAATATCTTTGATGCGTAGTTAAGTGCTGGTGGGTACTCTATTACTGTGAGGACCGATATATAACCCGGTATTTTTTGTCTGTCTCTGGCTACGATCCTTATTACTATGCTTGTGTCATAGAGAGCCTCTTCCATTCCTTTTCACCCATAGCTTGATAATACTTCAGTTCTTCCTCGTAATCTTTAGGTTCTAAATCCTTAGGATCAACCCCTTGAGCTATGATTACTTCTAATAATTCCTTCGCATCAACAACTGTTCTTAATTCTTCAAGCTTTTCAAGGTACTCCTCAATACTCCTCCTAACGACTTCACTCCAATTAATCTCCTTATACTTCCTCATTCTCTCAGCTAACTTACGTGGAATACGTATAGTAAAAGTGACTGACACGCACAAACACCAACATACATATACAAACAAAACTAATAAACCCTATACCTTTAAGGCAGGTTAAAATAATGGGCCATAGTCCCGGACTTTCAGTACTGGTCTGACAAAGCACTCTTGCAAGGATAGGATTACATACCCTTTCTGGAACCTTAGATAATTACTGAATAAGATGATTAGAGTACGATGATGATTTAAGGTGGCAAATCATGTAAAGGTACCAGAGGAAATGAAGATTAAAATCTTTTGGATTTTCTTAGTCCACACAATATCAAAACGAGAGTATTAAACTTCTTAACTAAGGTAAAGCTTATGGAATTCTTTAGTAAATACATATGAAGATTTAGGTAATGTGGTCTATGAAAAAGAGCCTTAACCAGTAAGTACGGTGGTTATGACCCACAACATATCTCACTTTCTTTGCTCTATCTAAGGATATCTAGATTATACGTATATCGTAAAGTACCGCCTCACCCCACTCCTTTACCCCGTTAATGACTGTATGTGCTACTAGGCGTAGTGGGTATTTACCTCTAGGTAGGGAGCTTGGTATTTTCGCTTCAAGTAGGTACGCTTTAGTTAAGCATTTCACCCCATAGTCTTTAATGGAGTACTCTATTTTACGCATTGTTCTCACTTCAAGTTTCTGCTCACCTAGATATACCTCAACATCACTTTTTCTTAGAGGGGTCAAGATATCTAAACCACAGATATCCTTAATGTCAATACCTCCCTTACTTTCATATATAGTCTTTAGTATCCCACTAGTGTATGCTATGTCCCACGCGACGAAGTGAATCATGAGAGTTCTCTCAGGGGTCTCCATAGCAGATAGGCGATATATCTCAATCTTATCAAACCTAGCATCTAACCTAAACTCTGGAGGTTCGATAGGTACGTTCCATCCATAGAACTCTAACGTATTTCTTCCGTAACCCCCATCACATATGAATGCGTGGTGGTAGATTGCTTTAGGGGCGTATAGTTCATAACGCCCATCCTCACCTACCCTCACTATAGCACCACCTACAGGAAAGCCATAAGGTGATACAAGCTGGACGTAGCCTTTACGTGGCCTCCCATGAAAATCAGTTATCCTTCCGTAAACACGTACTTGAGGAGGTAACTCCAAATCCTCAGCTATAGAACCTATCACTAACCTAGCGTACCTAGCTTCAGGGAGCTTATGAGGTAAGGCCCTACTATCAATGACTACTTCAGGAAGTAAGGGATCACTTAAATGCTTTAACCTCCCATCAACACTATATAGCTTCCTCATAGATTCATCATATAAGACCAAACTATACTCACGGCCATTTAACTCACTCAATATTCTAACATTACTAATAGATCTATGGGAGATAGCTAGCCCTATACGTGGCTTACTTCTATAACATACTTCAGGTTCTTTAATGTATGGTACTACACCATAACAATCCTCAAATACATCGTTATTAAATACAAAGACATGGACATCAAGACCTAACTTACTAAGGCCCTTATTCATAAATACTCCCCCTAACCTCCTGCTACGTGGAGAATTAGGAATACATAGATAATATTCATTGAATGTGTCCTTACTCGTAATTACATGGTGGATTACGTATGTTGTTTAAGTACGTCTTTTATGGTTATGAAGATGACGGTGAGTAATGCTATGTATGCTATAATTAGGAACGTTACACATAGGGGCAGACCCAGAACAACCATGAAGCCCTTAACACCGTAAGCACGCCATAACGTAAACCATATAGCGATAGGTATGAGGATCTCAACAACGTAAAGTAGCGCTACAGAAAGGGATAGTCCACCACCAATACCCCTACTAACGCACTCCCCATACTCTAGGTAAGAAAAGTAAGTAAGCATGAACACCCATAAGGCGTAGGAAACAATAAATACCTTAAACCTTTGCCCACTAGAACCTAATGAAGTAGGTGAATTCATAATACCGCCCCTCCCCACAACTTACATATATTACTATATACTCTTATATTTTCGGTGCCTTAAGCTTAGATTTATTAAGGTACCTAACCTACGTGAATGAGTGTTCGATACGGTAATTTAGGGTAGGTATGCTCAGTAGGTAATTATCTGGGTGTTCTTCAATATACTTACTTCCAGTATTTAGGTGGTTCACTACGTCTTAACATGTCTTTAGGCTCCCACCTAAATCTCCATAGACCCCTACCTACGTCTTCTAGAGCTAGCCCTAATTCACTAATCATCTTATCACTGATCAATACCTCATCAGCTATTGGGGATATAACCACATCAGCAACAACCTCAGGGGTTTCTGCATCAGGCACAACCACACATACTCTACATGCCCTAGGCACTACCCATACCCTTAAGGGACCACCGGCAGTCTCAAACTCTGTCTCCTCGAAATCTGGTTTTGGGGGCCATAACCCAATTACTTGCGCTAGCTTTATAGGTATTAGTAACTGAGGTGTTTCTGCTTCATAGCCGCTATTAGCTAGAGCACTAGTCTCTACTACCTTACCATCTCTCTTTATCCTTAACCTTACCCTTATGACCATAAGCTACAGCACCCCTAAAGGCCTTTATCCTACCGATCCTAGTTCTATGATCCCTAATGAGACCAATAAACACCTTACCCATAGATATATCCAAGACTAAATTCATTAGGTAGGTAATAAAGTCTACTACGTAACCAATCAAGTACTAAGTATTTATATTGAATGTGTAGCTATACCTTAACTTACATCAGCACCATACGTTTTAATGAAATCCTCCTCATATACCACGCTCCCTAAATCCTCACCTAAGTTCTTTAAGAAGTTAATTAGGGTTGTAAGCAGTTTATGAGGTAAAGGTTTTTATAGGTCTATGTAGGTCTTTTTATTCTGGAGTAGGAAGTTGGAGCGTCATTATAGTACTAGGGAGGTTTGTGAGGTTCTAGGTATTGCTAATCGCACTCTTCGTAGATGGATAAAGGAAGGTAGAATCAGAGCAGTCAGTATTGGTGGTAGGTGGAGAATACCTGAGAGCGAGGTTAAGCGTATTCTTGGGCAACCAGTAGAAGAGATAAAGACTCCTAGAGTAGCTCGTGTTGTAATATATTCTCGTGTAAGTGGCGCTAACCAGAAAAAGGAGCTAGAGAATCAAGTAGAGGCACTAAGGAAGTATGCAGAGCAGAACAACTGGAAGCTAGTAGGGATTGTCAAAGACATTGCTAGTGGTCTTAAAGAAGATAGAAGGGGGCTATGGAAGCTAGTAGATATGGCTAAGAAACACGAGTTCGATGTACTACTAGTGGCTTATAGAGATAGATTAACAAGGTTTGGATTCAAATACCTTGAAGAACTATTCAAGGCTTATGGAGTAAAAGTCATAGTAGCTTTCCAAGAACCAGCTAAGGACTTCTACCAAGAACTGGTAGAGGACTTGATAGATATAGTTACATCATTCACTTCAAGAATCTACGATAAGCGTAGCCACAAGTATAGGAAGGTAGTGGAAGCAGTTGAACAAGCAATTAAAGACCCTTGAAAGAACAGTAGTGCTAGTATCATTACCATTGACCAAGACCAAGATTAACATACTTAAACATATCTAAGAAGTCTATGGTAAAATCCTCGCTGAAGCACTAGAGTACATGTGGAACAACAACATCAGTTCTTGGACAAAAGCTAAGAACCTCCTCTACAGAAGGTTTAGGATGAAATACCCAGAGATACCAACACATTATATACATGAAGCTATTCGTGATGCTTCTCAGAGACTTAAGAGTTTCAAGAAGCTCAAGAAGAAAGGATTAGCTAAAACCAATAAGCTCATGATTAGGAGATGGGGTGTTGGATGTGATAACCAGTTATGGAAGCTATCATTTGAGGGAGTAAGGTTAGCAACACATGACGGTTGGATAAATATTCCATTATATTTCCATAAACTGTTCTGGAGATGCTATAATGGGGGATGGACTCTTAGAAGCTCTGCTAGATGGAAGCTCGTAGGGAGTAAGCTGTACCTCTATGTAGTATTCATGAAGAATATAGAGGTTAGAAGTGTGTATTCAGCTAAAATCTATGGTATTGATATTAACGAAAATAATGTAACGATATACTGCTATCCCGAGAATAAGGCAATAACCATAATTACTAACTTATCAAAGATAGTGCTTGGATACGCTTATAGAAGAGCAAGGATACAGCAAAAATGGAGTAAACTCTTTGGTGTTAAAGATAATAGGAGACTTAAAATAGCGTTGAGAAAACTTAGAGAAAGAAATGTTAAAAGAGATATTAAGCAGAAACTTGCTAGACTTACTATTGATATTCTTAAGGATGGCGTAGTTGTTCTTGAAAAACTACCTAAGAGATTCTAAGACAAGGTTCTTGAGAAAAGTAGGAAATTAAATGGACTCGACGCTCATAGGTTAAAGCAGTCAAGCATTCGTGGATTACATAAGTTGATAATCGAGAAACTAGAGGAACACGGCATTCTCTATGTCTTAGTTAATCCTTCTCATACTTCCTCTATATGTCCTATTTGTGGTTCTAAACTTATTCTGATGATGGGCTTTGCCCAGAGGAACGGGTGGAAACCAAGACTTATGAGGTGTCCTAGATGTGGTTTCATTCATGATAGAGACGTTATAGGTGCTATGAACCTAGTTAGAAAGTACCTCCTAGATGTGGGGGGTCATGCTGTCTGCCTCCCGAACGGTGTCCATGACCCCCATGTAGAGTGGCTTATAACCACAATGAAACATGGGGTAGAGACGCAACCCGTCCTAGCGAGACCTACAATGACCTAGGACAGGAAACGGTTATATCCCTCGTTAGGAATTTCAGATTTCTGGTTAAGGATGTTATGTAAAGAAGCAAGTCTATTAAATCTTTAAACCCTTAGACACAGTTAATAGTAGAAAACCATGTTTTCTTTCAAGCTTGTAAGTATCAATGTGAAGTTCGATAACCCTATTATCTTCCACCTTAGGCAGTGATGGTGATAATAATCTATTCTTTTCTTCTTTAGCAGTCGTTTCCATTTGTCCAGTAGCTTCCTATAGCTACGGTACACTATCCTCCTTCAACCCGCTAGCCACGTCAGTTATCACGTCAACAACTTTATATCCCTTGGCAGAGCAATAACTTCTCAACCTTCTAATCTGCCTATCAAGATTGCTGTCCTTCTTCTGCTTATGAGAGCTAACTCTAGCATAGATAATAGCTCTTACCTCGCCTGGCTTCCCCCAAAGGAATCGCTTAAGCTCACTCTCAGGGATCATCCATAGCTTACCAATCCTTCTAGCTTTTAGCTTACCAGATTTAACCCACTTCCTAACAGCTACAGTAGAAACATTAAGCATCCTAGCAACTTCAGATACCTTATATAGTCGCTCCATTACTCATTCATTATAAGTAATGTATTTAAATGTCACTCAAATTTCTAAAATAGCTCAAGTAATCAAATGAGCGAGTAGTCTATCTCCTTTATTGCGGTTTCTCCTAGGACATATTTCCCTAAACTTCCTACGGTCTTTTCAAGTGAGTCCCATACACTTAGGTTAAATAAGCATCCTGGGTCAGGTCCTAGTGGGTCGTTAAGGTAGGCGTATGCCCTGGCTCTACAGCCTCCACAGACGTTCTTGTAAGGACATCGCCCACATGTGCCTTTTAAGTTCTCTTTATCCCTAAGCTTAAGTAGTAGTGGGGTCTTCTGCCATATATGCTTAAAGCTTTTATATCGAACATTCCCAACGACTATGGGCAAGAACACACATGGGGTTACGTCTCCATTTGGCTGTATAGCGCAGTATATCCTACCAGCACCACAACCCCCTATGAACTCGGCTAGTGCCGTTACCCCAGGATCTGATCTAGCTACAAAGTGCGTCGGTGCCGCAACTTTACCCCCACTACATTGGAGTACTACCCTACCGTATTGGGGTGCTGTAGATAATACCTCTAATCCCCTCCTCCTAGACTCAAAATATAGCTTCCTGAGGACGTTTTCCCTTAATATAGGGTCTAAGTCTAGATCCATTATTTCCTTACCCCTACCTACAGGTATGAAGTTAAAGAAAACCACTCTCTTCACACCTATGTCTTCAGCTAAGTCAAGAATATCATCTATTTCAGTAATGTTATGCCTAGTAAGGGTCACGGCCATAGCCGCAGACATGTTCAACTTTACAGCGTTTTCTAGAGCCTTAACAGCTCTCTTCCAAGACCCCTCAACACCTCTAAACTCATCATGTTTTCTAGGGTTAGCGCTATCTATAGATACCTCAACGTACCTTAAACCAGAGTCCTTAACCTTCTTTAGAAAGTCCATATCAGCGAATTTCCATCCATTGGTGGCTACAGCAACATACATGCCTTTAGATGAAGCCACCTTAACCACAGGTAAGAAGTCCGGGTGAATTGTAGGTTCACCACCACTTAATGCTATTGAAGGAACTCCAACTTTATCAAGTTCATCAATTAATTTAAGTTTCTCCTTTAGGGTTAATTCATTAGATAGGGGCTTACTAGCATTCTGATAACAATGCTTACATCTTAAATTACACATATTTGTAAAATTCCAAACAACCATAAAGGGAGCTAGTAATTTCTGAGGGACTGTAACCCCATAAACACCAATGCTTTGAAGAACTAAAGCAACACCTCTCCTTAAGGCAGGGTCCTTAAATGCCTCAATAACATCCTCCTCCCTGCCTCCCATGATATTAATACCTAACTTCACTAAGTTATTTAGCAATACTGATAAGAACTTCACCTCTATAGGGCACTTAATATTAAGACCGCAGTACATGGATAATGCATGATATATGGCTGTATTACGTACCTCTCTATCTCCATAATAACACCTTACCTCCTTATTTCCTAACATTAAAAATGATCTAGCCATGAAATTACCTAAGAGTAGCTTAAACGTGGCAAATAGTGCAGGGATACCTCCTCTCCTACTATGCTTCTTAAGCCTCAATAACATCACCTTATTAAAAGCTTTTCAAATACGTAACTTCCTAACTCTTTTAGCAAAATACGTATTAGTTCGTGAAACCTTCCCTCCTTTAATTCTCTCCAAAGGAACCCTAATCTTAGGTAGAATTTATAATAAGCTTTCTTTAAGTATCTATATATGGTTTGTGGGTTAAGGTGAAAACCCCTCATCACAGGCTTTAAGGTCGTGTAGTGCTCCCAATCTGTATCTACTATTAAATTATTTTCCTTAGCAAAGTTATAAAGTGGCGTACCGGGATACGGTGTGACTATAGTGAACTGAGCATAGCTAGGGTCAAGCTCTATAGCGAACTTAATCGTGTTCTCTAAATCCTCTACTCTTTCCCAAGGAAAACCAAGCATGAAGCTTCCAGTAGCGAAACCTCTTAACTCCTTCACCCATCTGAAGACTCTCCTTACCTGATCAAGCGTTATTCCCTTCCCTACTTTATTTAGTGTTTCTTGCGACGCCGACTCAACACCGAAATAAAGTGCTACGCAACCATTATCATATAGGAACTTAAGGTAGTCCTTATTCACATGATCCACCCTAGCACCAGCAGTAAATACTATGTCTAGACCTCTCTCACGGATCTCCCTAATAAATTCATGGGTAAACCTCCTATTTGATACTAACTCATCATCCGTAAAGACTATGTACTTAGCCTTGTACTTATCAACAATCTCCTCAACCTCATTAACAACGTTTAAGGCACTCCTAAACCTAATTCTCCTACCCCAGAAGTATGATGTAGAGCAGAATATACATCCGTAAGGGCATCCCCTACTAGCCATCACATGAGCCACTCTTATAGACTTATTGAATAACGTGTATTTATCCATAGGTAATAGATGCCTTGCGGGAGATGGTACTTTATCAAGGTCAAGAATATAATTCCTTAACTGCGTGGTTATAACCTTACCTTCTTTATTTTTAAAGGCTATTCCTCTAACCTTCTTAAGCACCTCTTCACTAGATCCATACTTTTCAATAACCTCTACTAGTTCCCTAATAGTTTCTTCCCCTTCACCTCGAACCACGATATCTATACCATTGCTTAATGCCTCCTTATACAGGAATGTTGGGTGAATACCCCCCGCAATAATTACTATGTCATTAAGCTCTTCTTTCAAGAGCTTTGCGGTCCTATATGCCTTAGGAGCTAAAGGTGTCTGTATAGATAATCCTATGATGTCTGGCTTAAACTCCTTTACCTTAACCATGAATTCTTTAGTACTAATCCTAAGGGTTGGCGAGTCTATTATAGTGACTTTATGCCCTAAAGACTCTAATACCGAAGCGACGTACCCTAAACCTAGAGGAGGAGCTCTTATACCTGTGACCTTATATATTTCGCATTCATGGCTATCTGGCGGTAAAGCTAAGAGTACCCTCATTTCCATTATTGGTAAGTGATTCGAAATTAATTGAATTGTCTGAATAATTTTTCATTAAGGGTTAAGGCTACTCGCCCTTAAACATCCCATGAGTTAATATTAATTATGCTTGTTAGAACTATATACATTGGGGTTAATCATTCGTAGGGACTACGTTAAATTAATAATTAAAGGTATTGAGAGGCAAACCTTACTCTGTACGAAACATAATCTATGGTGCATAGACCCGCCCGCCCTAACCTCAGGTATGATTAGATCCATGTATAAAATGTCTGACCACGCCATAGAGAATTTCTGGAGGTATGTTGAGGAGTACTTAGTAAGTAAGACCCCTATTGAAATATTTAAAATTAATGGAATAAAGGTCCTAATAACCTTACAGCACATGAAGACCCATGTGGAGTTCAGTAAGAGATACGGGATTTACTTAGACGAACTCGATTGCTACGTATGTAGAGGCGGTTTGGAATGTATTAAAGTACCTTCCACCCATGTATTAAAAATATATATTATCGGTATATATAATGATGAGTTAAGATTCAAGCTAAATGCTATTTATGTACTTAAAATACTTCGTAAAGTAGAACCTAAGTCTTTTAATGAGCTGATGAAGGCGTTAAGAAATATTGTTGATGAAAGTTTCCTGTATTTAGGGAACTTACTTAAGGTTGTAACCACTACAATCAATAGGCATAAGGGCATACTTACAGAGATCTTAGGGCCTAAAATAACACGTATGGGCTTAAATAACTCAAATAAGCTAATGCATCACTCACCAATTCTTAGAAAATTACTTAAGTTAAGGATACTCTGATATTTAGCTATGTTAAAGCATTAAATTATCTAAAGACCGCCCTTTGTGCTTTTAGGATTAGCATGTACGCTCCTCGGGGAACTACCCTCACCTTGTGGGTGGTGCCTTCCTAATCGGTGGGTCTCACCTATGTATATTCTATTTGGAGTCAGTTTTATATATTTTTTCGCTATATTATAGTTTTGGTGGGAGTTTGAGCAAAGTCTACGTTTTTGAGGCTAAAATCATAAGCTATGGAAGAGGAAGATACATCATATACCCACCAAAACAATACCAAGAAAAACTAGCAAAACACCACGGAAAGAAAATAAAAGTCATAGCAGTAATAGAAGAAGAATAAACATGAAAACATATGCAATTACATGCTTTTATATAAAACCTGTAATGGCACTAATGTCTTAGTAGCCTAAGTATCATGCCTTTACTGCTTAATATATTACTAAGTGATTCATCTCCACCTCCTTACTAAGATACACATGACCCGCATGAACCATCCTAACTAGCAATTATTAACCGCCAAATACTAATTACATCTCAAGATATTAATTTTAAGATATTAATATTGGTATTAACAATATGGGTTTAGCTAATAAATATAAATATCTAGGTGAATGAGATATATATTGGGGGTCATCTTTGATTTTCTTTAAGAAAGAAAAGCCCATTAAGAGGATCGCTAAAGATGGATTAAAGCAGATTCGAAGGGCGGATGACTTAATTAGGAAGGATAAGATGGAAGAGGCTTATAATATCATTCTTGAGGTTTATAGAAGGTTAAAGACATTCCCTCAGAGTGAGATTGATAACTGTCCAGAAGCTGTGAACTGTATAATAAACTGCTTATTTAGGTTATGCAAGTTAGCTAGGCTACTTGAGAAGTATGATGAATGCATTGACTGGGGTCGTAAGTACTTCGAGGAGACTAAGAGAGTTTACCTTAGAAGTGGTTTGAGTGAACCTGAAGTACTTGAGGAGCATAAGGCGAACAATATATCTTGGTCCGTTTGGTTTAATATGGCTATAGCTAACTTCATGAAGGGTAATTACACTGAAGCTATGAACCTCATTAGCAATTACTTAGGTAAGGGTAAGCAGATATCTATCCCTAACTCCATACTTCAAGTATTCAGCAACGACATGAATAGGGTAGGTAGGTTTATTATGGAGCAGCAACTAATTAGGTTCCTCATAGCATCATTCGCGGCCGAACTAATACCTAAGGAGTATGAGAAACACATGTTAATAGCCGATAGGTTCTTAGTGGAGGAATTACTAAGACAAGCTAAGGAAATAATCTTAGATAAAGAGAAGTTAGGAAAGGTACTAGAGAAGTATAGTGAGGCTAACATACCTAAGGAAGCTGCCGAAGCTGATATGCTAGCTGTTAATGCCTTAATAAAGGCTTTACTAAAATAACTTAATTCCCACCTAACTTACTAGATTTCAAATAACTTACATCTATCCTTCAGTATTTCCTTTATCCTTGAATCAGTCGTTAAGGCTATGAGATACGCATCAGCCGGCGGTATCTTACCTCTATACTTAAGCTTTACCTTAGCACCATCCCTTGCTAGTTCGCCTTCAACAGGTACCTGAATTATTGGCGAGTTCCTTACGGCTTCATACCTCATATCAACCACATCAATACTGAGCTTCTCAGCCGTCTTATAGTAAAACTCCGTGGGATTAACTTCACATAAATAATCTTTCAAAACTCCCTGAAATATTTCATTAATAATACTTCCTCTTTCTGATCTCCAGCAGAATATGATGCTAAGACCCCTGCGTCAATGACATATATTCTTCATGCTTAATCTCCTCTAACCTTTCTTTCATTATCTCCTTAGCGATTTCTTTCATATCATCCCCATCAATACCGGACATACTCTCTAAAGGAATTGACGGTATAGTCTTTATCCCATCTACATCAACCCTAATAACCACTTTATTCCTAAGGAAATGAGGAACTGTAAATTTATATTATAATGAGTTAAAGCCAAAAAGTAATTAGGTAAGAACAGTAAAGTTAATGCCGTTAACACCTTTACCTGCTTTAACCCTATATGAAGAAAGGTAATTAGGGTAACTAAGTAACGAAATTAAGTAAGAGTGATAAAAATGCGGTGTAAAGGGAGGGTCTAACATACTTCAGGATCTCCCTATGATTCCCTCAACCTTTAGTCTGTAGTTTACGCTATTATAAACTTACTTAATATCAAGCTTCTGTTAAGAATGTCAGGAGCTAAAAACCATCCTGACTACATAAGGAGCTCCTTGAATACCGGTAGTTATAGCATGTTCATTAATAGTCTTAATCTGGGAGTTACATATAATAGAAAACCAAAAGGTAAATTTACTTTTAATAATGTCATACTCATGGCATCTATGGATTCACCAACTTAATATGTAACCATGACTTTACCATGTATACGTTAAATACGTTAAACTCTCTACTTATTACTGATGGTAGGTAACCATATATGAATCCTAGGTCACTGTATAATTTTAATGATTGTAATACCCCATCACTATTATAGCTTAAGTCGATACTCATTAATAAGGGAGCCGCCACGTAGTATTTACCTGAGTATGAAATCCCTGGATATACTTGGCAATGTCCTAATTCATGATTATTTATGTGAATAGTGGAGCATTTACTGAATAAGTTTGGTATGAACTTCCATACTTTATTATCACTTAACTCGCTTGAAATCTTATAAATAATATCAAACAGTATTAATTTCCCTTGATCTTCATCATAACTCATTGGTAACTCACTGATGTTGCATGCCTTCATAATCTCAGCCATTTTAGACTTAATAGCATCCATAAGATCTAATACTTCATCATTCTTAACCCCTATGAACTCATGTGGTTGTTGCAGTATCCTAACGATGTTGTTACTGAAGTTACAAGAGTACCCGACTAACCTTATATCATTGTTATAGAGTTCTAAATATAGTAGGTTAACACCGCCGTGTAATGGCTTCTCAGTGTCGAATTCCAAGTTCATAAGTTCCTCAATACTGTATACAAGAACCTCATACGATTTTCTGCTTAATTTACTTCTAGGTATATGAAAGATCCAATCACCTAACCACCCACCATTCTTATTGAAAACATTAAGAGTTCTTAGATTAATTACTATTGGTTTAGTGATATTCAGATACTTAAACTTTGTAACATAGTAATCATCCCTTAGAACCCATCTTGAGTCTACTTTAGGTAATGCGTTGAATTCCTTACCGCACTTCGCTATGCCATCTCTAAAACTTAGAGTCAATTTAGCGTTAACTATATCACCATCTTTCAAACCATTAATAATTAACATTGTATCCTTAGAGAATACCATACAGCTCTTACTTGACTCATTAACTATATTAATACGTTTATTATTCTTCAGGAAGTCCCTATGAATGAACGCTAAGAAGTTTATATCACTGATACCTACTTTTAAACTACTTAAATTGACTACCTTCTCAAGTTCATGCATAATTATGTTTCTCCCAATACCGCCCTCATCACCCTTTGCTGTAATTTCATAGTAAAGTACGTATTTTTCATTACCGACGTTATTGTGGGTGAGGTAGAGAATGCAATCACACTAACGGTTAAAACCATTAAAACACTTAGGAGCGTAATCCACCTACGAAACCTCATAATATCACTTACCACAATACCCATATAAGTAAGCTACTACACTTGTAGTGGCCGTTCACCTGAGACTGATACTTTATTGCCTTTGATGGTCATTTATGGTCACCCTCGGGATCATCACGGTCTCCCTGAGCCCCTCACCGCCCTTCAGGAGCGGATCTCGGAAACTCAGGGTCACCAATAGTAGCGTCAGCCTACCTCATCACCCTAAAAGAACTCAAACAACCCTAAACTACCCTCACATAAGTTTCTGCCTCCACTACAGAGACGGGATCGGAGGAAAGTGAAGGGGGACTCACTGGTTATATCAGCCATGGCATCTACTCATGAGAAAGTTTTACACGTACTACTCGCACAAGTTGTATCGGTTGTTAAGTCATTAGCTATGCTTAAGTTATTGTGTAATACTAATAGCATTAATATAGTGATAAGACTTGTAGTTGTTGATAATAATA
>Ga0190367_1000978_pt1 | contig 18028 bp, 17 predicted proteins | sample 4872181011_MG_FD_171838 | JGI IMG/M metagenome (GOLD analysis project Ga0190367, IMG submission 171838) | Hydrothermal vent microbial mat bacterial communities from Southern Trench, Guaymas Basin, Mexico - 4872-18-10-11_MG | ecosystem: Environmental > Aquatic > Marine > Hydrothermal vents >...
CGGATATTTGTGGGGAGGTCGAGGGTTATTGTTACCCGAGCGGTCGGTGATGATGATACGAGGGAGTATCCGTGGAGGATTTCGTCAATGACGTAGTTTACTATTCGTTCGGATTCGAGGAGGAGGGTTTCTCTGGCGATTGAGGACTGCAGAGTGTAGGAGGTTATTGCACATGCGCTGACGATTGCCACTGCGATGAACATGAGGAGAGCATATCCCACGACCTCATGCATTTTCGACCCTCAGCTTTTTAGTCAACAACTCCAATTTCTAATGATATCAGATAGACATATATACGTATCAGGGCGCCATTAGTTCCGCCGTTAATTGTCAGTTGGGCAGCGGTTTCTGAGAAATCCGATTCTGTTATGTTATCGTGTCCGTATATCAGGATCTTATACGTTTTTTGCTGTCCCGCCGGGGTTCTTTCTTCATATGCTTGCAACAGTTCCATTGTCGAGTACCTAATTGTGAGGCGGAACTGTCCGGTCATGCCGACGTGGGTGAAGGGGGACGTGAAGTTTACAATTAAAATTGTTATGTGTGTTATTGATTGCCCGCTGGGGTCCGTATAGGTTATGTTTTGTACAAGAATTTTAAACCTCAGGAATACGTAGTGGTAGTCTGGGGCTGTTTGTTTTTCTATGACGTGGTACCATTCTCTGTCGCCGCTCATTGTCGCGTTGAGGAAGTGGTAGTTTCCTCCTTTAAGTATTCGGTAGCCTGATAGCATTCTCATGGGGGTTTTGGTGGCGATTGTGATGTGTGAAATGTATGCGTTGTTTACGAGTGCTATATTTCTGGTGCCGTTATTTACGTATATTGAGTAATTATCTGCCCGCGGGATGAGTTTTAGGTGCCCGCTCGTCAGATAGATGTCAACGGCCGCGCTTGCGTTGATGCCTTGTGTTATTATTGATTTTGATTTTTCTCCGATGGTTTCGATCCATGTGATTGCTCTTGATATTTCTATTCTTGCGGTTTCGGCTTGTGCGTATGGTTGGATTGCCATGTAGACCCATGTGATTGCGACTATACTTATACTAAGGATTAGTGCAACTGATGTTACATAGCTTATTGCTCTTCTGAGCTTAAACAATTTCCTCAGCAGTTTGCTCACTTTCTGTTTCCTCCGGCACTGCTGGGGCTTTTTGGGCTTCCAGTCTCTCTAAACGTTTCGATATTTCGTCCAGTTTTTGAGTGGTTTGGGCCAAGAATGTTGGGAGGTCGAGGAGGTGCAGTGCTTCTTCAAGCAGGGAGGCGGCTTTATCTATGCTTTCGAGGCGGGTTATTTTCTCCTTTATCTCTTTGATTTCTCCCATCAGGTTGTTTATGGAGTTTTCGAGGGATTCCTGCCGTGAGGATAGTTCATTTATCAGTTGTTCGAGTTCGGGCGAGTGGGCGGGTGAGGATTTAATTCCTTCCATTTCGGACATCATTGATGATTGCATTGATTTTATTTCTGCGAGTTCGGACGTTAATTGTTCCACGGCTTTTTCTATTGAGTTTTGCCGGGATGAGAGTTCATCTATTTTGCTCTTTATTTCGTCGATTTCTTCTCTGAACGCCACGCCCGGGCCGACGGACGGTATGGATGCGAGGTTTTCCCTGAGGCTTTTTATTTCGGAGTGGCATGAGGTTTGGAGGACCTTATAATCCTCGAGTTTATCGATGATTGCTTTGAGGAGGTCGATCATCATGGAGAGTGCCTGTTCTACCCCTACGGTCCCCCTACCTTCATTTTTCTTTTTGAGGAAGGACATCGTGTTCACCACACGAACTGGAGCTGAGCCACGAACATCAATATGTAGAATACTACTCCTATTATTAACATTATCAGTGCGTGGAGGAAGCCGCTGGTGATACGACCGCGTATGGTTTTTCCTATTACGAGTCCTCCGACCAGTCCTTCTAGTATCACGGCGTGGAAGAGGATAATGTTTGCGAATTTGACTTCCGCCTCTGATATCGCGGTTAGCGTGGCTCCAGCGGTGCCCCCTCCTGCTCCCATGGCGGCGAGGGAGCTCATTTGGCTGAGGATGGGGAAGAGGATTTTTGCGAATATTAGTGTTATTATTAGGAAGACGAAGAAGGCTATGTAGATTGTGAACATGAAGGGGCGGACTTCTCCTCTTCTTGTTCTTTTGAGTTCCCACAGTTTGCTTATGTGTTCTGCGGCGGTTGAGAATATTTCCTCGACGTTTCCGCCGCATCTATAAGCTTCTATGATTATTCCTTCCAGACGTTTGGAGAGCGGTGTGCCGAGGGAGTTTGCGAAGTCCCTTATTGCTTCTGTGAACGGTACGCCCCATGATACTCTTACAGCGAGTTTTCTGAGGGGTTCGTTGAGGATTCCGAATCCTTGACCCTTGGAGGTCATTATTAGGGCTTGTGATATTGATATTCCGGCGGACATGCTGTCAGATAGGTCCCTTAGCAGGGCTGCGATTTTCTCGTCCACTCCGTCGATCCACCGGTCTTCCATGGTGTACATTATTGCGAGGGGTGTCAGCATTGCCAGTAGTGATACGAGTAGGGCGAGGGTCATATCTTGCAGTCCTTTTAGGAATTTCTGGGCGATGGAGCTATCAGGACTCCTAAGCAAGTATTGGATTGACATTCCGGACTCTTGCAGTGCGGACAATACGTTTTGGGGTGCGGCCGAGTGCATGCATATGCCGGTGAAGACCGCGATGGATATTACTAGTGAGAGGACCCATATTTTCTCCTTTTCCGATTTGGTGAAGAGTCTCGCGAGGGGCATTTCATTCACCCTTCGGCATTGACATTTCGAGCAGGGTTATGACGATTATTCCGGCGAGGGGAATTAGGAAGTAGGCTATCAGCATCAGCAACACGGGGAGGGGTATTGGGATTCCGGCGGATGATCCGAGGAATATGAGGAGCACTATGAACAGCAGGGGTGCTAGAACGACCAGCACTACGTACATTTCCCCGAATATTCCCAAGGATTTTATGAACTCCCTCTCCTTTTCCTCTCTGAGTTTCATTAGGCTCACGGTTTGCTCCTCGAGGTATCGTGCGAGGGACCCTCCGCTCAGCAGTGTTACTCTTATTCCGTCGAGGAAATCTCTGAAGGTGCTGGAGGGTGTTCTGTCGGCGGCCCTCTTGATGGCGGACAGGAAGTCCAGCCCTAAGAAGTACATATCCCTGACGATCATCTTCGCCTCTTCCGATACTTCTCCTAAGTTTTGCCTTGCTAGAGATTCAAAGAGTTTGTCAGGGGGTATTCCGACGCTTGCGAGTACTGACATGTACCCGGCGGCGAAGGGCAGTGCCCCATCTATTTTTTCCTTGCGTCCCGCCTGCCTAAAGAAGGGGTATGCGAGAAACCCTAGAGGTATCGGGACCCAGAACAACAGAGGTAGAAGGGAAAGTATTCCTAAATTGAACACTAGGAGGAGTATCAAGGATAAGGGTACTGCAGCGCCCAGTAACGTTATTAGGCTTACGAGGATTGCGGTGCCTGCGTACGTTGCGGGGCTTATTCTTATGGCGGCTCTTTCGAGCATTCTTGTTAGCCAACTGTTCTCATTGAACTTCTTTTCCAGTCTTCTTCCTATCCAGAGATAGCTGAGGGTCATCAGTTTTTCAAGCATTAGGATTTTCCTCCGGGCGCGCTACCGAGCTCCCGGACGGCGGTCATGTAGACCCTGTCGGGATCCGCGTAGTACTTTCTGATGATGCTTGCGACGTCTACGTATCTTCTTATGTTTTTAGCAACCATCCACTCGAGGACGGTCCTTCTCCTTTCAAGTTCATCGAATACTTCGGTTTCACTCATTCCGCGAGTCTTCATAATTGCTTCGAGTTTGTAACTTCGTCCGGTGTACTTGAATTCGTCTTCGATGGCGTCCCATTCATAAACCACGTTCTGGAGGAGTTCATCGCTGGTTTGGTCGAGGCCGACTATTTCATGTATCTTTATGTTTTTACGGGCCATGCGTCCATCTTTTGTGCGCACCTTTCTCTGAATTGCGATTAGATCCAGAGTCACCAGTAAGCTCTTAGGTATGTTCATGGGGCGGCTTTGTAGCCTGTTTATAACCGCATAGTAGTCCTCGGCGTGGATTGTCGCCATACCGAGGTGCCCGGTTGCCATTGCTTGGAACATGACGTATGCCTCTTCTCCACGTATCTCTCCCACGATTATGTAATCGGGTCTCTGCCTCACGGCTGCCTTCAGGAGTTCGAACATTGATATTTCTCCTCTTCTCTCTCCGGTTGGTGTTTTCTCCCCGTAACCGGGCCTTGCGACCGACTGTATCCAGTGCTCGGTTGGGAGGTTGAGTTCGGGGGTGTCCTCAATTGAGACTATCTTAAAGTCCGGGGGTATGAACATCGCGAGGCAATTGAGGAGTGTTGTCTTTCCGGCGGCGACTCCTCCCGCCACCAGTATTGACATTCTGTTCTCTATGCACAGCCAGTAGTATGCGGCCATTTCGCTGGAAAGGGTGCCCAGTTTTATCAGGTCGACGATCGTGAAGGGGTCTCTCCTGAACTTTCTTATTGTGAAGGTGCTACCCCTGAGGGTTACCTCCTTCTGGAAGGTTATCTGGACACGGGATCCGTCGGGTAGGGATGCGTCGAGGAGGGGTTGCGCTATCGAGATGTACTTTCCGCAACGCTGGGCGAGTTTTATGACGAAGGCGTCCAACTCCTCTGCGGATTCGAATATTACGTTTGTGGGCATGGACTCGTATCTTCGGTGCCAGACGTACACGGGGATTCCGGGACCGTCACAGCTGATGTCTTCTATTTCGTCGTCGCACATGAGGGGTTCTATTTTTCCGAGGCCGGCGAAGTCCCTCTCGACGTAGTACAGTATCTTTTTGAGGGATTCTTCGGAGACGGGGATCCTGTACTTCTTTATTATCTCCTGGACCTTCTTCTTGAGGTAGCTTGCCCTCTCCTCCTTTGTTGTGAGTTCGGAGAACTCCACATCTATTTCGTTCATCAGTATATTTGAGATGAGCCTGAGTTTCTGGTTTTCGTCTTCATTGAGCGGGGGTTCTACGACCTCGTAGAACTTTCTTCCGGTCGCAGGGTCATTATATATTACGACATAGGCGTAAGGGGGTATAACGGGGTAAGAGGTTAGAATCTGCTTCCCTATTTCCATTTTGAGCCTTGCGGTGAGGCTCTTAAGTTCCTCCATGATCGAAGATTCTTTCATAAAGAGAAATCACCCCTGTCAGAATTCATAAGGAATATGAGCGTATGGAGTTTGCTGTTGTCATATGAGATAATTGCTCAAAATTATTTATAAATATCGTAATGATGTTATGAGAAGTACTCGTTCTGACTCTCCACTGCTTTGATGTATTTTTTGATGCATTTATGGCGGAGGGGCTTCTCGCCTCCCACGTTCGTCGACGAACTTTTGCGAGAGATGGCAACCTTGCACATCTGTCTATTTCTTAACTTGCTCTCTTGGGTTTTCCCTCATTTCGTTGCCATATTTCACACCCCAAGCGGCTCATTTGAAATGAAATACTCTGTCATTGCGAAGACATGTCATCTTCCTTCAAGTGCCAGCACGATTGACCTGATTGCTGCGTCTATCAGTATTCGGAAGACTTCATTGCTCGTTGCAATGCCGAGCATTTTGTCCCCGGTTGACAGTAGAAACATGGAGATGCGGTCGCTTAGTAGTCCCATAATACCTGATATTCCCATCCTTTTTATCTCCACGTTTTCTGGGATTTCCATATCGGTTATCCGCTCGCCTCCGTGGATTATTAGCGTTCTTCCCTTCTCGGAGACGGCGGGTATTACTTCTCGTGCGTGTTTATCCGATGGCAGGATGACTACTGTTGTCTTTTCCTCATTCATTTTGGCGATGATGGACTTTATTATTTTAATTCCTTCTTCTTCATCGATGATCCATGTGTCGTCAGATTTCAGGTAAGCGTGTATATTATCGGGAAAATCTTTTATCATATCAGAGATCGTGGACGTCGATGTCTGGATGGCGTTAAGGGCCTTTTCCGCCGCCCTTGTAGTCTTCCTAATGTGGTCTGCGATCCGCATTATGGATTCTAGTTCCATTGTTGCACGTTTTGCGGCCTCCTGTGAGATCCTTTCGGTGAGCAGGGCTGATAGTTGAGCGGCCATGTAAAGTTTCTGAGCCTCGATGATGCCTTTCACTATGGGGAACAGTTCCTCGAACTTTCTTGCGACGTTCTCTATGAATCCGGTTACCGCTGAGAGGCTCATGTTTTTTGCTCTGGACGCCTCTCTTCTTACCACTGCGAGGAGATCCGCCGAGAAGTTTTTTAATGAATCCGATACCTCCTTCGTCCAGCACTCCACCTGAAGGAATACCAGTTCTGCGGCGGATCGTGCCATTTCCGATATGTATTTTTCGAACTCCTCCATTTTCCCTCTGGCTAGTGACTCTATTTCCTCACGCTTCTTCTCCATGAGGCCTTTTAGGTTCTTAATTCTCTTATCCATCTCGGATAGTATTATCGAAACGTCCTCACGTGTCTGGTCGATTAATCTTCCGTGTTCTTCCTTTATTCTTTTGAAAATGGATGATAACGTCTCTTCCAGCCTTCTCCTGTCGTCCGGCGTTAATACTATATCTAGGGACCTCAGTTCCCTGTTTGCATCTTCCAGCATTTTCTCCACAATCATGTGTATTTCTTCGAGGGAGTCTTTCGTCGTGGAGAGTGTTCTTCCGAGGATGCTCTCCACATCGGTGAGTCCGGAGGTCATGCTCTGGCTTAGCGAGTTCATTTCCTCGATCGGGCGTACTAGGGGGCTTTCTCTTTCTCTGATCACTCCCTCCACTTTTTCGGATACCACGTACTCGAGGTCTGCCTTTAGCTTCTTAAGCCTCTCCTCTATCGTTCTTATATGCTCCACTAGTGCCTCTGAAATCCTGTCCAGAGTTTTTCTGAAGACCTCATCGATTGTACTCGACATCACCATGACGGGTTTTTTCAGGGACTCTATCTCGGAGCTTTTGTCCTTTATCCTCGTGGAGAGGCTCTTCTCGACTCTTTCGCAGAAGTCTCCGATCACGGGTTCAAGGACTTCGTCCAAGTACTTCTCCAAGGCGCGCATCGCGTCGGTTATTATTTTCCTCTTTACCTCCTCTATTATCTCCCTAGCGCCTCGCGTGACTATTCGATTAACTTCGTCCAAGTTTCGGCTTATTTCTTCGATGTTCTTTCTTATTCCCTCTACATTTGACAAAACATCGATGCTAATATTCATGATGGACGATAGAAACGGAAGGACGCAGATTCCGCCGTTTATCTCAATATACTTCAGCAACCCGGCCCTAACGAGTTCGTTTATGCTATCGATATCCTTGGAGGTTTCGCTCTGGAGACTGTTTATATCCATGACCCTCTCGGAGGACATTTTCTTCAGGATTTCTTTCGCATCGTCGGAAAGCATCAGGTTCAAACAATTCCCCCCTCTCTTTCGGTTTCGATTCCCCTCTCCACGAGCTTTATTCCTATGCCGCGGTATATCTCGTAGGGGTACGCGACGGGGGTCCTTATTCGGAGGCCCTCCATTTTCCTTATGACAATTCTGCGGGTTCCGTTTTCGAGGTTCTCCAGTTCTATTACCCCGTTGAAAACGTACCCGAGGAGGGGCCTATCGTCCTGGAAGGAGATGAAGAGGGAGGTGATTCCGAGAGATGATAGTGAGAGCACCAGATCGAGGACCTTCCCTAGGTCCTTCCTTCCCTTGAATATCACCGATATGGGGTCTATCACGACCCTATCTAACTTTTCGTACTCATCGATGACGTCCCTGATCGTTCTGAGGATTTCCCCGTACGTTGGTTCAAGTAAGAAGAATTTCTCGCTTGAGTCGAGGCCTATCCGGGAGGAGACCCCGTCGACGAGTATTATTTTTCCTTCCCCCTCAAGGTTTGAGATATTGAATCCTATGGACGCCGCCTTTCTTCTCACTTCCTGTGGGAGGTCTCTGAGGGATATGTATATGCCGCGCTCCCCGTACTTCGTTGCAGATCCGTATAGAAAGTGGAGCCCGAAAATGGTCTTGCCTGATCCGGAGGGCCCCGCGAGAAGGATTGAGTATCCTCGGGGTATCGGCGGTATCTTGCCGTCCATTTCGGCGATACCTAGGCGTGTTATCTCGTGCATGTTTTTCACCCAAATGTTGTACGTGATACTACATCATTCGCGCCTAATAAAAATTTTCTAAACAGCCGCGTGGGAAGAAACCGGCGCGACACAAACAAGAAAATACACCTTCTTGTCCTCAATAGTAGAGGCAGATGCACAGTTTTCGCCTCCAAATATTTTAGTCGATAAGGGTGAAAATGCAACCCTCCGTACAACCTCTGCCTTTTTATGACGTAATTCAATATATGTATATAACCGATGGGGGTGATCGCATGGCGCGCATCCCGGGAGGGCGCCTAGTTGCAAAGGCTCTGAAAGCGGAGGGTGTAAAGTACGTTTTTTCGATCCCCGGCGGGCACATTAGCCCCATTTATGAGGGATTGATGGATGAGGGCATAGAGATCATAGGGATGAGACATGAGCAGGGCGCGGGGAATGCCGCGGACGGATGGGCTCGAGTTACCAGAACCCCTGGAGTTTGTCTCGTAACCGCGGGTCCCGGGCTTGCAAACCTGCTCCCAGCTCTCATTCAGGCGCAGTCTGCTGGGAGCCCTGTTGTTGCGATCACCGGGCACACGCCCTTCGTATTTTCGGATAAAGAGGCGTTTCAGGAGATAGATAGTGTTGGGATAACAGCTCCCATAGTGAAGTGGGCGAGGTTGTGCGCATTTCCACATAGGATTCCGGAGTACGTTCAGATGGCGTTTAGGCATGCAATGAGCGGGAGATGGGGGCCGGTTTTACTAGCTTTCCCTCTCGATACTGTTTGTATGGAGTGCGATGAAGAGAGAGTGACAATTCTCCCTCCGGAGAGATATAGGGCAACATCGCCAGTATATGGAGATCCGGTTCTTGTGAAGAAAGCGGTGCAGATGCTGATAGAGGCCGAGCGTCCCCTGATGATCATCGGAAGTGGTGCATACTGGTCGGGTGCGTGGAATGAAGTCGTGCAATTGGCGGAATTTCTCAAGATCCCAGTGGCGTATACTGAGATGGGCATGGGGTGCATCCCGGATGAGCATCCCCTATGTGTTGGAAATGTGATTGGGAACCCCTTGACCTCAAGGGCAGACGTGATACTTGCGGTAGGGGTGGTGTTCGGGGAGTTACTGGGCTTTGGAACCGAGGAGAGAATGTACGCGAGAGATGTGAAAGTGATACACGTTGATATCGACCCGACGGTTGTGGGGAAGAACAGGCCCATAGACATCGGGATAATTGGTGATCCGAAAGCCGTCCTTTCACAGATGCTCGAGGCAGCCCGGGAGGTCTTGGGTCCCGAGGGGGTCAAGGAGAGGAATTGGATAAATGTTGCGTCTAACACCAGGAAGGCTCTTGTTTCTGCATTTGAGGCTCAGGCAGAGGATACCAGCAAGCCCATTAAGCCTCAGAAGCTAATGAAGGAGATAAGGGAGTTCCTGACGAAGGACACGATCGCGATTCTCGACGGAGGAGACACAACCGTGTGGGCTTACATCTACCTCAGAGCAAAGGCACCCGGACAAATAATAGGATCTCAGGCGAACCTCGGATATCTCGGGGCCGGGGTTCCGATGGGAATAGGGGCTAAGCTTGCGCATCCGGACAAGACGGTCTTTGTGATAACGGGTGACGGTAGCTTTCTATTTAACGGGGTTGAGCTGGAGACAGCAGCGAGACACGAGATTCCGATCATAGTGATCATAGTGAATGACAGCGCTTGGGGCATGGTGTATCACCAGAACGTTTTGACGTGGAAGGACAAGAGGAAGGCGGCTGTTGGCACGAGGCTCGGCGAGAAGGTGAGGTATGACAAGTTTGCGGAGAGCCTCGGGTGCTATGGGGAGATGGTAACGGATCCTTCGGAGATAAAGCCGGCAATAAAGAGGGCGATAGAGTCTGGTATGCCTGCGGTTATCGACGTGAGGATAGATCCCGAGGCGATAAACCTGCTCGACCAGTACTTTGCCACAACGGTGGATCCCAACCTTTGGAGAAAACACTGGAGTTTCTAGTCCGAGTTTTCGCGCTCCTCTGAGTACTTTTTATCATTATTTGTCCTTCTCACAATTTTTGTGCCAAACGATAGCAACAAGAGATCCTCTTTTGTTTTTGATCTAAAAGTATCGTCGTAGTGTGATTTCTAACCAGATGTAATACGAAAGACTTGTAAAGGCTATTGAAACGAGTGCTCCCACGAGCATTTCGAGGGGGGTATGTCTTCGGAGGGCAAGGCGCGCCCAGACGCAGGGCGGTAGGAACATTAGTAACAAGAGTCCATATACTCCGTACAGAAAGGACATCACAACAGACGGTCCAACTATTCCCGCCACGTGAGCACTTGCCTTTATCTTGAAATTTACTAGGAACATTCCCCCGGTCACGAGGGCGTATGCCATCGAGATCAGCGTCATGGCGACATCTCCCGACAGGAAGAATACCAGTGCACCCGCAGAGTATGCCAGGATCCCGAGGGCATACGGAGCCGCTCTGTATTCCTTTGCGTACTGTTCAAGTCTTATTCCCCTAATCTTGGCGTATCCTAGCGTTATCACGAGCGGCATTACGGATAAGAAGAGTATTCCGACGGGGATTGTCAGATACGGAGGCAGACATTGAGGGAATGGCGGGACTAGTGCCACTACGATGACGACTACCAGAGCCACCATGTAGGGTGATGATATCGAGGACACGACCTTTGCTATACTTTCGTGTTGCACAGTACCCATAGGGACACCTCACCCGCAAGCACGTGCGCTTAACGCATTATCAATATTCACAATATTAATACTTTGGTGCCGCGCCTGGCCCAAAATAATGAATTTCTGAATATACTGTCTAAAAGGAGAATTGTTCTTTCCATTAAGTCCATAAAGATGTCAAAACATTAATTACTTTAATACGAGTCATGTTCTGCGGCTTTTCTCCATGTATTCTATTCTTTCCTTCACCTTCTGGAGACTTCTTGAGATTATTTCCAGATCAACACCAGTGTATTCCCTTAGAACATATTGTCCCACTAATTCTAGATGCCTTGGTACCCTTGTCGCTAAAGTCGGATTCTCTTTCCTCAGTCCCATGTAAATTCCAATAAATCTATCAATATTTAGGTGGGGTAATGACACCGCTACGTCGTAAGCGTCCGTCCGTTCATCAAAACTCCTTCTCGTAAGTTTGGCAATCACGGCATGCTCAAGAGTGAGGCCACCGCCCCTTCTGAGAATCGGCGCCAAGTTCCATACAACCACCCCCTCCTCCTTGAATCCGTCAATAATGACATTTATCTTAATGTCCTCCACCGGGTGTCTGAATCTATGATCGGCATGCACACCTCCACTTTTCTCAGGTATTAGCCCTAGTCCGTATTTCAGCGATGCCACCAGCATTGAAGTGTGCTCTCTGGCAACTATAACGTCCACATCGTGAGTTATGCGTGAGTGTGTCGGCACCAAGAGGTGAATTTTGGCAGCCCCTATGAGATCTGCGTGAAAGCCCCCCTCTTTAATAATGTCGTTAATGGACCTGGCGAGCTGATACACGGGAGCATCCGCCCTTCCACCACGCACTACCAACCTTTTAGCTTCTTCTTCCGTCAGCGGTTTAACAACACGGTAATAGATTCTCATACCGACCCTGATCGCCTCAACGTATTCGTTTTCGAGTAGAATTTTCAAGTATCTTTGGACGGTCCTTTCGGAGACCCCTAATATCTCTGCTATTCTCCTGCTAGTGGCACGACCTCCTAGGGCGCGAACTGCACTATATACCTCCCAGATTCTTTTGATGTTAACCACTATAGTCACCAGTATCTTCCCTGATAATGTCGCAAACTTATATACATGACGACAAATTCATTTAAAAACCCACGACATTAGAAATGTTGTTGCTTCTGGAGACGGGTTCCCAATCCTATCGTGGTATCTCTGATGTCGTACATGCATGTCATTCCCTCACCAGTTTTACAACATTTTCCACATGAGTTGTTCTCGGGAACATGTCTATCGGGCGTATGAACTCGATTTTGTATCCTTCCAGCAGGTCTATGTCCCTTTTCTGCGTTTTCGGGTTGCAGGAGACGTATACTATTTCCCTGGGTTTTATCCGATTTATCGCCTCGACGACCGCCGGGTGGACTCCCGCCCTCGGGGGATCGAGTAGGAGGACGTCAACGTTGGTAATGTTCTGCAGGATCTTTTCCACCTTTCCCTCCTTCATTTCGTAGTTTTTTATTCCCAGGTTTTCCACGTTGACGTGGAAGCTTTCGATGGAGTGGGGTGCCTCCTCTATCCCCACCACTCTTTCAAACTTTTCTGAGAGAATTATACCGAAGGTGCCAATTCCGGCGTACGCGTCTACCAATGTTTTTCCGCCCTCTACGAGTTCCCTCACGAGTTTGTAGAGTTCCTGCGCGGCATAGCTGTTGGTCTGACAGAATGCGTTCGGTAAGAACATGAATTCCATGTCCAGGATTTTTTCCTTCCAGAATTCATCTCCTAGGACCGCCTTTACTTCGCCATACGAGACATCGGATAGTGAGTCGTTTATTTCCCAGACCACCGAGTCGAAGACTTCGAGGAAGGGTGAGAGGTCGGGGTTGCGCTCCGATGTCGTTACCAAGATTGCCATCGTGTTCTTTGCGAACTTCGCCTCCCTTATTACGAGGTACCTCAGGAAGCCCCTCTTTCTGAAGAGGTCATAGGAGTACTCTTCGAGGTTCATGTTTTTTCTCAGGAAGTTGAGGTACTCTCCGGTTTTCGGGGAGAAGATCAGGCACTCCCCCAGATTTATCACTTTCCACCATTTGCCCCTCTTTCTCAGCCCGATTTTTCCCCTGTGCACGACGAAGTCCATTCTATTCCTATAAAATTCGCTTCTGGGAGAGGGAGTTATTTCATCAACCTCTAGGTTAAATAATTCCTCCACCATCTTTCTTTTCAGTTCCAGCTCCTCCTCGTACTTCAGATGCTGATACATGCACCCTCCACACTTTCCAAAGTGTTTACAGATTTGTTGCCGGGACATGTGCCGGTCTACCTCTGCCGGTGTTGCCCTCGGATTTCGAGATGGGTGATGATGCGTGGCCCGTGTTGCCGTTGGTGCGTAATTTTTTAATCGCGACTGTCCATTTTGAAGTTGTTAGAGTGCTGATGTAAGGGTTCCGGTATCGGGAGTGGAGGGTTTTGTATGAGAAAACCAGACCTTAGCAGGTATAGGAAGATAGTGTCCGATGGAGACTGGGATGGTGTGTTTGCGAGCGGCCTTCTTATGAGAGTTACTGATTTGCCGGTGGAGTTTCCAAGACCTTCCGAGTTGCCGAGCGCCGAATTGGAAAGAGTTGTGACCGTGGAAATAGGGCCCACGAAGGTGAGGGCCATGAGGGACTGCCTGATAATAGACCATCATGAGGTCCCGGAGTTGCCATCCGGTTGTGAGATGCTAGTTGACATGAGCGCGGGAAGTGCGGCGGAGATCGTGGCTAAGGTCTGGGAGTTAGAGGTCCCACGAGAGTGGCTGGGTGCGCTTTCCGAGATAGATTCTGCGAGAGTTTCTTCGGATCTTGCAAAGAAAATGTGGGCGGCCTACAGGGCGAATGTTGAGAACTTCCCCAGACGCGAGGTTGCTGAGATGATAAGGGACGGGAGATGGGAAGACCTTTACAGACTGGTTGTGGAGAGGGCGGAAGAGTACAGAAAGATAGAGGAGAAGGTTCCCGAGTTGGTGAAGAGGGGGTGCCCGCTTGAGGGGGTCGAAGGAGTTGCAATTCTCACATACGATCCTGATGATAAGGTCGAGAGAGGGGCTTCCAAGGACGCCATGTTGAGGCTTGAGGAAACTTACGATGTGGTTGTGGCAATAGGTGCCAAAAGCGGGAGGTTCTCGAGGGCAACTATTGGAACTAGGAGTGAAAGGGTAAATCTAGCGGTGATTTTCGAGTTTCTCAGAAATAGGGGATATAATGCGGGAGGAAAGGCGCAGGTTGGGGGTGTGCAGGCCAGAGGGGAAGTTCCGCTTGAAGTTTTCATGAGGGATCTGCAGGAGGCCTTTCGAAAAGCGAAGTGGAAGTTCTAGCGAGTTTGCTTTCCGGATTTGGGAATTAAGCACAGAAGCCTCATTAGGCTGTTCCCGGTGTTCTTAAGCTGATGTATTTCGTTGGGCGGAATGAATATTACGTCCCCGGGCCCTATTTTCCTCTCTCCATCTTTTCCGATGACCACGCCTTCCCCTTCTAGGATGAAAATCTCATGCTCCCATGGATGAGAGTGCAGCGGGGAACACCCACCGGGTTCTATTTCGAACATCCGCATGAAGAAATTCTCCGCGCCGATGCGCTCATCTATCAGCCATCTTATTTTTATTTTCTCCGCTCCCTCTTCCGTTACGTCCTCGGCCTTTACATCCCGGTAGTGGAAGACCTTCAAGACCACCACCCGATTCCTACATGATTGCATCGGAAGATAAATTTTGGGAGGCTATTCTCCGCGCTCAATTATCCTTATGAGGTCGCGGAGGCTCGAAATTCTGAAAGTTGGCGAGCACTTCTGCGACCAACTTGTTGAAAGCACGCTTCTAAATTCCATTTTCACCGTGGTAACGCCGCTCAGCGCCCTGTTTACATTGTTTATGAGTGCGGGTTTATCGTCGATGAACATGGTTTCCTCGCGTTTCACCCGGTACTTCTCAATAAGGAAAGCTAGGGCCTCGACCTTGTTTCTCATGTCCTCGCCGGTTATTATAATGTCATCGAAGAACCCGGCAAGTCCGCTTTCCCTTATCCTTCTCCTCTTGATGCTACGTTTGCCGTCGTGTCCTGCGACTATTGTTAGGATCGCATTCTTCCTCTTTAGGAGGTTAAGCAGCTCGACTGCGCCGTCCATTATTTTCGTCAGTTTTATTCTCGTCTCCCAGTAGATACTCAGTAGTTCCTCCAGCATCCTCTCATCGTACGAAATTCCAAACCCGTCTAGTAGTTCCGGCCACCACCCGATCCGGTCGTAATCTCCAATGGCGTCTCTTTTGTCTTCAAACATTATTGCTTTTTTCACGAACTCCTCCCTAAGATCCCCCTTTAGGCCAATATGTTCCGCTAACTTTCTATAAACATCCGGAAGGCACGTATAACTGTCGGCAAGAACGCCATCAAAGTCAAATGCCACGAGGCGCCACTTCACGATATTCACCCTTTACAGTGTATACTTCCGGCTTCGGCTCTTGATTTATGTCTTTTTAAAAAATACATGCATTTTGCTGTTACCCTAGATTGCCATAATGGTTGCACTATGGCCGTACTAGTAAAAATTATCTTTACCTTCGGTAATATCATTTTAAAGGATGATGTACGTTGTGATGCAAGATGAGGGGCGATGTTTTCGATAAATTAAGGATTTTGCCGAGAATTTTTAGTCTTATTTCCGAGTGGGACCTGGCCGTTTTTATTTTTGTCGCGAAGGTGCAACACCTTCTGCGCGAGAACGTGTTGATGGTTATTGCGTCGCCGTATGAGGACATTTTCGTTGACGATGCAAACGTACTTGTTGTCTTGAAGGAGGATTGTCTCGAAATGAGGAATTGTGTGGAGAATGCTGCAAGGGAAATAGAGGAGATGTTTGGAGGAAGAGTGAGAATATTACCGCTGATCACAACGCCGAACGGAGAAAAGATAAATGAATTTATTGAAAATTTGGAGAAGGAACTTTCTTGGAAAGAGTGATTTTAATGGATGTGGATGTGTTCCGATAGACTATTATAGTATCTTCTGCAACTTATTCTTCAAATTCGAGAGTGAGTAGCTATGAAGACGTGGAAGTTTCGGGCGAAGACGGCACAGGAGGTTCATGATTTTACATTTTACGATCTCAAGGACATAAGTGGTGACGTTGTGGGGCTGAGCGAGCGGTGGTTTGCGATTTTTGAGAATTATATGAGGATCAAAGGAGCACAAAGGTTCATAATTGAGGAGCTAAGTGACCCGGAGGGCAATGAGAAGTCGGAGGAGGACTACATGGTAATGATGCTTCGGTTCATGGGAATGCCGATGGGCTTCCTCATGAAGTTTTCGGAGATGGGCGCTGATGTTGTGGCGGTGTGGCCCCAGGCGCTTGCGGAGTACCTTAAGGATGACCCAAAGTCTGCAACTCTTTTAATATCGAACCTCTTCACGAGGCCCGAGAGGGTCTCGACGCTGATAATAGGCGTCACGAGGTCGTTTGAGAAATCAATTAAAGAGTAGTGCTATTACTTACGCACATGTGCGGTATCGATACGAGGCGGGCACTACTGGACTCCATGAGAGTTAGCAGGGAAGAGGTAGTGGATCTTCTATCGAAGCTAATAGAGATTCCGAGCGTATCGGGATACGAGGCCGAAATTGCGTTCTACATAAGAGAGTTATTAGAAGGGTGGGGAGTATCTGTAAGGCTTGAGGAGGTTCTTCCGAACAGGTACAATCTTATAGCCGAAATAGGGAAGGGAAGACGAGTCCTTATGCTGAACGGCCATCTCGACACTGTTGCCCCGGAAGACTGGAATACTCCACCGTTTAAGGCGGTGGTATGCGGAGATTACATTTACGGATTGGGGGCTGTGGATATGAAGGGTGGGCTTACCGCGATGCTATTAGCTTTTAAGAATTTACTACCGTTTGAGAATCAGATTGGCGGGAGAGTTATTCTGGCATTTGTTGTAGATGAGGAGGAACAGGGGAGGGGTACACAACACCTCGTCGAGAAGGGAATTCTTGCGGATGCTGCAATAGTCGGTGAGCCCACCTCTTTACGCATCTGCACCTCACAACTGGGGTATGTGGATCTCACAGTAATGGTCTTCGGAAAGGCCGCGCACGGGAGTTTCCCCCAGAGAGGAGTAAATGCGGTGGAGGGGGCGATAGAGTTTCTCAGCATGTTTAAGGAGTCTAAGATTGTAAAGGAGGGGGAGGTTTTATCAATGAATATCAATAGGTTTGTGGGGGGGACGCGGTCGGTAGTAGTTCCTCTTTCCTGCCGTTTGGAGTTAAACCTGAACCTCAAGGGCGGGGTCAAGGAAGAGGATGTTAAGAGGGAGGCTAGGGTGATCCTCGAAAATTTGAGGAGGAAAGGCGTAATATTGGGTTATCACGTGGAGACTTCGAACTATGGGGAGGCGTTTTCGGTTAACGAGCATGAGAAAATAGTGTCCGCAATTTCAAGAGCATTTCGTACGGTTTGCGGAAAAGATGTCGAGCACATGCCATTTACCGCGTGGACAGATGCGGAAACCCTCTTTCTTAAGGCAAAAATTCCGGTAGTTATCTTTGGGCCCGGAGATTGCGCTGTTGCTCACACACCATATGAACACATTTGCACAAAGGACGTGATGATAGCATCGAAAGTCTACGCACTAACTGCTCTCGAATTCCTAATTTCGAAGTTATAGGAGCCCACCAAAAGGTTTCCTTTTGTCAAAGCTAACAAGAACTTCTTCAAATGGAATGTTTGAAGAAAGCATAATTGAAAATTGAAATGATACAAGTAGGAGTGTAGCATACTAAGATCAGATCCCAGGATATACGTATTATGGCGAAAATTTACGTTTATGGATTTCGTAAAGTTTCTTGAGTGGATGCGTGGATACTTCCATACTCCCATTGATAAAAAAGAAAAAGGAACGTTAAGGTATTTTGCCTTATTCACCAAGGAGGTTGGCCTATGCTTAACAGGTAGTCGTTGTACTTTTTCGCAAGATTATATGCGTCGAAGATTTGCCAAATCCATATGATGAGCGGTAGGAACACAAATATGAGCGTGAGAGACGCTATCACGAATGTAAGTGGCATCACTATGAACAATATCAATAAGCCCCTTCCCACTCTTCCGACGTATATCTGCCCGAGGCCTGGGATCAGCAACGATAGGATTGCAGCAACCCCCGGACTCTTAGCC
>Ga0190367_1000979_pt1 | contig 18012 bp, 16 predicted proteins | sample 4872181011_MG_FD_171838 | JGI IMG/M metagenome (GOLD analysis project Ga0190367, IMG submission 171838) | Hydrothermal vent microbial mat bacterial communities from Southern Trench, Guaymas Basin, Mexico - 4872-18-10-11_MG | ecosystem: Environmental > Aquatic > Marine > Hydrothermal vents >...
TTGGGTCAAGTATGTCGAGGGTGGCAGGGTTCTGGCTGCCTGGCCGAGGTCTGCTAAGATTTACTATGATATTGCGAGGAACTTTTCCAGCTGGGGCATCTGCGTGGCTTGGCAGGACTATTTTATTGAGGAGTATAGGAAGGATGCTGGACACATATGGCTTCAGGGCAGATACGGCTACTTCGATTCCTGGTATATTAACATGAGTGAGGCGTTTGCGGAGTATAATATTTCGATTATGAGCTGTATGCCTGGAATTAAGGGGTATATGATGCTTCCCGAGAGCGTTAATACTATATTTATTCGTGGTGGTAACGACTATGAGTTCCTAGGTATGGGTAAGGGAAATGATTGGGAGTGGTATCAGTACAGCTTCACTCAGCTTTTATCCTGGTCGTTGGGCGCTTATACGTTCTGGGATAAATTCCATCCGATGCCTAGCGTTGAGGCTGGTTGGTTTAGGGAGCCTTACTATATTCAGGAAGCCCTATTGAGGTCTTTATCTGCCGGTCCTGTAGCGTTCCTAGTTAAAACAGATGTGGTGGATAAGGATGTTCTATTGATGCTTGTTGATAGTAACTGGGAGGTTTTAAAGCCCGACGTTCCAGCGTTGCCGTTAGAGAAATGTTTCACATATGACCCGCTTATCGAGAAGGTGTTCTACGTCTACACGTATTCCAACGTTAGCGGATATTCATGGATATATGTTGCAGTTATAAACATTGACCGTAGCAATAGTAGAAGCTTCAGCTTTAGTCTTTCCGAGGTAGGGGTTACGGGAAAGACCCTAGTGTATAGCTTCTTTGAGAAGAAAATCATGTTGGCAGATGCGAATACCGTCATTAAGGGAACCATAGGCCCTATGGAGATAAAGTATTTCATAATATGTCCGAAGATAGATGATGGTCTCTACGTCTTCGGTCTCGAGGGGAAGTTCATACCTTTCTCGAAAGTCGTATTTAGGGAGTTACTGTACGACAAATCGAGTAAGGTACTCAGGCTTAAGGTGAAGAAAGGGTCTGAAAGCCTGATCATATACACTAGTAGGAAGCCCGCCGATATTTCGATATTGAATGGAAAACTGGTATCCCTGGAATACGATAATAAGACGGGGTTAGTGAAGCTTAAGTATTCTATGAATAGCGATGGAACTATAAGGATAGTTTTCGAGGGTACGGGAAGAGAGCTACAGCCATATGCCGTGGGGTTTACATTGGAGCCAATAGTAATTGTTGTTATAGTTTTTGCAACAGTTGTAGTGGCGCTTCTAGTTCTTTGGATTAGTACAGTACGTAGGTTTTCGCCTACGAGCAAAGTATAAGTATATTTATTGATAATTTAGCTGTTTTATATAGGTAAGTCTAAAATATTTTCGCCTAATTTGCGTCGCAAAAGATATTTTTTGCGTCGCAAATATTACTTATGCGAGTCTAGATAAAACGTACAGGAGAATACTTGAAGTTATAGGCGCTACCGTTAACGGTAAACCGACTAACGCTGGCATACTATTCTTCTCCGATAGACCTCAAGACTTCATTCCAAACGCCTACGTTAGGCTAGTAGTATTTCGTGGTGAGGATATGCTTGAATATATGGACAGGAGGGATTTCTCCGGCCCGCTATGGAAGATTGTTGAGGATTTCGAAAACTATATGATGCAATATATGGCTAGGATGGGTGCAATAGTAAGCTTTAGGAGAATTGAGAAATACGAGTATCCGCTGGAGGCTCTGAGGGAGGCGTTAGTTAACGCGCTAACTCACAGGAACTACTTTGACCCAGGAGATGTAAGGGTGTTCATTTGCCCTTTTAAGATAGTATTTATAAATCCGGGTTCCTTCCCTCCCGGAGTTTCGCCGGATAAGCCGACCCATAAGCCTAGGAATCCCATATTGTCCCAGTATATGTATGATATGGGCTTTATGGAGAAGTACGGGGTAGGAATTATTAGAATGAAACAGTTGTGTGCGGCAAGCAGGATAAAGCTTACGTATAGTTTAGATTCCTTCGAAACTAGGTTAACATTTAGCAGGATAGTAGCTACCTTAGATGATATTGAAAGGAAAATAATGGATTTAATAGCTGAGGAAAGCTTATCGAGCAGTCAGCTAGCCTCAAGGTTGGGTGTAAGCAAAGATACCGTGCTTCGGAGAATTAATAGGCTTATTCAACTTGACTTGGTTAAAAGGATAGGCTATGGGAAATCAACAAGATACATAGCTAACTTATAACTATTTCACATCAGGTTAATTTATAAACTATATATGGGATGAGTTCCCTCAAGCAGCATCTTTATTCCCGTGAGAGGGACAATAATATTCTCAGGTCTATAGTCGTGTTCATACTTCAGCTCGTATATCGCCTTCTCAAGCATCCACGGAGCTAAAAGCTGCACTATTTCATCCTCTAAGGTACCTCGGTCGAATCCAGTAGCCTCCTCGGTCTTTGGACCGAGTGTTTTAATGTAGCTTTCGAGGAGATTTAGGGATACCTCTCTATACCAGTTAAATATTCTCTTCTCCTTGTTAAGTAGGATATTACATGCATCCCTAAGGCTAATTCCGTTCTTAAATGCTAGGGTAAATGCTATTAGATAGTCGAAGCTCCTTAGCAGACACGCTATATCCCTCAAGAATGGCTCCTTTAAGAGCCTCTCCTCGTCGCTTCTATTAGGCTCGCCCTCAAAATCCAGTATTACAAATCTGCCATCCCTAGCATACAGCATTTGTGCTAAGTGATAATCCTGATGAGTCCTAGCCTTAATCCTATCTAGGTATAATTCAAATAGATCCAGGATTGAATGTAGCCTATCGCCACTACATGGGATAGTTTCTCGGAATTTAAGGTAGATGCCTTTGATCCTTTTAATCCACAGCCCTACGTCAAGACTTGAAATACTTTCAGGCTTGAAGAAGTCATCATAATGATCCACAAGATTTAGATGTAGATATGCGGTGGTTTTACCGAGCTCTCGGGCCAGCTTAACATCTACGGGCTCTCTGCCCTCAAGGTAGTTAATAAAGTTTCCTGCAAACGGATAACCGCCATCTCCTAGACTATCTACATACTCGAGATAGATGGATAATGGTCCATACTTTCTATGTATAAGCTGAAGGTAGAGCCTAGGGATATTTCTGAAGCCTCTTCTCGTAAGCTTCCAGAGCATCTTAGCCTCAATATTAACCCTAGGTATCTTTCTATAAGACTTTAAAACATACGAAACAGTATCCGATCCAATGTAACTGAGACAGTTAGTCGTGCTTACATTCAATGGTTTTACCTTAAACTCGTCGTTGAGGTCTAGCTTCCCTTTGACGATCAGCTCGTCGCAATCTAGTTCGCACTGAAATATAATCCATGTATACTCCTTAAAGTACTCAGCCTCTAGAAAGTAGCGGGAATTTAGTTTATATGCTCTATCCCTAGGATATCCTTCAGGAATACCGTTAGAGGATATTAATGGAACATAGTATCTCTCAACCTTGCCGTCGCCCTCTACCCTAAATACCGTAAAATCCATTCCTTTAAGCCTTCTCATCCACTCGATGTAAACCTCTAGCTTAGCTACATCATGAAAACTGCTCCACCTAGCTATCCTAAACATCCTTAAAAGATACTTACTACAGGACACTGTTTAATTAAGCAACTAGAGTATATTAATGCTCTCTATATCTATGGCTAAACTAATAGCAGTAATACTGAAAAACTGGGGGCTTGTAAGATAATATCTATAAGCTACCTCGTTACATATTATAGTGATGAACTTAAAGCAACTTGAGGAATGGCATAGACTTGAGGAAGAAGCTAAGAGAATTAGGAGAAGAGAGGCTAATTGGGAGTTTATTAGGAAACAGAGGCCTAGAATAAGGGCGGCTTTAATCTATTATATTGAATTTGGCGATATTAGACGAGCGTCTAAGATTGATCAAATGAATATTGAGGAGTTTAGAGAACTACTTAGGGATGCGAACATCCCCGTAATAGTATAGTAATTCCGCTAGTCCAACAGGCTGCAGTATAGTTTAAATGTTTTCTCGGCTATCTTCTCCCAAGTAAATTCCTTAAGAACCCTCCTTCTACCTCTTCTCCCCATCTCTACGGCTTCCTCAGGATTTTCAAGCAGGTAAGTTATTGCATCGGCAAGCTGCTCCGGGTTATTCGGCTCAACAAGAATCCCTGTCTCTCCATCCTTAACTATCTCTGGTATTCCCCCAACCCTACTCGCCACAACTGGCGTCTCAGTGGCCATAGCCTCCAAGTTAACTATGCCAAATGGCTCATATATACTTGGACAGACAAATACGGAAGCCATCGTATATAAGGGAATTAATTCATTGATATTCAGCATCTTATTTATCCAGACAATATTATCTATATCCCTAATTTTCCTCTTAAACTCCTCGAGAATACTCCTTTCATCAGGTTTACCCGTAGCAAAGACAAACTGACAATTCTCACCAACAATTTTGGCCGCCTCGACCAGCGTGAAGATCCCCTTCTGCCTCGATAACCTACCAACAAATAGCGCATATGGCCTTCTTATACCGTATCTCTCAAGCACTCGAAGATCCTCTCTAGGCCTCCATACTTCAGCGTCTATCCCATTATGTATAACGTGTATTTTATCCCTGCTTATACCGTAGGACTTTACTATATCCTCCTCGGTCTGCCCGCTTACAGCTATAATTGCATCGCACTCCTTTAATCCCTGAATTTCAGCCCACATGGATAAATTATATCCCGAGCCAAGAGCCTCCCTCTTCCACGGTCTCATGGGCTCTAAACTGTGGACTGTAGCCACCAGCTTAACATTATACAGCTTTTTAGCGTATAGTCCTCCTAGAGCCATATACCAGGTGTGGAAGTGAACTATATCCGAGTCTATAGGCTCACTATTTACAGCTAAGCTGATACTGTACGCCTTAAATACGGGTCTAAACTTCTCGCACGTTCTTGAAATTATATCACTCCAGCACGGATACCTCCTAACATGGACGCTGTGATAATCCTCGGAGGAATATTTTTCACCTATAGTTCTAACCTCCACATCACAGTATCTAGCTAAAACTTTAGTAATATTAGATACGTGTACTCCCACTCCGCCGTATATGTTTGGAGGGAACTCAAGGGTAAATACTGTAACCTTCAACTACAGCACCAAATTATGAAAACTAAAACTCCTTATAAAACCTGCTTTACCTAAAATAGATTTTTGAACAAGGTCGTGCCTAAAGCGGAGATATTTAGAGAATTAAAATGGAGGATCAAGCTAGTAGGAAGCATGTGAATATAAAATCAAACTATAATGAAAACGGGGGAACTATGTGTTGATGTTAGCTTAGCGGCGGTGACGAGGGAAGCTACTTCTTTTTCCTCCTCACCTCGATGCAAAAGCCCTCGTTCTTCTCGGGAAGATACTTCTCATAACCAACAATATAGATTGGATCACCGTATTCATGTACTGCGAAGGCTGTATCATAGTTACTGCTAGGCTTACTCTTAATAGTTAAAACGAGACTAGGCTGAGCATTTAATAGCAACGTAACGGTAATACCACGATATATATTTATATACTTTAGAATTCAAAGAAAACATTACATTTTTAGTGGAGTAAAATATGATATGGAGATGAACTTCACTTATCATAAGGAGTTTTAGGTGCTTGGAAAAAGACTATTTGGTTAGGGACTCAATTCGCCTATCTAATTCCTGAAGCTTCTCTGATACATAGTTCATCCGTTCCCTTATCTTCTCAAGCTCGCTCTCCATATCACCCCTAAAGTCCTCCAGATCGCTAACCTTATCTTCTATATCCTCCCTAATAGAGCTTATTTCATCCTCTATATCCCCCAACTCGTCGGATATATCATCTATAATCTCCTGATTATACCTCCCGTATAACTCGCTAATCCTAGTTCTTAAGGCTTTAACAGACTCTGATAGCTTATCAATTGAAGCCAGCATAGAGTTCAGCTCTCCCGCAAAGTCAAACTTAGCTTGAACTCTAAGTTTAACAGTCCTAGCTATTCCAGGGGAAACTCCGCCGAGAACCTCAAGTATTCTATTAAGAGTATCTTCAAGCCTAGGTATATATCTCTTGGATATAGATGAGGCTAAATCATCCCCAACAATAACTTCACTACCTATCCTATCCACGAGTCCATAGGTATATAGGGTATCAATTATCCCACGTACCTCCTCCTCGCCTAATCCAAATATCCTAGCTAGCTCACCTACTGTTGAGGAGCCCTTATTCAATAGGTATAGGTATACGTCCTGACTCTTACCCTCCACACCTATGGAATATAGAGCCCACTTAATAACATCCTCCTTCTCTATTACAGATGGTTTTTTAAGCCTCCTTATCCTCCATTCAGCTAAAATACTCTCCTCCACAAAACCACCTCCTAATCGTATAGCTCTAGGCTACCCATGCTCTTAAACTTGTAAGCTATAGCTGAATAGAGATCCTTAGATATCTTAACCGGACCAAACGATACTACACGTTCAATAACCGCATCGGCAAGTTCGGGATCAATATCCTTTTCAAAAACGAGACTACCGAATCCCTTAATGATTATCCTCTTACCCCTATTATGGAATGCCTCAATTAATCCCTTAGTTATAACAGTGCTTCCAAAGAAAGTTAGCTCCTCAACCTTACCCCTAGCAAGCTCATGCCCACTCACCTGAACTTTAATACCCCTACTCATACTCCTCTCAACCTCAGCAGCAACTTTAGCTATAGATTTCAGAGTAGCTGTTATCCTCGGAATAAGCACATAGTTTAATGCCTTAGCGATAGAATCATAGGTGAGGTGATACTCTCTGCCAATATAGTCAACTAATCCAACTGTGTGGAGATCATCAAGCTTACTGCGTGCAGTAGTTGGGCTTATACCGAAAACCTTAGCTATCTCAGTAGTAGTACTGCTTTCAACCCGTTCGAGATAGAGGTAAATGTTTTGAGCAAGCTCATCCAAGCCTAGGGATGTGAGAACCCACCTCTTAACCTTCTCAACGTCATCCGTCTCTATCTTCTTTAACCTCCTAATGACCCACTCCGCAACAACCTCAAACTCCTCAGCCTTCTCCTCCCTCTCTTCACCATCCATAATACCACCATTTTAAAACAATAATTTTTGTTTTAGAGACAATAAATTATGTCGTAAAAACATATTTAAATTTTTCGCATAGGAAAGCTTATTTAAACTACCTATAGTGGCTAAATATGCTGTGAAGAATAGAAATAGCTATTAAAAGTAGGCTAGAGTTTGGGTAGATTTTCAGCTATTACGGGTGAAACTGTAACTTTACTTACTGGACTCTGAATAGTATCGGTCGCTACTATATCGTATGCTCCAGCTAGAAGTATCTTATTTAAGGCGTTGGCCGATAACACTGGATGTATACACGAGACCAGTATTTTACCTGCATTAGCCTCCTTGAGCTTGTGTATTGTTTCAACCATCGTTCCTCCGGTGCTTATAATATCGTCGACTATTACTACATCCCTATTCTTGACTATGTCTACGGATGATTCTATGATTACCTCCTCATCCCCCAGCCTTTTCTTCTCGAGAACTATGTAGTCGGTATTCAGGACTTTGGCGGCTACTTTAGCCCATTGCTCGGATTCCTCATCGGGTCCGACGACTATTGGGTTTCTTAGGCTGTAGTTTTTGGCGATGTATTTTGCTAGCTCTGGGACTGCGGATACGTTTAAGGCCTTTATATTGAATAGTTTATCTATGCTTTCGATTCTATGTAGGTGGGCGTCTATAGTTAATACCTTCGATGTACCTGCGCTCTCGATTAGTTCGGCTATAATTCTCGCGCTAACGGCCTCTCCCTCCTTGAATCTAGCATCCTGTCTGGCGTAGGCTAAGTAGGGAATTACCGCTATAACTTCCTTAGCGCCGAGATCCTTGAGAGTCTTTACGACTAGTAGGTATTCTATAAGTAGGTCGTTTGGATTTCCTCCCAGCGTGTGAATTACGGCTACGCTTTTATCCTCGACGGCTTTAGTTATTCTCACGTATATTTCTCCATCCGGAAACTTTCTTACGACAGGTATTATAGCGTCCAGCCCCATTCTCCTTGCAACATCCACTGCAAGCATTATTGAGGAGGAGCCAGCCAGTATTAGGTCTACCAATTAGTTCACCTTAACAATAATCATTCATTATATATTTATTATTTGATTATCTGGCCTTCATTAGCTCTACTATCGTCTCGAAGGTTACTTTTGTTCCAAATACTAGGTTTTTGATGGATATTCTCTCGTTTATTCCATGGATCATTGACATAAACTCCTTTAACGGTCCTTCAATTACTATCGGCTCGAAGCCGTAGGCTATGCTGTTGAACTTTCTCCTGAAGAATCTTGAGTCTGTTCCTCCGGTGCTCATGTATGGGGTGACTATGGCGTTTGGAACGTTTTTCCTCAGTACCTTATCTATTATGTTGAAGAGTTGGGTGTTTATTGGGGATTGGGTTGATGGATCCTTGTGTAGGAATTCTACCTCGTATTCTAGTCCTTTGAGTACTTCTTTGAGGTGGTTTAGGACGTGCTTCTCGTTGAAGCCTGGAAGGAGCCTGCAGTCGAATATGCATTCAACTTCATCGGGTATAATGTTTTCCTTGTATCCACCCTTAATTACGGTGGGTGTGATCGTGTTTCTAAGCATAGCGTCCAGTAGTGCTGCGAGGGATTTATCGCTCCTATAGATTCTCTTTAAAGCATGCTCTCCGAGTGCTCTTGATAGGAGTATTTTCGATAAAAGTCCTTTTCCCGTAGCTGAGGCTAGGGTCTCAATAAATAGTTTAACGTGTATGTTTGGTGTTATAGGCATTTTATGTTCCTCCAGCTCTTTAATGGCTTTAGATATCTTTACTATAGCGTTTTCACCGCTTAGCGGCATTGATGCATGTCCAGGTCTACCTTTAACCTTAAGTTTAAACCAGTACACTCCCTTTTCGGATGTTTGAATGGCAAAGACTACCTTGTCTCCAGCTGGTAGTCCGAAGCCTCCTCCCTCGTTTATAACGTAATCCGCCTTAACTTTCTCTGGATGGTTTTCAACAAGCCATTTAGCGCCATATTTTCCTCCCATCTCCTCGTCGGCTGTGGTTGCAAATATTATTTCGCCGTTGAACTCCACCCTATTCTCGATGAGCGCTATCAATGTGAATACTTCCATTGCTACGTGGCCTTTATCATCTATCGCGCCTCTACCCCACACGTATCCGTCTTTTATTTCACCGCTGAATGGATGATGCCTCCAGTCGCTAGGTTTTGCTGGTACAACATCCAGGTGTGATAGCAGTAGTAGACGTGGTCCGCTGCTGGATCCAGGTATCCTGGCTATAACGTTACCTCTGTTTGAATTGCTCGTGAGTATCTCACAGTTGATGCCATATTCTCCAAGTTTTTCTGCCACAAACTTTGCTGCCTCAAGCTCGTTTCCGGGAGGATTTGTTGTATCGAACCTTATAAGCTCTGAGAGGAAGGACGCTATCTCATCGGCCTTATCTTTAAAGTAGCTCAAGTAACCACCCTAGACTACGGGAGTTTCCACTACTCTTTTAGCCTAATTATTTAATAAATCTTTATTGTTTGCGCCATGATAATAATTAATTTTGATAGTATTGCTATTTAAATTACAGAATTTAAACCAGTAGCTTCCGGCTGTAGGGATGCGTAAGATCGTATTAATGTCAGAGAGGCATAGTAACGTTTATAAAATAATTATGTAATGAATATTATTCAAAAACCGTGATGATATGTCTAGTTCTAACTATTATGATATTTTAGATAAGGCGGTTGAAGATATCTCTCTATTTAACATATATAGTTCAACCGATGTAGTAACTACTGGAATAGAGGTATTTATTAAGGCCTTCGAATACTCAAGCGATATTAATACAGCGTTTAAATACTGTTCCACTGCCGTAGAGAAGCTCTATTCCGCTAGGCCTACGTCGGTTATGATGGCCAACTCTCTTAGGAGGCTTCTACATAGACTGAATATAGCTCTGGATGAGACTAGGGATTTTGAAAAGATTAAGGATTCCGTGAAGAGGGAGGCTGAGGCGCTTAAACAGGAGTTAAGGGAGGCTGTTGAAGCTGTTGCTATCATAGGCTCTAGGAGGATTAATCCCGGAGAGACCATTTTAACTATTTCATATAGCGGTACCGTTTATAGGCTCTTTAAGGAGGCATGGGATAGAGGAGTTAAGTTTAAGGTCTACGTGGTTGAATCTAGGCCTGGATCCGAGGGGTTCTATACGGCTAAAAAGCTGAGGGAGCTAGGAATTCCTGTCACTATTTTTGTTGATTCCGCAGTCCGGTATTTTATGAAGGATGTGGATAAGGTTATTACTGGCGCAGAAGCGATAGCCGCGAACGGTGCCGTTATAAATAAGGTTGGTACGTCGATGATAGCGCTGGCTGCACACGAGGCTAGGGTTAGAGTGTTTATAGCATCCTCAACCCATAAGTTCAGCCCGGAAACCATCTTCGGAGAGCTCGTCGAGTTGACTATTAAGAGGCCGTCCGAAAAGTTTATTGGTGAGGCCATCAAGGAGCTCGGCGATGTGAAGTCCATTCTACCAATATTTGATGTTACTCCTCCCGAGTACATTGACGCAATAATTACCGAGAAAGGACTTGTAGCGCCTGAGGCGGTAATATTCCTACTTAGAGACATATATGGCTGGCCGCCGAAGTTCCCGGAGCTCGATGATCTTTTGAAGGAGATTGAGGTGAAGCTATGGTAGCGCCACAGTATTTTCCTCCCGAGGTTGTTAAGATAGCTGAAGGCATTAAATCTATGAAAATTAGGGGGGCCGGTAGGATAGCTAGAGCGGCGGCTAAGGCTTTGAAGATAGCTGCTGAGAAGTACAATTTATCTAGGGACTCTGAAAGCTTTGTTGATTACTTGAATTTGGTTGGGGATTACCTTAAGTCTACTAGGCCTACGGCAGTCTCTCTTCCGAACGCTGTTGGATACGTGCTAATAAGGGTGTCTCAGGGGTTTGAGGAGGGTATGGGTTTTAGTGAGCTTAGGAGTATAGCTATCAACTCGGCTAAGAGCTTTATTGAGATGTCGAAGAAGGCTGTTGAGGAGATTGGTAGAATAGGTTCAAGGCTTATTTCAAGTGGTGATACTATTTTAACTCACTGTAATAGCTCGACGGCAATATCCGTTATAAGGCACGCCTTCCTATCAGGGAAGGAGATTAGGGTTTTCGCAACCGAGACTAGGCCTAAGTTTCAGGGACTTATAACTTACAGGACTTTGAGGGATTTAGGTATAGATGTCACTCTAATAACGGATTCGGCCGTTAGGTTCTTCATAAAGAAGATTGATAAGGTTATTGTGGGCGCTGATACCATTGCAGCCAACGGAGCTGTTGTTAATAAGATAGGTACGTCACAGATAGCTCTTGCCGCACAGGAGGCTAGGGTTAGGTTTTTTGTCGCCAGCGAAACTTATAAGTTTAGTCCAGCAACCGTTCTAGGTGAACTTGTAGTAATTGAGGAGAGGAGCCCGCTAGAGGTTGTCCCTGAGGAATACATTAAGAAAAATAGTGATATTATTGTAAGAAATCCGGCATTCGACGTTACTCCACCGGAGTATATTGATGCAATAATTACCGAGAAAGGGATAATACCGCCTAGAGCCGCAATAATGGTTCTAGTCGAGGAATATGGCAGGATTATAAGCACATCCCTAACTAAAATAGCTGTCGAGGAAGAGACAGACTAACAGCACAATCCCTTCGCCCGAGAGCAAACAAAGAATCTATACACAGTCCTTAAATTCAAATATCTAAATAGCATAGGATAGCAACGGCTATTTCTTATTAATATAGTAATTTCTTTTAGAATAAAATACTACTGGACATAGTGGGTCAGGTCTCCTTAGGTCGCCATATTCCATGTATGCTCTAGCGAAGCAGCCGCCTCTACAGAACCTGTAGTTTCTACATTTTAGGCATATGTCGTCCTCCACCTCCTCCACCAGCTTATTTATCGGATTTCTTAGACTTTCCTCAACGGCTTCAGCTAGGTTGCCCCTGTATTCCGCCAGGACTATGTCTATAGTGTCACATAACAGTATTCTCCCTGCAGGATCTATGTCAACGTTATCCCAGAATCTACAGTTGCCGTATTTCACGTACGGCGAGCGAACATATAGTCCGGCAAAGGGCGAACACCATAGGGATACTGGAAAACCTAATTCATCAGCTTTTTCCTCAGCCTTCTTTATCGCCTCCAGATACTTAGGTGCCGTAACGTACATTCCAGTTGAAACAGCTGAGCCAGTCTTCATAGTCGGTATAAGGCATGCACATCTCGAGCCTAGCTCCATTGATAACTCAACGTATTCCCCGGCCTCAAGGTAATTGAAGCGGTTTACGGCTATTACCGTTGAAAATTCTATAGACATCAATCTAAGCTTCTCAATAAAGCCTACCGTCTTTTTCCAGGCATCCTTTCCTCTTACTAGTTCATGGCTCTTAATAGTAGCTCCATCAAGGCTTACAGTTACATATACATTATGCCTTCTTATGACGTCTAGCAACTCCTTCATATACATTATACCGCTGGTTACTACGCTGACTTCCATATTGTGCTCCGATGCCTCCCTAACTATAGCTTTAAAGTCAGGATGGATTAATGGCTCACCACCACTTAAGCCTATCCACTCTACGTTCATTTCGGCCGCCTCCCTGACAAGCCTTATCTTCTCACTACTCGAAAGCTCCCTCAGCTTCGAAAACCTAGGCTTAACATAGCAGTGGGGACAGTTCAATCCACATTTCGCAGTGAAAATCCATATAATATCGCTGATCAATAGATTCACCGTCCAGCTGTATAGATAGAGGAAATGGAACCTCCCCTACTGAAGATATCTGCAGATAACCAGATAATTCATCTCTCCATCAACCTAAGCAAATAGCTTTTCCTTATCTCATCCAGCTCCTCCCGAATTTTAAGTTCCATCCTAATCCTATCCCATTCTTTACTTGTTATAGTTCTCCTCCCAATTAAGCCAATAAGTCTAGGTTTATTATAATTTAACAAACGTAGAATAACATCTGAAAACGATTCTCCTGGCTTTTTCAACACCTTTAGACGTTCATATACCTCATCTGAAACTTTTATAACCCTGCCCATAAACACCACAACTAATCTATATATAAAATTATTCTTGCTAGGAATCAATAAATCTTATCATTTAGATAAAGATAGGCTCGATGATGCCTTCTTTTGTTATTCTGAGTATTGCTGGCTTTATTCCATAGAATCTACAAGTAAATACCGTGTATAGTTTTCCGTTAAATAAAGCTTCGTAGCCGTCTTCAACGGGCTCATGCGCTCTAATAACTAGACTTAGATCGTTTTTAGATAAGAAATCCTCTAAAATCCTCCTGCCAAAGTAGTATATTCCTGGGCCCCTAAAGCTAGGCTCATATTCCTCAAGCCCTTCACGTGGATCATTCCATAACAGTTGGAGCAGAATTGAATCAGTTATCGTTTCCTGTTCTGGAATTTTCTCTAATTCATCTAGGCTCGGGGCTTCTATAGGTATGCCTCCATGTACTGCAAAAATTCTCAGACCTTCGCCGAGTTTTATAACTGCTGAAACGGGGAGGCTGACATATAGGGGTATTATGAAGTTCTGGTAGAAGATTCTCCATTCTCCCTTAAGCCTCGACATTAAATGGTATATGAAGCCGTAGTACTCGTTCATGAATGGGTCTTCATGGTTTCCTCTTAAAACTATAGTTCTATCCTTATTGAACAGCTTAAATATAAGTACTCCTAGGAACGTTTCAAGCTGAGAAGGCCCTCTATCCACGTAGTCCCCAAGGAAGACGTATATTCCACTCCTCTCGTGCGATAAGCTGATAATTCTTTTAAGCGACTCGTAATCCCCGTGCAGGTCTCCGATAAAATACACGTCTTCTGTTGTATTTACCCTAACTAGTTTGCCGTCCCTGCCTATAGCATCGATAATATCGCTTAGAAAATCCCTATTAACTATATCTACTTTAAAGTTCTCAATAGCTTGCTCTAAATTATCAAGGCTCACTTTAAATCCCATAGACTTAGTTCGCAATTAAAAATATAAGTTGTTGCCTTAGCCTAAGATCTCCAACATAGAGTTATAGTCGGCACCTGCCTTGGCAAGATCCGTAAATATCTTCGTCATATGAATATAGGTGTATACTGAATTGATCTTTAATAGTAGATATATTTTAATCCCCTAAGGGTAATCATGTATTAGCAAATTGTATAGGTGATGGCTTTGAATGCTAGAATTATCGTGTTATGTATAGGGCTCTTAATGATATCGGTAGCCTTAACGCCTACTTTACCCGTAGATGCTCAGGGAAATGCTTCAGATGAGATAAAGCTATTTGGATGGTTTGCCTGGTGGAACTTCGATACAAGTAAGCTGTATTCTAAGTATAAGTATTTCTCGCACGTATCACCGTTCTGGTTTAAGGTGGACGACGATGGAAGCGTTATCCCGATAAAGTCTATTGGAGACACATTTAAGAACTTCGTCTCCTTCGCTCAGGATAAGGGAATTAAGGTTGTTCCCACAGTTATATGCCATAGCTCATCCCTGATTAAGCTTATACTTAATAATCAGACTAGTAGGGACGTGGTTGAGGAAATAGCTAAAGTAGTGGAAGACTACGGCTTCGACGGGGTAAATATAGACTTTGAAAGAGTATATAGTAGTGATAGACAGGCCTTTGTAAGCTTTCTAAGGAGGCTTAAGCTTAGGCTAAAGCAGATTGGAGATAAGGAAGTTAGCGTGGATGTATTCCCTAAAACCAGAGACGTGGTTACTGGATACGACTATGAAAAAATAGCTGAAGTCGTGGATTATGTAGTGATAATGGCATACGATTACCACTATCCAGGGGGTTCCCCAGGTCCTGTAGCTCCAATATGGTGGATTCAGGACATAATAGAGTATGCATTAACCAAGGTGCCCAGCAACAAACTTATTATAGGAATTCCCGCCTACGGTATAGACTGGCCAGTCGGCGGAACCGGGAAGGCGGTCACGTATGGCTCCGCAATATCTAGAGCTAAGGCTTTAAGAGTTAAAGTCCTATACGATTACAAGGAGGGGGAATACCACTACTCCTATACAGCAGGCAGAAGACGCCATGAGGTATGGTTTTCGGGACCTGCAAGCCACCTTGATAGGCTTAAACTAATTAAAAAATTCGGGCTTAAATACGTCGCCGTATGGTATGTTGGCATAGAGGACTCTAGCTTCTGGAACGCGCTCGACGAGGTAAATAGGAAAAATCTATCGGATATAGTTATCGAAACGTACCCTAAGTCCTGTAAGGGATATGAGAGGTATGAAATTAAAGGTAGGCTTGAGCCGGGGATACCTAAAGCTAAAATATACGTCATGTATAGCCTCGATAACGGAGCAACGTGGATACTGGATAAAACGGTTACTACTGATAATACGGGAGGTTTCGTTTACGAGTTCCTCCCAACTAAGGGTGGGGTTTATCTAGTGTTATTCCAGTGGAACGGGAGCGAAGCCTACCTTGGAGATTATGAGCTAGTAACGATAAGAGTAACCTTAATACAGACTAAAACCTACCTTACGATAAAGGTAAATAATACATCACCCGTAGTAGGTAGCTACGTTGAAATAAGCGGTAAAATAAATCCACCGATAGCTGGCGCTCAAATAGACCTCTACTACTCGACCGATGGAAGCTGGATTAAGATAAGCAGCGTATTAGCGGATGATAAGGGGGAATTTAAATACGTATGGAGGCCTCAAACCGAGGGAAAATACTGCATTAAAGCTCGCTACAACGGATCGAAGAGCTATGCTCCATCAGAGCATACTTTAACCATAGAGGTTCAGCCTAAATCAAGCCTCAAGATAAACCTTGCCTCACATAATATTTCAGCGGTGCTTGGAGAGTGGGTAAAAATATCGGGCTACGTGGAGCCGAGAATGAGCGTAAACTTGAAGATATACTTTAGACCCGAATATACCTCAGAGTGGAGCTTTATGTGTGAAATATCGACAAATAGTAGCGGCGAATTCGCACATCTATGGAAGCCCTATGAAACGGGAAACTATTACGTTAAAGTAGCCTTTGAGGGAAATCCGTACTGGAAGCCTACATACGCTATATTAATAGTACACGTGGAAGAAAAGAGGGAAGAGATGCCGATCGAGCTCATACTAGTGCTTATCATTGTAGCTGTGGCTGCAGCGTTAATAGTTGTTAAAAAGTTATTAATAAGGTAGGGCTTAATAGCAGATGCTGGTGTGACTATGAGTGAGCTAAAGCGTGCTCTAGGATTATGGCAGGCAACAATGTTTGGAATTGGATTAATACTGGGAGCTGGGATATATGTCGTTATAGGTCGAACCGCAGCATACGCCGGGCCATTAATTTGGCTTTCAGTTGTTGTAGCTGGTTTAATAGCTCTATTTACTGGATTAAGCTACGCAGAGCTTTCAGGTCTATATCCCAAGGCTTCAAGTAGCTATTTTTACGTTAAAAGAGCATTTGATAAGCAGGAGATGCTGGCCTTTCTTGTAGGATGGATGATATTTTTCGAGGCAGCTAGTGGTGCTGCGACAGCAGCTGTTGGATTCTCCAGGTATTTTATAGAGATATTTCAGCTGAATATATTTAATAGAAACATTACGTTGATACTTGCATCGGCGGTAGCCATACTAATATTTACCTATGTAAACTATCTTGGGATAGAGGAGAGCAGTAAATTAAATATAGCGTTCACGCTAGTGGAAGTAAGCGGACTAATAATTGTAATAATTCTTGGAGCGCTTTTTGGCAGGGTTAACCCTGACTACGTATCAATGCCTCCTAAAGGCTGGATTGGAATACTTCAAGGAGCTGCCTTAATATTCTTTGCGTATGTCGGCTTTGAGCTTATGGCTACGACTAGTGAAGAAACAATTGATGCCAGAAGAACCATGCCTAAGGCAATTATTCTTGCATTAACTGTATGCGGACTACTATACCTATTGGTTGCCTTATCTGTAGTTAAGCTGATGGATTGGAGGGAACTAGCTATTGCTGGCGCACCTCTTGCTTCAGCTGTTGAATCGGTTTTAGGCTCTATGGGCTGGTACCTTTTAGCGTCTATTGCCCTATTTTCGACCTCAAACACCATCCTAGGCTTCCTTGTATCATCCTCTAGGATAGCGTATGGAATGTCGTACGATGGCATGCTAAACCCCAAGCTCTCCTTAGTGCATCCTCGAAGAAAGACTCCGCACTATTCAGTTATATTAGCAGGGTTCGTGGCTCTCTTTGAGGTGGTAGTATCAGGGTTTTATGAGGATCCCATAAAGGTTATAGATGTTGTCGCTAAGTCCTCCAATTTGGGCTGTCTAATAGCATTTATTTTTGTGAACTTCTCGGTGCTTATTTTGAGGCGAAGATATCCGGATGCTGAGAGACCATTTAAGATACCGCTAGCTCCCCTAAATATTCCCGTAACGTCACTCATAGGAGTACTTCTATGCGCCTTAACTATAGTGTTAGTATTCCACGAAACATTAGTCTGGGCAATTACACTAGCTATTCTAGGATTGGGGCTTGCAATAAAAACTAGAAGATAGCAATATATCTCCGTTTATGGAGTAAATACTTGGATGATGAGGGAGGTTTCGAGGGATCGATGAACGAAGTTCCGAACACTGACTCGGAAGTATATTTAAATAACTGTTAATACCTATTTTTCCTCGGGCCTCTATGCGTGGAATACTATCATTATTAATTATATTAATAATGGTGATTGTGGCAGTGAAAGTATATTCTCAGCCGGACTACCCCGAGGCTACATGGAATCCAGCAGATCCAGGCAACTATTTAAGCAGTAATAGAGGCAGAGAAGATGTTAGATGGTTTATAATACATGTTGCTGAGGGAAGCTACGGGGGTACTATTAACTGGTTTAAG
>Ga0190367_1000981_pt1 | contig 18005 bp, 20 predicted proteins | sample 4872181011_MG_FD_171838 | JGI IMG/M metagenome (GOLD analysis project Ga0190367, IMG submission 171838) | Hydrothermal vent microbial mat bacterial communities from Southern Trench, Guaymas Basin, Mexico - 4872-18-10-11_MG | ecosystem: Environmental > Aquatic > Marine > Hydrothermal vents >...
GTATATAAGGAGGACGGCCATGATAACGCCCTACGCCACCATAACCTTCAGGTGCCCCCAGTCATCGCTCACCTTTGAGAGGTCATCAAGCAAGCTCCCACCCGCGCCAGCTGTTGGGAAGCCCCATCCCAAGGGCGTTGATGTCGAGATGCTGAGGAGGATGGTGGAGAGGTGTAGGAGGGGCGCCACTCTCGCGAAATTCCTTTCAACGCACTTTGATGGCGTGGGCCCCATCACCGCTCAGAAGTTCTGTGAGTGGGCGGGCTTCGACCCGAACATGGAGGTCAAGGAGCTCAGGGTGGAGGACCTCGAGGAGCTAGCCGCCAAGATGCAGGCCTACGGTGGGTGGAGGAGGCCTAGGCCCATAACGCTATCCCCCCTGGGCGAGGAACTGCTGATCAGGGGGGTTAAGAGCGTCCTAAAGCCAGAGTTTGCCACAGCTGTCACTAGACCCCCCTCCTCGTACGCCGGTCATCCCTTCATAGTGGAGGTCGCTATAGCGTATGGGGGCGAGGTGCCGCCCGCCGAGGAGCCGATACTGTACAGATTCGCCAACCGGATACCCCTCCTCTACGATGAAGGAGTAGACGTCGCCAAGAAGGTGGTGAGGAAGATAGACTGGAGCGTGTATAAGGTGAAGATGCCAGCCCCCCTAGCGGTGGTGACCCACATATGTTCAACTAAGGTGCCGTTCAAGGGGGTCGGCAAGGAGGCTGTAGCCGACGTGCCGGAGGTTGAGAGGGAGCTGGAGATGGGCTTAAGGGAGTGCGCCAGGAGGCTGCGCAGGCACCTCTCTAGACTTGAGAGGATGATGGAGGTTAAGAGGTGGGAGGTCACCATGAGGAAGTACGTGGACGAGGTGGCCAGGGCCATAGGCTACGTGACTGGGGATGGTGAGGATTTATTGAGGAGGAGGCTGCTAGAGCTTATCAAGTCCAGGCTCGCGCGGAGGGGGGTGGCGCGATGAGCGTGGATGAGATGAGGGTGCTGGAGGCCCTGGAGGCGCTGGGGAGGAGGCTGCGAGACCAGATACTGAAGGGTGAGCCTCCCGCGCTCGAGATACCGGCTAGGACCCTCGCCAATGTGGTCTGGGACCCTAAGTCCAAGATGCTGAAGCTGGGGCCCAGGAAGCTTAGGAGGGAGTTCCTGGACATGGGCGAGGCTAAGAAGTTCATGCAAACAGTCCTGATGCTCTCGCTGATCGTGAGGGCTAGGCGTGAGGGCGACTACCCGACTATAAGGGACCTCTACTATGCTGGCAAGCACACCATAGAGTACGTGGATGAGCACGGCAGGAGGAGGAGGGAGGAGACGTGGGATAGCCAGAGGGAGTCAGACTCGGTGATACAGGACATAGAGGTGGCCACGGGGCTGTTGAGGGAGCACATGGGGATACTCCACGATACTAAGGGCAAGATAGTCGGCCGCCTGATCGTCAGGTCGGCGGGGGACGTCATCGACTGCTCCAGGATGGGCGATGGCGCCTACTCAATACCCCCCAACCCCGACTCCCTAGAGATCCTGGAGGTAGATGCGGAGTACGTGCTGGTGATAGAGAAGGACGCGATATTCAACAGGTTAAACAAGGAGAGGTTCTGGGAGAAGAACAAGTGTCTCTTAGTGACGGGCAAGGGCCAGCCGGATAGGAGCACGAGGCGTATGGTGCGCAGGCTGTGGGAGGAGTTCGGCCTGCCGGTCTACGTGCTGACGGACGCGGATCCCTACGGCTTCTACATATACAGCGTATACAGGAGCGGGTCGATATCACTAGGCTACGAGAGCGAGAGGCTCGCGACTCCCGGGGCTAGGTTCCTCGGCCTGACAGTGACCGACATCTACGAGTACAAGATCCCCAGGAACTTCATAATAAAGGCCAAGGAGCGGGATTTGAAGAGGGCTAAGGAGCTCATGAACTACCCCTGGTTCAGGCAATCTAAGGAGTGGATGAGGCAGCTGAAGCTCTTCCTCCAGCGGCAGGAGAAGGTGGAGATAGAGGCTCTCAGTGGCCACGGCTTCAAGTTCCTCACTGAGAGGTACATACCGGAGAAGCTGTCAAGCGGCAAGTGGATAGAATGAAGAGGTTAGTGGCGGCTCAGCAGCCTGCAGCTCTTCACAACTCCGCTTTCACCTCCCTCCTCACAGCCGCCATGCCATACAGCGCCGCCCACTTAATACGGTTATCACCCCCTAACTAGCGAGCGTGGGAGCTCTTAACTGGGACGCGCTGAACATTACCGAGAGCCCCCTCTCCTGAAACATTTAACTAAGGCTCTCGCCCTCTTAACAGGGATGAGCGGTAAGAAGAGGCTAGGCGTGGCGAGGCTTAGCAGGGGGGGTAAGCGCTTTGAAGTCGTTGTAGACGTGGAGAAGGCTTGGCTACTGAGGAGCGGCAAGGAGGTTGAGTTGAGGGAGGTAGTGGAGAGCCCCCACGTATACTACGACGTGCGCAGGGGGCTGAAGGCGTCGCCAGAGGACTTGAGGAAGGTGTTTGGGACAGATGACGTCCTGAAGGTGGCGGAGGTCATAATTAGGCATGGAGAGCTCCAGCTCACGGCTGAGCAGAGGAGGGAGCTCGTAGAGATGAAGAAGAGGCAGATAATAGACTTCATAGCGCGCAACGCTGTAGATCCCCGCACTGGCCTGCCTCACCCGCCTAAGCGCATAGAGCTCGCGCTCGAAGAGGCTAGGTTCCCCATTGACCCCTTTAAACCCGTCGAGGTCCAGGTTCAGGAGGCCATTAAGGCGCTAAGCCGCGTATTGCCGCTCAAGCTGGCCAAGGCCCTCGTAGGAATTAAGATACCTCCACGCTATGTCGGCAGGGCGTATGGCGTAATAGCTAAGATGGGCAAGCTCGTGAGGAGCGACTACCAGAGCGATGGGACGTGGATAGCTGAGCTGGAAGTTCCAGCTGGAGTTGTGGAGAGCTTAATACAGCGCGTTAATGCCTTAACTCGAGGTGAGGGAGAGGTCAGAGTCCTCAGGACTACTTCCTGAGAATCGAGCTCGGGTTAGGCGGGAGCGGTGGACGCTCATGTCTGAGAGTAGACTAAAATACTACTAGTTCTTAAGGAGTTATGGCGTGGGTACGCCGATGCCGATACGCGTGTCTAATGGCCAAGTCGTAGTGCCTGGAGAGCTAGTTGCTGAGGGGAGATGCGAGGTACTGGGCCCCCACTTCTCGAGTGGCAGGAGGCATTACGCTAAGGTATTGAGCGTGGCTGTTGTGGAGAAGCCCCGGCGCGTGAGGCTCATACCGCTTAAGCGGAGCTACGTACCCGTCGAGGGCGACGTAGTGATAGGTAAGGTGGTCGATATAGGGCCGACCTCCTGGGTTATCGACATAAACTCGCCCTACATGGCGCTCCTCCAGGTCTCTGAGGTATTCCCGCGTCCTACGACCCTGCAGAGGGACCTATCCAAGATATTGAAGGTAGGCGACGTGGTGATAGCCAAGGTGTTATCCTTTGACTTCGCTCACGACCCCCTGTTGACCATAAAGGAATCCAAGTTAGGCAAGGTGAGCAAGGGGCTACTCGTAGAGATACCCCCCTCCCGCGTGTCCAGGATAATCGGCAGGAAGGGCCAGGTGGTGAACTACTTAAGGGACGTGCTCGGGGTGGAGCTCGTGGTGGGGAGAAATGGGCGTGTGTTAGTAGTGGGCGAGGACTCTGAGAGGGAGGCCGTGGCGGCCTACGTGATAAAGAGGCTATGCGAGGAGGCTTACGTGCCAGATCCCCTAGCTGCGGCTAAGCAGCTCGTGGAGGAGGCATTGAGCTCGAGGGGTGATGTGAGTGGGCGGGGCTGAGGGCGTGAAGCTGCTGGATGAGGAGGGGAGGAGGCTAGACGGCAGGGCATTAAACGAGCTTAGGAAGTGTAGGATAGAGGCGGGCGTGCTGAAGAACGCGAATGGGTCAGCCTACATAGAGCTGGGCAGGAATAAGATACTGGTGGCAGTCTACGGGCCGAGGGAGGTGCACCCCCGCCACGAGGCGCTCCCCGATAGAATGCTCCTCAGGTGTAAGTACTCGATGCTGCCCTTCTCTGTGCCTGACAGGAAGAACCCTGCCCCATCCAGGAGGGAGGTCGAGCTCTCAAAGGTAATAAGGGAGGCGCTGGAGCCAGCCATATTCCTGGAGGAGTACCCCCGTACGACCGTCGACGTGTACATTGAGGTCATAGAGGCGGATGGGAGCACGAGGGTGGCATCTATAACGGCTGCATCCGTGGCGTTAGCCGATGCTGGCATCCCGATGAGGGACCTGGTGGCTGGCGTCTCCGTGGGCAAGATAGAGGGTAAGCTAGCCATAGACATAAACGGGATCGAGGACCAGTATGGTGAAGGCGATATGCCGATAGCCATGATGCCCAGGCTCGGGGAGATAACACTCATACAGGCTGATGGGAGGTTCACTAGGGATGAGGTGGTCCAGGCCCTACAGATGGCTAGAGAGGCGATAGCTAAGCTCTACGAGGAGCAGAAGAGGGCTCTGAAGGAGAAGTACTCCAGGATCCTGGAGGAAGTAGAGGGTGGCGAGGTGGTGAGATGAGCGAGCGAGTACACACCGTCGTACCTGCACCACGCAGGGAGGCAATACTCTCAATGCTCAAGCGGGGCGAGAGGGTCGATGGGAGGAGGGCTGATGAGTATAGGGAGGTGAGGGTGGAGACCGGAGTCGTGGGGAACGCGGAGGGGTCGGCCAGGGTCTCCATTGGCCACACCAAGGTGATAGCCGGAGTGAAGGCGTCCCCTGGCTCGCCATTCCCCGACGCGCCTGATAAGGGGATACAGATAGTGTATGCAGAGCTGATACCAATGGCGTCGCCGATATTCGAGCCAGGGCCGCCCGATGAGAACGATGTGGAGCTGGCTAGAGTGGTTGACAGGGGCCTCAGGAGTTCGTCAACCGTAAAGCTCGAGGAGCTGGCTCTGGTCCCTGGCAAGCACGTGTGGAGGATTTACATCGACATATACCCGATAGACCACGATGGCAACCTCATAGACGCCTCTGGGCTAGCCGCAGTAGCGGCATTACTGACCTCGAAGATACCGAAGGTGAGCGTGTCGTCAAATGGAAGCTTAGTGATGGAGGAGGAGAGGGTCCCGCTGCCCATAGGAGACGCCCCCGTCTTCGTGACGATTGCTAAGATAGGCGACACGCTCGTCGTGGACCCCTGCTACGAGGAGGAGCTAGTGATGGACGCACGCATCACTTTCGCGATAGATAGAGAGGGTAACGTGTGCGCAATCCAGAAGGGTGGGAGAGGTAGCTTCAGTGCAGATGAGGTTGTGAAGGCCCTTGACCTAGCCCTCGCCCTAGCCCCTGAGCTGAGAAGCAAGCTCCCCCCGTTCCCCCAGTGACTCACGTTAAAGTGAGGTAGAGGTATTTCTCGCCGTCTCGCTCGCTCTTGATACCGTAGAATTTCTCGCACATCGCCCTGGCGGCAGCCCTTAGCTCGTCCATAGCCCGTGGCGGCGGGATGTTGAGCTCCGAGCACGCCACCTTCCAGCTCTTAGCCTGGAGAACCTTAGTTATGAGCAGGAGCTCCTGCTCCTCGCTTAGGAACTCGTGGCCGCCCATGAAGTAGGCGCGTGCAAGTTCCCCCATGCAGTCCATGCAGTTCTCCAGCGTCATGTCCCCCCATGCGTAGGATACGAGCCTCCCCACCTGGTATACAGTGAGGCGGGGCGTTACCTTTGAGGCGGGTGTTGCGTGAAGCAGCGCTCTCACCACCCTGGGGCTTAGGTCGTGGTAGGGCTCAGCGAGCGAGTACAGGAGCCTCCTCTTGAACTCCCGCGCTATCACCTCGACGTACCTAGCGACCTCCTCCCTGAGGGGCTTCACCACGAGAATCGAGTACTCGCCGCTCACTGGGTTCCTATCCGGGCTCAAGTGTACGGGCACGTACCCATTCTTGAGCCAGAAGTTCAGTAGCTCATACGTGACGCCGAAGCCCGCACCCACCCAGTCGTAGCCTCTCTCCCTGGCTTCTCTCTCCACCTCCTGCAGGGCTCGCGACCCAAGACCCCTGCCCCAGAGCTCTGGGTGTGTAGCTATCCTCACTATCCTTATGCCCTTGAACCTGCCGAAGTCCACCAGCTTATAGTGCTTGATGAGGCGGTCAGGGATTATATTGCCCATTATCCACGCACCTCTCGACGACTCCCTAGCCAGTTCCTCATCTAGAGGCCCCTCCTCTGCCAGTTCCAGGGAGACCACTATCTTCCCAGTTCTGAGCCTTAAGGCACGTACCATGTGGTGCGGCGCGTCCATCATCATACCGAGGTCGTTGGGGTTGTTGCGGTAGTGGGCCATTATGTAGATCCCGAAGAACTCCCTCAGCGCCTGCTCGTCGCGTAGGAAGAACTCCTCCAGATCGGGCACGAGGTACTCCACATCCATGGACTCCACGCACTTGACGTCCTCTTTATCCAGCACGGCGGGCTCCGCGTCTAGCAACAGAGTGTCAAAGGCCCACTCCTCTACGGGGTCCCCCGCCGAGTACCTTATAGGCTCCTCCATCTCGTACTCGTACACCTCCACGTTCCTCAGCCTCTTAAGCCTCCGGAGGAAGCGGACCGAGAAGCCCCTCCCCGCGCCCTCGTAGCCGTGTATGGTTGAGGAGTACACTACTCTGTCGTACCGCCTGAGGAGAGCGAATAACATGGGCACTTGGAGTGATGCGGCCTCATCTACTGCCAGCAGGTCAGCACGCCTAGCGACAGCCTCCAGAGGCTTGAAGTACCTCACCTCTATGCCCTTAGCCCTGATCCCCACCACCAGGCCCTGTCTCTCCTCGACCTCAACCTCGTGATTCAGCTTTTCCAGCCCTCGCCTCACGAACTTAAAGAGCTCCTGCACGTTGGCCTCGCTAGGCGCGGTGACAGCGACCCTGCACATCCCCTTAGCTCTCCTAATCCTGTGTGCTAAGCCTGCGAGCCCCATTCCGATTGCCGACGACTTGCCCCTCCCCCTATCCGCCGTCACTATCACCACTCGCTTAGTGCCCTTCTCCGGCCTCTCGTAGAGGTTCTCCAGCAGCTTGAGGACTTCCACCTGATCTCTGGTGAGCGCCAGCCTGTAGATGGGCTCGGGTAGAAGTCGTTTCTCAGGCACCTCGGGGGGAGTCCTCTTGAACGCCCTCAGCCTCCTGGGCAGGTCAGAGGTCTTCAGCAAGCGGCGCTCATCGACATCATATATTATGATCCCCCTGTGCTCGTACAGCTTAGCTACGAACCTCCTCTCAAAGTACCTCCGCAGGTGCTCAGGGCCGTACTGCGGGGTCAGCAGGGTACTTTGGAACCTCGTCACAATCTCTTTCGTCAGCTTATCGAGGGGGGGCATGAGGAGGACGTATAGCCCGCCGCCGTCCACGATGCCGGAGAGGCGGCCCAGGTCATTGGGCTCCAGGTTGTTAATGAGGTCTATCACAGCGGCGTCGAAGGTCCTCCCCAGAAGCTTGATACTCTCGTGGTATGGGACGTAGGACACGTTGCATGGCTGCTTGAGGGCGCGCTCAAACATCTCCCTGCGGGCGCAGCCATCCTCGTAAAAGGCGTGATAAACGTAGAGGATCCCCTCCCCCACCTCGCTCCCCGCTCTTAGGAATATGTTCATTGCCTCCACCGCCCCCATCACGAGGTTCCCATCATTATCGCCAGTCAGGACTAGCATTACCCGCTGATGCGCCCGCCTCGCGTACCTCAGCGCCCCCAGTAGTTCGGAGACAGCGTCCCTGGACAGCACTATGTTCCTCAAACCCGCTCACCGCGCTGCTGACACCTTGGACGGTAGCCGTAAAAACTCTTAGCCCAAGTGCTAAAAGCCCTGCGCGGCTGGGTCCTCGGGCTTAATGAACTCCCTCAAGAGGACGGTCGCGTACATCCCCTTCCTGAGCGTAAAGCTGAAGAACGCAACGGGCCCCTCCTCTGTAACGGCAACGTCAAAGCACATGGCCTCAGGCCTGAGCGCTACAGGCCTTACAGTCCCCCTCGAGGAGAGCTCCGGCATGTGGCGAACCTTGAACATGTCTATCGACACCTCCTCCTCCGCGAGTACCTCCCTCTCAATAGCTCCTGGCACTCCCTCGGCGAGCGTTGTGGAATAGCCGGGGACGTTAGCCACCACCTCAGCCTGTCCTCTCGCTATAAGCCTGTTCACCTTATCCAGGTTGCTCTCGTTAGCCCTCAGGATGCTACCGAGATCCCCATCGCGGCGCAGTGCGACGAGGTCCCCCACCACGGCCCTCGAAAGGGGGAGTCCAGCCTCAAGACGCTTGCTTAGTACGAGGTTAAACAAATACGCCTGGAACGCTCCCACGAAGAGCTGCCTCACAGATAGGGGCAGGGTTCTTATGGCGCCAGCGTAGTCGCCGGGGTGCTTAATTAAATAGTATATGATGGCGCGCTCATGATGTAGCCTGCGGGGGAATAGCTCTAGGGCGCCCTTGAGGTCCCACGTAGATGCCAGGTAGCACCTAGCCTCCTTAGCCCTCGGCGACTCACCTGGGTAGACGCGGGTCAGCAATGCCCGCACCGCATCCTCAAACTCCCCTCTCAGTATGTGCTTACCGATAATGTGTGTGAGAGGCCTTATGGTGCCGAACCTCTGGTAGCCGTAGTAGTTCGGCGCTCCTCCAGACTCGTCCAGCTCGGCACATATGCGCTTGATCCTCTCCTCCGCCTCCCTGGCCCCTACCTCCAGCCTCCTGACCCTTACTCGAAACGCATTACCGTAGAGCATGCCAGGAGTCAGCTTGAAAGGCATCTTGAACGCATTATGTATCCACACCTTGCTCCCTACGCGCTTGGGCAGCTCGTGTGGCTCCACCCCCTCCACGCAGGCTAGCTGGAACGTCACAGCATGCGCATCCTTCAGCCCAGCCACGCTGAGCCGCTTATGGCTTATTCCAATAGCTCGAGCCACTGCCCTCAGCGCGGTCACTGTATCCACTCCCCGCTTCTCAAGGAGGAACCATGTATATTCGCCCTCACCGCCGCCTATCCTGCGTACATCCCGAGGAGTGCACAGGACCCCGCCCAGCGCCACTTCTACAACTATGAAGTCCTCGTCTCTCACCCTGAGGACCCCTCCCACGCCCTCACTACTCGTAGCGTAGAACTTCATCCCCAGCTCTTCATCAAGCTTGGATCGAGTTGGAGAGGGCATTTCGATCACAGCAGCTTAAGCTTCCCCGTGACCTTGTCAACGAGCTCCTCGGGTGCCGGGCCGATGGCTAATGCCGTGACTGTCCCGGGGGGGAGCTGCGTCAGCCCCATATCCCTGATCAATGCGGTGGGCAAGCCTAGTCGCCTAGCCTTCTCATGAAGCTTCAGTAGCTCCTCAAGCGACCCCACTTTTAACACCACTTTCTTCTGCCCTTCTCTCATCCACTCCTCAAACCACTCCGGCCTCTCCCCCCTGGCCGCCTCAGCCGCAGCGACTGCAGCGTGAGCTACTTGTGCAGCTAACTTCCCCTTCCCCATCCTGATGTCAGTCCTCACGACTATGCTCTGCTTGTACTTCAAAGCCCCCGCTTATAGCCTATCTTCCTCAGGAATTCCATCCGCTCGCGCGCCTTAGCCTCATCCTCTATGCCCAGGGGCTTGTAGCCATCCACCACGCCCAGCACAGCTCGTCCCTGCTCGGTCTCGGCCACTATCACCTCTACGGGGTTAGCCGTCGCGCAGTAGAGGGTGACGACCTCTTGAACATTCTTCAGAGAGTTTAGCATGTTAATGGGCCACGCCCCCCTGACATATATTATGAAGAAGTGGCCAGCGCCCACGTCGAGGGCTGCCTTAGCGGCCAGCTTCCTGAGCTCCTCATCGTTGCCCTCCACCCTCACCAGCCTATCTCCCGAGGCCTCGCAAAACGCCAGGCCGAAGCGCACGTTAGGCACTGAGCTGACCACGGCCTCGTAGAGGTCTTCGACGGTCTTTATGAAGTGTGCCTGACCCAGGATTACGTTAACCCCTTCGGGGACGTCGATCTTTGCTGAGAGTAGCTTGACCGCGCTCATGACGGTAGTTACAGGCGCGTAAACGCCTTAAAGGCTACGCCTGTAGGGCTGTAATCTTTAAATGGGGGTTAGAGCCTAGGGACACACGGTAAGCGGAGATGCCCAAGCGCTGTCCCGAGTGCGGAGGTGAGCTACTCTACGACAGGAACACGAAGACCTTCGTCTGCACCAGCTGCGGGAGAGTCTACACTAGGGATGAGCTGGAGGCGGCTTACGAGGCGCTAAGAGAGGGTGGGGGTAAGGTAATTGGCAGGCGCAGGCCGCCGTTATGACGGCGTTCACACTGTTCGTAGTAGGGCCGGCTGGCTCCGGAAAGTCCACCTTCGTGGCGGCATTCGCCGACTGGCTGAGCAATAACGAAATACCGTTCATCACGGTTAACCTGGATCCCGCAGCTGAGTACACGCCATACGTCCCAGATGTTGATGTGCGTGCCTATGTTACGGCCAGGCAGGTGATGGAGGAGTACGAGTTGGGGCCCAACGGCGCTATCATAGCATCAGTGGACCTCATGCTGAATCACGTCTCGAGCCTCAAGGAGGAGATAGAGGAGAGCGCTAGCGGGGGTTACGTGCTGATAGATACTCCCGGCCAGATGGAGGTCTTCGCGTTCAGGAGGAGCGGGGCTGAGGTAGTGAGGGAGCTGGCGGGGGAGAAGTGTGGCGTAGCCTTCATAGTCGACGCAGCCGTCTCGAAATCCCCCTCCTCCTTCGCTTCACAGCTCTTCCTCGCCTCCTCGGTCTACTACCGCTTCAAGATGCCCCAGCTTAACATCTTCAATAAGATAGACCTACTCTCGGAGAAGGAACTCGAGGAGATGCTCGAGTGGGTTAGGAGCCCCCAGGCACTATTCAATGAGCTGGAGAGGGAGCTAGCTGGCGAGGAGAGGCTCATGATGATAGGCCTCCTTGACGCGATCCGCGGCTTCGCGGAATCCTTCTCGACGTACTTCGTGTCCTCGAAGCTCTCAAAGGGCTTTGAGGACGTTTACGCCGAGCTTCAGAGGATCTTCAGGGGAGGCGAGGATTTCGAGGTGCCTGAGTACCTGAGAGGCGAGACCTAGGCTCTAGATAGCGCATACTCCAATCCCTTCTCGCTCACGTAGATCAGGAGCCCTCCCTGAGATGGGTACGCGCGTAGGAAGTCGAAGGCTAGGAGGAGCCTGAGAGCCCTCAGCCCCTGCTCATCCAAGAGGTCCATCAGCGCCCTTCCAGTCATGACTCCGCCACCCCCCACCACCTCTGAAAGGATGTCTGACCCAGTCTTCTTGAGGTCGCCTAGCGCGATCTCGAGCATATCTATCGGCTCAGCCTCGCCTAGCACAGCTAGTGCTCCAGCCCCTCCCCTACACTTGACGAACTCCACTGATACGCCCAGCGCAGCGCTGGCATGTTCCAAGATCCTCATAACCCTAGGCTCCAGACCTGGGCATGCCTCGATCATAACCTTGGATGGACGCCAGGGCGATAGAGCCAGCGTGTAGAGGGGCGGGAGGACGCTAGTCAGGGGCATCTCGAGGAGCAGTGGATAGACCGCTGGCAACCCCTCAACATCATCGCTGAACACTCTCCTTAGGTACCTAAAGACTCTATACACCTCGGAGGGCGCTATGCTCTCAAGGACTTTTAATGTCACCTCATCCCTCTCAAGGAGGGTCAGAGACGAGAGCAGGGCGCGGCGATGCCTGGGGGCTATCAACCCGTCACGAACCATGCTGAGCAGTAGCACATCAACAGCGCGGCGCGCCAGCCGCACTGGTGGACGCTGGGTTGGAGGAGTGGAGCAGGAGAACTCCACGTAGTTGCTCACAGGGTGAGTGAGGAGCATCCTAGTTATACCCCTATCCCTTAGGGTAGCGTGTGGTGGGGCGCTCAGCGGGGGTAGCTATCACGCCTCGGGGGCTCATAGTAGCTAAGCCTATTTAGGGCGGCGAGCACTGTAAGCTGAGGCTGATGAGGCCTAAGCCCAGGTCCGTGCTAGTGCTGTGCGTTGACAGGGATAACGATGTAGGGGAGGTAGTGGGTGTACCCACCCCGCTCATAGGCGAGGAGGCTGTAGAAAGGGCGGCCGTCGAGTTCGCTATGAAGCGCCCAGAGGACTCCGATGCTAACGCAATCTTCGCAGCCCTCAAGATGTATCGCGAGCTCAAGGCTGAGGGAGGCTTCGAGGAGGTGGAGGTCGCCCTGGTGGCTGGGCACAGGGATGAGGGGGTTAAGGCCGACATGAGGATAGGAGAAGAGCTGGACGAGATACTAGCGTCTAGAAGGTTTGATGCAGCCATCCTTGTCTCCGATGGGCCAACAGACGAGCTCGTGCTGCCCATACTCCAGTCGAGGGTGCCCGTGCTCTCAGTTCAGCGGGTAGTAGTCCAGCAATCGAGGGGCGTGGAGGAGTCCTTCCTACTGATATTAAGGTACCTAAGGAGGCTCCTCGAGGAGGAGAAGTACAAGAAGTACTCACTAGGCATACCAGGCGCGCTCATAGCGCTCTACATAATGCTCTCAATACTCGTGCCCGGCTACGTGTGGCACCTGCTACTCCTAGTCCTGGGGTTATCAATGCTTGTCAAGGGCTTCTCACTAGACGAGATCCTTAAGAAGATCTACCGCGCATCTCCCCTCCTATTCGCATCTCTCGTAGCCTCACTCCTGCTAATAGCCCTCGCCTTGATGACAGGCGTGAACCGCGTTAGCGAGCTCAGGAGCGTGGGGGTCTTCGAGGCCCTGGGGTACTTCCTGCTCGCGAGCATGGGCGAGCAGGTCCTGGTGCTCGACCTGATGATTTTATCCCTTTCTCTCCCCCTGGCCGCGGAGGTTCTCGACGCTGTGTTCAGCGATAAGCAGGTAGGCTTCAGCGATTACGGCGCCCTAGTCCTACTGCTGTTATTCAGGCAGGTGTTGCTGGAGTACAGCAAAGTGCTGGTGGGGACGGGCAGCATATTCACGTTGCTCTACTGGATAGCTCTCACAATAGTAGTCCTAGCCGTGCTGGCGGCGGTCTCTACGCTCATGGGCAAGCCCAGCCGCTCCGCCAATGCTGAGGGCAGTGGGCCATGAAGCCGCGATGACTCGTGAAGGCAGGTCCCCACGGCAGTGGCTTAGCGTCGTGGTCTCTGGAGCGATGCCACAGCTGGGAATGCGAGAAGTTGAGAGGGTTACTGGCCGTGAGCTGCTGAGGCTGGGGTCCCGGATAGGTCTCATGGCAGTTGAGCTGGGTGAGGTGCGGAGCGTAATAGCGCTGCTCTACGAGTGTGTGCTGCTCCAGGAAGTGTTGCTGGCTAAGGCCTGGGCCACCAATCCTCGCCCTGATGTTGAGTTCTACAGGGAGTTGGCAGCTAGCTCAGAGTGGAGCGAGGTGGAGGGGAGGAGCTTCGCGGTTAGAGTTAGGAAGTTAGGCGGGTTCCCCCCTGCCAGTTCACTCGAGCTGGCAGCTAGAGTGGGTGATGCGGTCTACGATGCCTGTGGAGGGCGCTGCAGAATTGATCTAAGCAAGCCCGAGCTCATAGTAAAGCTCGTGGCCTCGGCTGAGGCAGCTGTCGTCGGTGTGCTCTTGCTCAAGCCCAGAGGTGACAGGTTTAGGCTACGCTCCTCACGCTTTAAGCCCTTCACTCACCCAGCGTCGCTTACTCCAGAGGACGCTAGGATCCTTGTGAACCTTGCAGCGGCTGATGGCAGAATCCTAGACCCATTCTGCGGGACTGGCAGCATCCTGGCAGAGGCCGTAGCTAGGGGGCTTGAGGCGGTGGGCGTGGATCTCAACGAGGAGATGGCCAGGGGGGCCTGGAGGAATCTGAAGCACTTCTCCTGCGACGCCCTGTGTGATGTCTTAGTGAGCGATGCCAGGATGCTCCCCTTCCGGGAATCGTGCTTTGATGCTGTGGCGGCCGATCCCCCCTACGGGCGGCTAGCACCTACTCACGGCCTGGAGCTGAATAGCGTCTACGAGCGTCTAATAAGTGAGAGTGCTAGAGTCCTGAGGGATAGGGGGAGCCTAGTGTTTATTAAGCCTGAGGGGAGTGGTGTTCCCCGGAGTCTCGAGAAAGTGGGAGAGGGGCTCAAGTACCTCGAGAGGTACCCAGTATACGTGCATAGTGGCCTGACGAGAGTCATATGCCTAGTACCTCGCCTAAGGGCGGCTATTCGGAGAACGCCTTGAGGTGAAGGGTGGCGTGACAGGTGGGCTAGCGGATGTCACATTCCTGGGGACGGGATCTGCGGTCCCCTCAGCCAGGAGGTGGCTGCCCAGCATACTGGTAAGGCTTCGGGGTGAATACCTGCTTCTCGACTGTGGGGAGGGGGCCCAGTACAGGGTATTGAGGGCGGGCTTGAGAGTTAACAAACTAGCAGCCGTACTCGTGACCCATCTTCATGGAGATCACGTTTACGGGCTGCCTGGGCTACTGGAGTCGTTGGGGATGTGGGGCAGGAGCCGATGCCTAGAAGTGTGGGGTCCCCGTGGGCTCAAGGAGTACCTGGAGGCGGCATTAGCGCGGGGGGAGGTCGAATACCCCCTGAAGATCGGAGAGGTCGAGCCCGGGGTTGTACTGTCTCGGGAGGGGTACGAGGTTGTAGCAGTGCCCGTTGAGCACAAGGTTGAGGCTTACGCGTACGTAATAGTTGAGAGGGACTTGCCGGGCAAGTTCAATGAGAGGAAGGCTGAGGAGCTTGGAATCCCGCCCAGCCCCCTGAGGAGGATGCTCATCCAGGGCCTGCCCATAAAGCTGCCCGATGGCAGGATAGTCACGCCCCAGGACGTCGTCGGCCCCCCCAGGAAGGGCCTGAAGATCGTGTACAGCGGCGACACTATGCCGTGTGAGGCATTAGTGGAGGCGGCATCGCGGGCAGACCTCCTAATACACGACGCCACCTTTGCCTCAGAGCACGAGGAGGAGGCCGAGGCTAGTGGGCACTCAACGGCTGCCGAGGCAGCCGAGTGTGCAGCTAAGGCGAGAGTTAAGCTGCTCTTCCTGTTTCACTACAGCAACAGGTACTCTGACTTAAGCGGGCTCTTAGTTGAGGCGCGCAAAATATTTAGGCGCTCCTACCTCAGCGAGGATCTCCTGAGGATCACGTTGAGGCGGTGGGGCACGGACAGTCTGATGGTATCGCTCTCAAAGCTTGGTGGCTAGGGGTCTGGGGGCTCCCTCACCTCCTCCACCGGCGTGCCCTGCACGGTCCTCGGAGCCAGCCAGAGTATGGCCCTCTGAGGATCATCAGTCTCAACTTCTACTGTTATGGGGCCCAGTGGGCTCTCGCCGTACTCGAATGAGCAGAAGCTCACCTTGCCGCTGTAAGCGGCCTGCTTATTAAGATAGAAGGAGAAGCCCCTCTCGTGCAAGCCCCTCAAGAGGTACTGACGGGCGGCGTCTAGAATGCGTTGCTCCATTAAGAGGCGCCTGAATTTCACAAGAGCCTCTCTGCCCCCCTCTCCCACTAAGATCTTAACGTGGCCTGAGACCTCCTCCCTGAGCTGTACATTAAAGAGATTTAACAGGGCCTTCACGACCTTCTCCTCATCCTCTGTAGGCCTTACCTCTGCTCTGATTATTACTCTCATATCACGTGCTACCTTATCCTAACTCTATTGACCTTCTTATTCTGCCAGCTGTACTTTCGCATCCTGCTTGAGCGTCCAAAGCCACATGCTGCACAGTAGTGCTTCCTAATGTTGTAGCTGTGCCTGCCGCACCGCCTACACCTGATGTGGGTCTTGCCCCTCCCACGCTTACCAAAGGAAGTTGTGCCCTTAACCACTCGCCAACACCACCCCTCTCCTCACGCCCTTTCTATTTAAAAGTGGCTCTTCACAGAAGCTAACCCCCAGGCTGAGCGTCATAATCCCTGGATGTGCGTGCGCAGCCTCTTAGCAGCCTCCAAGTGCTCATATTCCTCCAGGATCTTCAGTGGCGCGCCTCCCCTCAGGGCTGAGAGAGCCGTGGAGCGCCCTGTAGAACTCCACTGAGCACTCCTCGTTCGCGATCATTACCTGATACGATACCTCCCTCTCCACCCGGCCGCCCCTCCTCAGGGAATCCACAACCCTGACTAGCCGATGCCTATCCTCCCTGGCCCTGCTCAAGGCCTCCTCCACGGCCCTGGGAGCTGGCTAATTAAAGAATGGCGCTCCCCGCCTCCTCAAACAGCCGCGTGAGGATCTCCGCGCGTCTAATTTCATCCGACGAGAACTTGAGCAGCAGTACCCGGTGAGCGGGTACTTCCACGAACCTTCTTGTAGAACTTGCTCATCATCTTCTCGAGGCTTACAGTAGCCTTGAGGATGTCAGCTACAGTGTGCGGCACGAATATAAACTTTAGACGCTAGCCCTTATCCTCAACCTGGAGGCTCTCGCCGTGCGCTCGAGTTACTGTGCAGGGCTTATGAACACTACGTTGTCGCCTCTCACCAGCACGGTGCCCAGCTTACGGGTACGCCCCTCCTTACTCTCCTCTGCGTCCTCCAGCACTAGGTTGAGGTGCTGATCGAAGCTTTTCAGCACGCCTCTCATCTCCCTGCCTCCCTTGAGCTTCACAAGCACCTGCTTATCGAGCGAACTCCTAAGCACCTCTATCGTCGACGCCATTCGTCACACCTTTCAACTCCCACCCTTCAAACATCCTTTTAACCATTATCCTGGGCGTGCCAAGCGGCTTATATCAGGGGATTACGCCTATCATCCTGCGGGCCCGTGGCCTAGCCTGGAAAGGCGCCGGCCTTCGGAGCCGGAGAACCCGGGTTCGAATCCCGGCGGGCCCGCCACATATTCCATGCCTCCACTATCTTCTCCAAGATAGTGGATGATGTCCTTTAACGTGCTTAATCCTCCGGATGCTGGTACCCCTCTCATAAGTATCAGCACCTCTATCAGAACAGATTTAATGAGGGCACTAAGCTTCACCAATGTTCAGATATCAACGATGCTATGAACTACAACAGCTCATGAACTACATATAAACTTTAATAAATCTTTAAACCTAGAGCGAGGTGAGTTATGGCGAGGTGAGACCGAAAATGGTTGGGCTTTTTGACTACTATGTGTGGTTTAAGAAGAACTGGGCGAAGATAGGATTTATCCTTGCAATCTATCTATTTACGTTATTAATATTTATCGTGAGAGATTGCAATTTCATATTGTTTGTTCTTCTACTTCATACCCCAGTATATATGTTGCATCAAACTGAGGAATATGTTTTTCCCGGCGGGTTTAGAGAATTTTTTATAACGAGAATATATGGTTTAAGTAAAAATGCTAAAGTGTTAAGTGACGATTTTATCTTTTACCTTAATGTAATCCTGATATGGATTGTCTTGCCGGCTTTTGCGATGTTATCGACTATAAATTATGCCTATGCACTATGGATACCGTACTTCTCATTATTTGCCGGGGTCGCTCATGTAGCTTTATCGATTAAAGCTAGAACAGTATATAATCCCGGACTAGTAGTGAGTTTGCTTCTCAATATTCCTATAGGGTTATGGTCAATTATTTATTTCATGAATATAGGTTTGCTCGACGAACCCTTTCTAAATCCTTACATGGTGATAGGGTTAGTTATTAACATGTCCCTTCCCGTGCTTGGGATAATAATGTACAAAAAATATATGAGGAAAGCGTGATGACGAACACATTATATCGCAATTCTTCTTTACTTTTTGAGAGGTAGACTCAAGCATCTGTAGCTCTCCCCATGTATGGGATGGGAAGAACGGTAACCCACGGTAACCTGTGGTGGGAGCTCTCCTTTCCTTCCACATGATTATGAGGAATCAGCGCTGGTCTTCGAAGCTGGAGGACCTGATTTCAAATCCCCCTTTTTCATTGTGTGCTATCTAGGCTTGGTTAGTGAGAGTGTTAGAAATCTATTAGCTCTTCTAGCCGCGCTAACCTCTCATCCAGTGCATGTATATCCAAGCTCTCTCGCGTGCCTAGCCCTGAGCATCCTTATCCAGGCCCCCAGCACCAGTAGCTCCTCTAGCGCGGCTAGAAG
>Ga0190367_1000982_pt1 | contig 17998 bp, 20 predicted proteins | sample 4872181011_MG_FD_171838 | JGI IMG/M metagenome (GOLD analysis project Ga0190367, IMG submission 171838) | Hydrothermal vent microbial mat bacterial communities from Southern Trench, Guaymas Basin, Mexico - 4872-18-10-11_MG | ecosystem: Environmental > Aquatic > Marine > Hydrothermal vents >...
GGGAAAGAAATTTTTCAAATAGACTTGGAAGAGTGATATAATGAGGTTTATCTTAACGCTCACTTTAGGGACCAACGCCATAGGTGCGTTAATACTCTTCTCTATAAGCTATCTATCCTTTAAGGCTCTGAAGATGACAAAAGTGAGGTTTTTCCTATTCCTCTTTCTAGGATTCTCAATACTAGGTGTAGATTCCTTCCTAAAGGCCGTAATCTTCTCCATACTGCTCGCAACTCCGGCCCCAAGAGTAGTAATGTACGTTTCAACTCTAACCCTTAGCATACTTTCCACGCTCGCTGAAGTGTTCGCGTACATACTCATAGCCCTTGGATATACTGACTACTTTAGGTCGTATGGGAAACTCTTCTTAGCCGCACCCATAGTTCCGGTACTTGCAGTTCATCTATCGGGTCTCATAATAGCCATCTTTCTCCTCTTGTACATAGTATTTCAGGCCTTCACCGCCTACGTTCACAGCAGGAAAAGGAACCAGCTTTCAGTAATGGTGGGCTTCTCAACGATACTCCTATCGAGAATACTTAGACTCATAGCCATCACCGCGTTCTCCGACTCACTCTTCATAGCATCAAATCTAGTGTACTTTGCTGGCCTCTTGTGCTTCTTAATAGTTGTCCTCATGGTGACCCGCAGTGGCAAGGAGACGAAGGTCTAGGCTCAGGATACTCGTTGACATACTACAATCCATTGAAAGGGAAAGTGGAGTTCGGATTACTCAAATACTTTACTCTGCAAATCTCCCGTACGACCGCTTAGTGAGATACCTAAACGAGCTAAAGGAAAAGGGGTTAATTAAGGAGGTAAGGGAAGAGGGAGCCGTAAAATACTTTCTAACCAAAAAGGGTTTTGAATTTCTAAGCGAGTTTAGGAGGATTGAGAGGTTCGCAGAAGCTTTTGGCATAGAACTCTGACTTCTTCCTGGGACGAGACTCTCAGCTGTAATTCGCTGATCATTTAAGGGTTAGATTCCCCCACTAGTTTCGCTGTCCTTTCTCCTCTTTCCAATGAGGTAGCCAGCTGTGAATCCCACTATAGTGGCTACTGCAAGAGCATAGGATAGCCCCCTGCAGGTCTCTAGCTCGCTTCGTGTGGTCTCATACTTGGATAGTAGAGTTTGCTTTCACATGCATGGTATTTTTCACTAAATCTCCAGAGTAAAAGCTTTTATCCCCTATGTCGTTATGACCGCTGAAAGCGAGCAATATGCCGATATGGAAGGAGGTAGCGGTGTTAATGTGGTGGGAAGAGCTTTGAATGTAGTTGGGGTTGATGAGGAGTTTGCTAGGAAGCTTATACGAGATATCTATGAGGCAATCAATATTATCATGAAGGATGCTTCGAAGCCTTTTGAAGAGCTTAGCCGCGCTGAGAAGAGCGAAATCAGATATTACATTATTGTTCTCGTTGAAGCGTTAACGGCCTTAGCCTACCATATTGCTAGGAGGGCCTATGGACTGGAGCCCCGTACGCCTGTACAAACTCTTAAACTCCTAGCGGATCGAGGCCTAATTACTGGTGAAGAGTTAGACGAGTTTGTGAAGCTCGTTAGGTTGAGGAATCTTATCGTCCACAGGTACTGGGTTATAGATGATAGGCGTATATATGAAAGTGTGAAGGGGAACTGTGAGTCTTATCGAGAGTGTTAGGAATGTTTTTCGATTATAGATATTTTAGAGAAAATAAGGAGAGAGTGCTGAGTAAATTACAAGAGTTATTAGAGAGAGAAGAAGGCGTTTTACTAGCGATTGTCTTCGGGAGTTTTGTAGACTTAGAAAGCTATAGGGATATCGACGTAGCGATATGTTCAGTGGATGAAAACTTAGATTACATGGCAAAGCTCGGCGCTAGACTAGAGCTAGAGCTGGGGATACCGGTGGACGTAGTACCTCTAAGAGAACTAGATCCGTGGTTTAGGTGGAAGGTGCTTACGAAAGGAATTGTAGTAGTAGAGAAACGGCCGGGGCTATACGAAGCTCTTTTAAATATGACTATAGATGAGCTTAAACTCCTAGAGATAATAAGTTAACCATCTCCTCCAGCCCCTTCACTCTGAGCTCCCCGTATATCCTCGCAGTCACGTAGTAGGTTTCCGCTGGAGCAGGAAGCTTTAGCGGGATAAATGATGATGGGTTTAAGCGCTGTCTCTCCTCTTTAATACCATAATCCCGAGCCCCTCTTGGGAGGAATAGGGCTGAAACATATAGTTATATCAGATTGTGTTGTTTTGTATCTTTTTGAGTCCTCTTAGGGCTATGATGTATGCTGATGCTGTGTGTTTATCGAGTCCATTTTTCCTCATTATTTTTCTATGTTCTTTCGAATTGGTTGTACCCTTAGGCTCTACGGGGATCGTCTTAAACCCGTATTTCATAGCCATTAATACAGTGTGTTGAATTAGTTGTCTTTTAGCAAACTTCGATACGAACCATCAAAAGGATATTTAATTAAAACATGTTCGCCGCAAAACCTTACATTTCTGTTTCCTTTTCTAGAGGCTTCTCCCTCAGATACTATGAAGGGTTTCTTAATCTTAATATGCCTAGGGTTGCTTTTGCTAAACTTGCAACCTTCGACTATAGCCTTAGCTACTTTGTAGGCGGAGTCACCGTAAGCTTTATTCAGTATTCCTCTAAGTTTTCGGAGAATTTTCCTCTCATCCACACCTTCTCCAATCATTCTAGTAGCGTAGAGAACTGCTTTACGGAACTCGTGCGCCAACCTAATCAGCTTCAAGTAGTCTTCACTAGTTTCTGGAAGAAGTAGACCTTGAATCGTAGCGTACTCGATTAAAAACCTATCTGTTGTCTGGTACTGTGACACGCACGATCACTCTCCGCCTATGTAGATGCCTCATTTTCTCGCTAAGGCGTTTCGGAATGTATATGCATAGTAAGCCATGACTAGTTTTCGAAATCTTAACAGTAAACACATACTCTTCCGGCATGCAACATCACATTTCAGAGAAAATATTTACAGAAAAACATATAAACATTTTTGTAATTACTATTATTGGTTTAGGGATGAACTCGATGATCCAAGTGAGGGAGACTTTTAAGGCTTGGGTTCGCCCAAGAGAGTTCGATGAAACCTCTGGCAACAGAGGTAAAAGAGCTCTCGAAAGCGGGCCCAAGCCTCAAGAGCCGTAATGACCCGCTTCGTAGCAGTACAAAAAGATACTATTCGATACATGAAGCTACGAAACGGGAGAACGGTAGCGGCACATGTCCCCCTAAAGTTAAAATACTTTCCCTCTAGAAGATGTATTGAAACATCTGAACGCTTCTGTTCCTTCATTAGTACTAATACTTACTACTAATAGCGCTTTAACCTCCTAGCAGTTTCAAGCATATTGAATACCTCTAGACTTCAGAACAATTTCACTTTCAGCTGAGACCACTAATTACTTCTTAAACTCTGTTTCAAATTTTCCACTAAGCGCGATCTGCAAAGCGTTAAATATGGATAAGATTATTCCCTTCATTTGGACAGAAAATGAAGTGCGAGACTTTTGCTTTCTTTCGGGAGTTAGAGTTCTCGAAGAGAGAAGAGGGTTTAAGGGAGCTTAGGGAAAATGGAATAAAATATATTGTTTTGGCTGGTTCCCGTACGCTAGCAACCAGTCCCTATACAGTATCAGCTGTAGCTGAAAATGAAAACTTAGCTCGCGAGGTACGAGAATTTATAGAGCTCGCATATGAGGATTTCGACATTTATTCACTCATATTTGCTGGAAGAAGGATAAGTAACGAGCTTTTCTTAAATCCGAATTTCGTAAGGGCTCAATCGGATATGATAGCTCGGGGAATGAGAAAGCTGAAGGATGTTAAGGGCCTATACGCGATCTATATTGAAGATGAACCGTATAATACCTGGAATCTTTGCCCAGAGATCGTGAGGGATAGATATAACGATCTCTTCGAAGAGGAAACGGGCTATAGATTACCTGAGGAGGGCAGAGTCGAAGGGAGATGGAATTTCGAGACGGCCATGGCCTACTGTCACTGGATCGGTGAAAAGTACTTGGAATATCTCAGAGAGATAGTAAGGAAGTGCAAGGAAGTTTGCCCCCACGTCAAGTCCGCCATAAACTTACATGCAAAGGCGATCTTCCCCTCCGCACGCAATCCGGTCAACGTCTATGGAATCATTAAACTAATCGATATATTGATGACCGATATTTACCCTGGCTGGCACCTAATGCCTCGAGAAATGGACAACATAGTCGACTTCCAAACAAAGTTTCTAAGGGATTTAACGGATAAACCCCTCTGGGTGATCCTGCAGGGCCACCTGATTATAGGCGGATACGCTCCCACTTTGCAGCAAATTGAAAAGTGGGCTTTGGTAGCTATCGAGAATGGATGCGATGCGGTCGGTTGGTACGCTAATGATCACAATTGCGCCCCGCATTTGAGAGTTTGCATACGCACACAGCACACTAAATACGCATGTAGAGAAAGATGGAACAAAATGATGGAAGTATCAAGGAGGATAAGCGAGCTCGAAAAGAGGAAAATTGAGAAAACAAATGCCGCAATTCTTGTTTCCTTCAACTCCATCCTCAGCTACGGCTGGCTCTCCTTGCTCTACACGTACATAACGTTGCAAGTTGATGGTGGCGTACGCATAAACTTCATAACCGAGAGGAAAATTGAGGAGGAACCTGAGACCCTAAACGAGTACCAATACCTTTACCTCGGATCCTCACCAGTTCTAAGGGAATCAGTAATGCCTATTCTAGAGGATTTTGTAAGAAAGGGAGGGGTCATTATGGGAAGTGGCAGCGACGTGTCATATAATGAGAAGGGAGAAGATCTGAGCATGTGGCGAAAGAGGTTATTTGGAATTATAGAGGAGAAGACTTTCTGGAACGACGAGCCCATACGCTTAACAACTAAGATAGGGTGCTTAGAACAAGGCTTTTCACTGAAGTGCTTCTGGGAGCGACGTGCAATTATCAAGACCCAAGGCTCAGTCGATGTACTTGGTGTCTGGACTAACGGCTATCCAGCAATAATTTCGAAGGCTATCGGTAAGGGTAAGGCTGTATACATTGGGACGAGGCCTGAGATGGCGAATTGTCTACTTGGGGAGAGGAGGTGGGCTGACCTCTTGAGGGAAATAAAACATCACTTTAGTGCATAAATGCTCTTTGAACAGCTATTTTAACGCAACGATCTGGCATCAGCAAATCTCTAGGCCCGTTAACCCTTCTACAGTCGCCTTGCAGACATAGACGAAAAGTACATAAAAGCTTTAACTGCTACGGGGACAAATAAGCGGGGGCTTTATTGCACTCCAGAAGTGTAGTTCTGATATTGTTTATCACCGTATTGAGCCTCTTGAACCCGACATTGGCTCAGCCAACGGGCTCTATTGCAGGTAAGATCCTAGATCCTAACGGTTCGCCTCTCAGCGACGTTAAGGTCGAGATATACTCTCATGGTAACCTCGTACAAACCCTAACGACGGGGTACGATGGATCGTTCGTCGTATCACTACCCCAAGGTGTGTACACGATTAAGCTTTCAAAGGAGCATTTCGTGACGAAAAGCCTGAGTGTCACGGTTAGGGCCTGGGATACCACACATCTAGGTGAAGTGGAGCTAGATTACTCCATATTCGTCGCCGTCCCTGTCAACGAAGTAGTAATTAGACCAGGAGACAGTTTTCAGATGCCCTTGAATATAAGAAACATGGGAGAGAATGTCGAAGAAGTTCGTGTATTCTTCAATTCTCCCGAAGGCTTCAGAGTTAAGCTAGTATATCAGAGCCTCATCGTGAGAAGGCTGATCTTGCAACCGGGCGATAAGATTCTCGCCCACATCCTAGTGGACTCGCCCCTATCAACAGGGACTTTTAACCTAACAATAGTCCTTTCGATAGGAGGAGGACTGAACCTAACTAGGGATCTTGTGGTGATATCTACGCTTGAAGGGCTCTCAGTGATCGCGAGTAAGGAACTCTATAAGGAGGCTCTTCCAGGCGAGAGAGTTACCTTTAACGCCCTCATTCAGAACCCCCTCAGTAAGACTATGGACTTCAACATTAACGTCGAGGGCCCTGAGGGATGGATCCATGTTTTGAAAATCAATAACGCAAGGGTTTCGAGAATCGTTCTTGAAGGCGGTTCTAAGGCGAGTTTAACTTTAGAAGTATACGTGCCGGCGTCAGCAATGCCTGGAAGCTACTCCTTCGAGCTTAGAGTATGGAATAGCCTCTTCGATGAGAGAGAGAACTTCACGCTCGCTGTGCAGCGTGGATTCCCCCTAATAGTTGCGGAGAGTACAAGCCCCAGCCTTGACGTGTATACGGGATCGAATGCTGTATATGTGATCAAGCTATCGAACCTCGGATTGCGCTCGGCTACCGTGAGCTTCAGCATAGAGGGACTTCCCGAGGACTTCACTTACAGCATTAAAGACGAGCAAAACAACATAGTTTCGAGGATACTCATCAAGGCGGGAGGAACTAGAACCATTAAACTCGTGGTCAAGACACCCGTTAACGCCGAGCCTCAACTAGTGAAGTTCAACTTTACTGCCTCCGCCGATGGATCTTCCGCAACTCTGCCGCTGGAACTGAACATATTGGGCAAGTACGAGATATCCTACCTAACTGAGAACTTCTACTTTGAACTATATATAGGCGATAAAGGGGCATTCGAGCTCGAAGTTAAGAATACAGGGTTTAATGAAATAAGGAACGTTAAAGTAACCGTAACTAAAGTTCCTACGGGCTTTACCGTGACCGTGGAGCCGGAAGTAGTTGATAGGCTCAAGCCCGGGGAAAGCTACGTATTTAAGCTAAACATTGAGGCTTCTGGAGAGCTCAATACTGGGGACTACTATATAGTTCTACAAGCGGTCTCCGATGAAGTTTCTGCCAATAAAGTAGCGCTTCACATATTCCTCAAGCAGCGCACTGAGACCACCTTAATATGGGCTGTTGTCGTGGTGGCAGTAATAGTAGCTCTCCTCATTGTATACCTGAAGTATGGTAGGAGGTGAGGCTCATGAAACACGTCATAGAAACCGAAAAGCTAACTAAAATTTACGGACGGGGAAGTGCTAGAGTTGTGGCCGTAAATGAGGTGAGCTTAAGGATCCCTAAAGGCGTAATAGTGGGACTACTCGGCCACAACGGAGCTGGAAAGACTACGCTGATCTCAATGCTAATAGGACTAACTCTGCCTACAAGCGGCAGTGGTATGGTTCTAGGGTACGATATCGTAAAGGAATCTATCGAGATCAGAAAGGGAGTTGGATTGCTCCCCGAGGGCTTCGGCTTCTACGATCACCTATCCGCCTATAAAAACCTCAGATTCTTCGCGGAGTTGAACGGAATAAGCGGTAAGGAGGCTGAGGAAAGGATCAATAGCGTGTTAAAGGAAGTGGGCTTGGAGGAGTTTAAACACGTCAAGGTTGCGGCTTTCTCGAGAGGGATGAAGCAGAGGCTTGGAATAGCGCAAGCGCTTTTAAAGAACCCAGAAGTGTTGATATTAGATGAACCTACCGTAGGCATAGATCCTGAAGGCTCAATAGGCTTTAGGAACTTGGTGAGAAGGCTTGTCAAGGGAGGAAAGACTGTCGTCATAAGCACACATCTCCTACATGAATTAGGCGATATATGCAATTTCATAGTGATCCTAAAGCGCGGGAGGCTTCTGGCTCAGGGAAGTATAGAGGACTTAAGGAAGAAGTACATTGAGGAGAACGGCTATAAGTACATAGTGCGCGTGAGGAAGGGTTCGGATGCGCTGTTGAACTTCGTTAAAGACCTCGATGGAGCTGAAGTTAGGATGTTAAACAGTAGTACTCTAAGGATAGTTGCTAAGAGAGACCTCGTTGAAGAGCTTAACCAGGCATTTAGGAAAGCAGGAGTAGTCCTAGAGGAGTTTAAGATATTAGCCCCCTCTCTCGAGAATATTTTCCTTCATTATAACCGCATGGAGGTGAGTGAGTAATGATGGGGTTCCTGGTGATATTCAAGAAGGAGCTCGGAGATATGGTCAGGAGTAAGAGGCTTCTCGCGATAATAGCAGTACTAGGCTTTTTCCTCATAGCAGGGTATTCAGTAGTAAAGACCCTCGGCACTATTAGATGGCCCCTACTCTTCATGTTGAGGAACTTAGTGACCTCCCTCGCGTTCATGGCTCCAGTATTGGGCATTGCTTTTGGATTCGATGCCATTTCGGGGGAGAGGGAAAAGGGTACTCTAAAGCTGGTGTTAGCTCAGCCTATTTATAGAGACGCCTTCATAGTGGGAAAATTCGTAGCCTTCCTAGCTCTATCCCTCATATCCTTCTTCGCATCCACGTTCATAGCCGTAGGATCCCTTGTGGTCGTTGAGGGCTTGAATGTGAGCCTTGAGGACTTAGGCCGATTAGCGCTCATATCCTTAGCCGCTATACTGCTTTCAACGACCTTCTACTCGATATCCGTATTGCTTTCAAGCGTTTTTAAGAAAACATCACATAGTGCCCTCATATCGGTGAGCATATGGATTATTTTAACCTTCGTCCTTCCATTAGTCGCGACCCTTGCTGCACGTGCGATCCTAGGACCACCTCCACGAATTGCTACTGCACAGAATAAACCCATAAATCCGAGAGAAGTTAGGAGATACTTTCTGAGATATCGAAGGCTCGTTGAAAGCTTTATGAGCCTCTCGCCTACATGGCACTTTAGCCAGATATCTAACGGACTACTAATATCCTCGATGGCTCTTCCTATGGGATCGGAGAGAATAGTATCTTTACTAGACGCACTCTCCAAATATTCAATGAACTTCTTCATACTCTTACTAATACCAGCAATATTCTTTATAGCCTCATTTGCGGTCTTCGTCAAAAGAGAAGAAAAGTAGCAGTGGCTCATTAGTTTTTACAAGGCACCTATTTGCTATTCCAGTACTACGCCGTCATCTATTCCCCATCGTTATCGCTATTCACACCTTCAACTACATGTGCTATTATGTCTCTATAATATGTGCTAGGCTTTGAGATCTCTATTGGCCTCCTGAATAGAAATATTACAACAACTATGGTATCTACGAGACGCTTGCTCGCTACGGATATTAGTTTTTGCCAAAGGGTTTGGAACAGGGTTCACAATACAGCATTTATCCTCGTGACAAGCCTTCCCAGATAGCCTGGAAATGATGGTATTATCCCTATTCACGTCAAAGCGTAGCTTCCCTTAGGTCTGTGTCCAGAAATATCTTAAACTGTGATCGATCGCCATAGGCCATACCTGATCGTTCACCTAAACCGTATCTTCATTTATCAATTTATACCAGATACGGGTGGGTTCATTACAGCCTTAATAGCCTTAAGAGGTATAGAAAGACGCATCATAATACAGAAAACTACAACCTAATGTTTCAGCCCCAATACTTCAAGTGACATAGCTTTTAACATTCTATATAGTGCTGGCTAGGGGCTATGACCCAGATAGACCGCGTAACTTAGCAAAATCGGTGACAGTTAAGTAACGTTACTTTGGTCAGGTCTCATAAAGCTCCTTAAAGAGCCTGCAACACAGCTTGTGAATGAACTTTGCTTCACTAAGGGCATTTTTAGCGTCATCCTCTCCAAATATCTCACTAGGAGACCTTCCTAACCTTTCGAGTCCATACAAGCTTGGGCCTCTTTTCTGAGCCAGCTCTGCTGAAATCCTCCTAACTTCCGGTATGCGCGCTCGAAACCATTCAGGAAACCTGCCAGCATGGAGTTCTAATATGTCGCCTACATCATGAACCTTAGGGTACTCTACTCCCACCATTCTGAGAGCAGCCTTTAGAGATAGTTCCACACACTCCTGCGAGTACCTTACAACCTCAGGGTAAGCTCCTCTAGTTAGAGCTGATGTTGCATCTATAACCCGGTTTCGTGCTCTCTCTAAATAATCCTTAGCTAGGAGATCCATTCTCAAAACTCGATCACCTCTCCCTTACTTACTTTAGGTCTAAGCCTCCAGAACCACTTTCCAGTAGGTAGCTCAATTCTTTCAGCTCCCATTTCGCTCAGCTCCTTAACAAGCCTCTCTAAGACCCCCCTTAGGAAATTATCCCTATCATATACTATTACTGAGTCATAGACCATGTCGAGGTAGACTGGCTGTGTTGCAGCTGCCTCTTCTCTAGTGAGCATCAGTAGCTCAACATTGCAATATATGCCCTTACTGCGCCAGAACCAGAGCTTCAGGTGCTTAATGGGTTCAAGAATATTTACGGCGATTCTTACCCTTTCAGAATAGCCCTTTGGGAAAGAGTCAGATACTAATAGCACGTCTAGGTCGCTCTCCGGCTTGGCCTCACCCCTAGCCACGGAGCCGAATATTGCTATTGAAACTAGATTTCCGTCAAGCCACTCGAGTAGCCTAGTAGATACAGCTAAGATAAGAGGAAGATACTCATACTGCTTTACCTTCTTTTCCCAATCCCCTCTAATCAAAAAGGCTTGTGGACTCAGGGCGAAGTAGTGCCCTCTCTCTAGCCTGAGAACCCACCCACGTTTATGCAGCTCTGATAGGACTGCTCTAACCCTATCCCTGCTCTCGCCCAAGACGTTACACGCATCATTAAGGGAAAAGACCCTGTAGTAGAAAGCTTCGAGCAGCTTCAAGTACCTTACGCTCAGCCAGTTCGGCAACCATTTCATAAGTATATCACTTACTATATGCAAATAGCTTGTAATAAGGTTTTCACTAAAGCATCGTAGAAGTAATATCTATGCACGCTTCACGCAATTAACAAAAACTATAAATAACCTTCACTCTGCTTCTTAGGGATTTAAAATGAAGTTAGAGGAAAGGAGATACGACGTAGTGGTAGTTGGTGGGGGTCTTGCTGGCGTTTGTGCAGCACTTGCCGCTGCCAGGCATGGAGCAAAAACTGCGCTTATAGAGGCTAGACCCGTTCTCGGCGGAAATTCTTGTAGCCTCATTAGAGTTAGTCCTGAAGGAGCTGTGAGTTCCGCGCCTTGGGCCCGTGAAACAGGGATAATCGAAGAACTTCTGACTGAGCATCAAAGGATAACTCACCTCCCAATGAGAACTGGACTGATAACATCGCTGTGGGACCTTGTGCTATACTCTAAGGTCAAGGAACAGGAAAACCTAGACCTCTACCTGAATACCGTTGCGTTTGAAGCTGAAAGAACAGAAGACGGGAGAATAGGGTTCATAAAGTGCCTCCTAGTTGGCGGTGAGACTCTATACAAGTTCTACGCAGACTACTTCATAGACTGCACAGGAGATGCTACAGTAGGCGCTTTGGCGGGAGCAGATTATAGGATTGGAAGGGAATCCAAGTGGGAGTTCGACGAAAGCCTTGCACCAGATGAACCCGATATGGGAATTATGGGAGCCTCCCTAATGTTCAGGGCAGTAGATGTCAGTAAGGCCGTGGAGTTCAAGCCGCCTAAATGGGCTGAGCCATACCCTAGCGAGAAATCCCTTTTCAAGCGACACCATGGCCCTACTAAACTCCCAGATGGTAGAATGGAATACGCTGGTTACTGGTGGATTGAGGTAGGCTATCCCTACGATCCAATATACCAGATAGAGAAAATACGAGACGAGCTCTTAAGACACCTACTCGGAGTATGGGATCACATAAAGAACTACGGTGACCACGGAGCTGAGACCATGGCTCTCGAGTGGATCGGGATGATACCGGGTAAGAGAGAAAGCCGTAGGCTTATGGGGGACTACGTGCTCACGGAGAACGATATCAGAGAAAAGAAACTCTTCTCGGATCGCGTAGCCTATGGCGGCTGGTTTATAGATCTTCACACGCCGGGCGGCATCCTGGCTCGAGATAAACCTCCAGAGCCATTATGTGGAAATCCGGATTTAGCGGACGTTCTCGTAGTTGAGCCCTACAGCATACCGTTTAGATGTCTTTACTCGAGGAACGTTCCCAACCTGCTAATAGCGGGGAGAGACATCTCCGTCACGCACGTTGCACTTGGAAGCACGCGGGTAATGATGACCTGTGCAACACTGGGACAGGTAGTGGGCACAGCAGCTGCTCTCTGCAAGAGGTATGGTATAATGCCGCGTGAGTTGTACTTAACGAGGATGAAGGAGCTCCAGCAAACATTGCTGAAAGATGACTTGTTCATAATAGGCATAGTGAACGAGGACCTAGGAGATTTAGCCAGAAATGCTCGAGCTTCCGCTTCCTCCCAAGCTCCTCTAGAACTCCCGCCCCTTAGGGATGAGGAAAAGCTTGATGTTTTTCGGGCACAGATAATTCCCATATCCTCAAAGAGAATTAATAGCATCAGCTTATGGCTTAAGTCAAGTCTTCCAGTAGAAACCACCGTACAACTTGAAGTAGCGCAAGTTCCCTCGATATGGGATATAAACTCTCCCCGTGAACCGAAGCTTACTTCTGAAGCTGTAATTCCGCCGAAGTACGAAGGTTGGATCGAGTTCGAGTTTGGAGCCGAAGTAGAGCCACGCAAAATGTACAGGATAGTAGTAAAACCTGTTAGAGGAATTTTCTGGAAAAAGTCTAGGCCCTTACCAGGAGTTTGTGCTGGCTTTAGAAAACCTCATTGGAAGCGATTTATCTATGAGAAAAGCGTGTATGCAATGAAGCTTAGTCCCAAGTCTTACCCCTATGGTCCTGAAAACGTAATTAATGGAGTTGCTCGACCGTATGGGTGGACTAATATATGGATTTCAGACCCTCATAGCGCCTTCCCGCAGTGGATCGAACTGGACTTCGGTAGGGCTATGAAGTTTAATGCAGTACACTTAAAGTTCGACACTAACCTCAACACCCCCTTTCACAGCCTCCCGCCCTTTTACGTCTTCCCCGAATGTGTTAGGGATTATGAAATCCAAGTAGCGGGCGAGGATGACGACTTCGAGACCATTTTAAAGGTAAGGGGAAATTACCTGAGGTTCAGGGTACACAGATTCTCCGAGGTCAGCGCACGAAAGCTTAGGGTAGTGGTTTACGCCACCAATGGAGATCCTAGTGCCAGAATATACGAAATCAGAGTATACAATGAGAACCCTCCTCACAAATTCAGCAGATGAAGGTCGGGACGAAAAGAAAAATATTTATTCAAAGCTGGAATAGGCACAGACACCTTAGCGCTTAAGCTGTTCCCTAATTAAAGAGACCCCCGTATCCAAGTTAATGACGGTTTTCGGAACTACTATTGCTCTAATACCTTTTAAGGAGCGCTTAAGGATGATCATTCTTCCATAGACCCAGATCTTATCTCCAGGGCTAAATAGGCCCCTTACTTCGCTCCAGGAAGTGCTTCCTTCTCCCGCCTTAATCCAGCGGCCTGCCATTATAATAAACACGGATCGGTTACCAACCTTGGCTAGTATTCCTCTCTCGCTCGCATTCATTACAATAGCCTTGAAATCGGCTCTCACCCTCTTCGAGATCAGTAGCGATAAGCTCCTCCTAGGTATGTACCTTACGAGCCTTACGTTGCCCTGCTTTAGCGCCAGTAGCACAGGGATAGTCCTATTATTCCTCCTCATAATAGTGAAGGCTATTGTGGCATTTTCACCCACTTTAATGAAGTTGCGGGCTTCGCTCCAGTCGAGAGATTCGCGTTCTCCTCCATTTATTACGATCCACTTCCCTGCCGCAAAGAGCTTTCCAGTCCTATTCCTAGCCTGAACTGTTAAGGTCCTATTATTGGCCGATATCACTTGAACTCTTAGCCTAATTATTCTAGCCTTGCTTTTAGGGGGTTTAGGCTGAGCCTCCAATACGACTAGGCTGAAGCCGATCAGGAAGATTATGATTAGTATAGCTGCCAGGACCTTTTTCACGGTCATCAATGCTATTAGCTAGCACTTAGTCTTTAAAACGTAATGTACTTTAAGTATAGATCTATGGTCTATGTTACCGTAGATAACATAGAAGGTAAATGCCCACATAAAGCATACTACTGAGAGTTGGAGTAACACGGATAAAACTTTATATCTTCAATTCACATTTTCTCCTCAGGTGTCAATTATTGATCAGACATGGGTTCACGAGTTTTTCGTAGGGAAAGGCGACCTATTCCTGCGCTGGTTTACTCTTCTTGAGGAGAGAGGAAGGAAACAAGCTGAGGGAATAGCTAAGATCCTGCACCGCTACGGTGCTAGAAAAGTTCTCGATTTATGTTGTGGCGTCGGAAGAATAGCTATACCTTTAGCCGAGCTAGGCTTCGAGGTCGTGGGCGTAGACATTAGCTCTCTCTACGTTCAGGAAGCTAGGAAGAAGGCTAGCGAAAGGGGGGTCGCCACTAGAACTAAGTTTATGGTGGGGGATGTGAGAAAGCTAAGTCAACATGTTTCAGAATACGCTTCCTTTGACGCCATTTTAAGTGTATGGACTTCGATAGGATACTTTGAGGAAGCTGATGACCTAGAGATATTCAAACAGGCTAGAGAGGTTACGAGGAAAGGAGGGATTTTAATAATAGCTGATACTGCATGCAAGGAGTCGTTTCTCACCAGAGAGTTCAGGGAGGAGGATATAATGGAGTTAGAGGACCTTGTAGCAATATCAAAATCCTCCTATGATCCTTTAACCTCTAGGCTGAGGACGAGATGGAGGTACTATAGGAAAAGAGGCAAGGACCTAGAATTCGTAGCAGAAGTTGAGTACAACGTGAGGATTTATGGAATAAACGAGGTAGCCAAGATGCTGGAAGAAACTGGCTGGGAGGTGCTAGAGCTTTATGGCGATATAGTAGAACTCCAGCCCTATAAGCTGGGCAGAGGATTAAACCTTGTAGCGGAGGCTATTTAGCACCTTATCTAAGGCAGATACTAGTAGTGTTCGTGCTAAGGAGAAAGCTTTAGCCTCTATCGATGAGATTTATGAATTTTTATAATCCAGCATTTATATATTTATATGGAGTGGATAGCAGTAAAGAAAACTTGACTTAGGTGCTGAGGTTTATGGTAAGGGAAGAAGCTAGAAACTGGTTTGATGGTGCTCTAATAGATCTTGAAGAAGCTAGGTCTGCGCTAAGTAATAGGCGCAATAACTGGGTTCTCTTCGCAGCCCATCAAGCTGTTGAGAAAGCACTGAGGGCAGCTTTCATTGCACTAAGAAGAGAAAGACCTCCTAAAACGCATGATCTTATCAGGCTTTTAAACGAGCTTGGTATCGAGCTACCTGAAGATTTAAAGATCGGCGTTACTGAGCTTACACCCTACTATACTATAGCAAGATATCCTAATGCGGGTCTCGAAAGGCCTTGGGAAGGCATTAGTAGAGCTACCGCCGAGCGCTTACTGAAGGTTGTAGAAGAGGTTGTGAAGCATGTCGGAGAACTCCTCGGTTTTAGATAAATTGCAAGTACCCATTGAAGTGAAGAAAGCACTACGAGCATTCCTGACCAGAGTAGGGGAAGTACTTGGCAGGGATGTGGAGATTTATCTCTTTGGGAGCTTCGCGAGAGGAGACTGGCTTAAGGACAGCGATCTAGACCTAATAGTAGTCTCAACAAAGTTTAGGGGATTGGACTTAGGGAAAAGGTATGCTCTTGTAAGGAATCTTTTATCCTTCAGGGTTTCAGTTGAAATGCTCCTATATACACCCGAAGAGTTCGAGGAAGCTAGAAAGAGGAGTATAGTTCTGAAGGATGCCGAAGAGTACTGGGTGAAGCTTCGCTGATTTTAAATGCCCAAATATCTATTCTTCGACTACCTTGCGTTTAATATCGGGTTCTAGGCTCTTCAGGGCCTCAAAGCTCTCCTTTAATATGCTGTATACATCTATCGCCTTTATAACAGCGCTACAGTACTTACACACGACAGTGCTACCCTTCTCTGGGAGTTTTAGGGGCGCTCCGCATCTAGGACACTTGATCTCCTTCAGGATTATACCCTTCTCTAGGAGCTTCTCGATTAGGCTGGTGAAGTCGAACTCTATTACTGCTTTTGGCTTCACCTCCTTTAATGCGCGTCTTAGCGAGGCTCTGAAGCCAACGACAAACTTCTCGAAAAGCTCCGCTGCTACATCGCCGTACCTTCTAGGAGGGCTTCCCTCATAACACACATCAACCACAAGATTCCCGTTCCTCTTCTCGAAGTCGGCAGTTATTGTAAATGTCCCTAGGTCAGCGTATTTCGTGTAACTGGACCTGCCATCCCTCTCAATAACGGTCTTCCCAGCGCGAATCTTAAGCACAAGCCTATTCCCCTCCCTCCTAGCGCTGACGTTCTCCAATAGTATCTCCTGCAGAATAGGTGAAACCCTACTCAATATTTCATCCTTGTAAGCTGCTCCGCCCTCAATCGTCAAGGTTTCCTGAAACTTCCATGAAGTCGAGGTTAACGACGTGGCCATGCAAATGATAGTAGAGATCATGGCAAGTGCAAAGCCTAGTGGTGGATTGAAGAAGAAAATTGGCATGATCACGAGGACGAAAACGAGGAAGCCCAAGAGCCCCATGTTAGCGCTGCTCCTTAACTCCTCTAAGGCGAGCTCCAGTCTATCTTCAGGTCTAGCTTTGGGAGCCGTTTCAGGCGGATACCTGAGAGAAGAACCAAATACTCTCTCATAGAGTTTAACTATTGCCTCCTCCCTATCTAGTCCCTCGCGCATTAGCGACCTTATTTCCCTCTCAAGCCTGCGCTCGCCGTTCAAATACAGGTTCCTGTACTGTGAGAGAAGTCTCTCGTAAAGCTCCTCTATGTTTGCCATCACTATAAGATAGTGTTTTAAAATATAAATTTACGGTAACGTTGGTTGAAGGTAGGTGACAGCCGAGGCTTTCGAGTATCTTTGCTTATCACTACATATGTAAAACGTAGTAGACATGCTCCTTTACTATCTTGAAGCCTGCGGAGGTATAAAGTCTCATTGCTGGCACGTTCTGAACGTCAGCTGCCAGCTCTACCCTTTTAACGCCTAGCTCTTTAAGTCGCATTAGGGCAAAGTTAAGCAATTGTTTCCCTAAGCCACGTCCTCTATACTCAGGCAGTAAGCCTATAATAGGTATCTTACCTGCCTCCCCGTAATAGCTTAATCCTACTATGCCTACAAGCTCCTCTCGTAAGTAGGCAAAGTAAGCTTCAGAGTGAGGACCACATATGAGGGCCTTAGCATCGATCGGATCCAATGGCCTTAAGATCTTTGAAAGCGGTGAGGGAAAGGGATTATTCACGAATATCTCATCGTGAAGCCTCTTGAAGTCCTCCCACTCATCAAACTCAACCCGTTTAAACGCAAGCTCCTCGGAATACTTATAATCCCCCTTAAGCTCAAGGCCCATTATTACGCTCTTACCAGCCTCAGTAAAGCCCAGTTCCTTGAGTAACTTCTCCAAGGAAGAGGCCTTTTCCGCCCTAACCCAAACCTCTCTCCTTCCCTTTGCAACATTCTTGAAGAAAGACTCTAAACTCCTCCTAAAGTCCTCAGAGTCGCGGACTTCTATTTTCAGTCGGACGTATACACGCTCCCTCCCTATGTCGCAGATAGCCGATCCCACAACCTCATCGTCAACTCTAATGACCAGCCTTGTTCTAACTACGTCCCTCAAGTATTACTTCATCTCCCGAAAAGTATAGCCTCCCTATCTAATAGTCCTTTCTACTCGAAAAAACCAAGAACTCAGCGTTCCTCTAAGCTTCTCAACATTGTAATGAACTCCTCCAGTGTCACTCCCTTTATCCTCTCGTATTCGCTCCCCTTAAGCCACGACTCTACGCTGTTTTTGGATGCTTCAATAAGCTTTGGATTAATAGAAAGCCTTTTTAACAGCTCTTCGGTGATGTACATTAACGAATACACTTTGCCGTCAATTACCTCGAACCTCCCGAAGGGGCCTAGAAAAAGTTCGTACTCATGGAGCGGTACCGAAACTATCTCCATTCCAGAAATGGATTCTGGCTCAACCTCCCTTAGGAATAGAATTACCCTCTCACCGGGCATTAGCGGGGGATCGTCCAATCTCAAAAAGAAAACACCGAAGCGTCCTATACACGAACCC
>Ga0190367_1000983_pt1 | contig 17985 bp, 35 predicted proteins | sample 4872181011_MG_FD_171838 | JGI IMG/M metagenome (GOLD analysis project Ga0190367, IMG submission 171838) | Hydrothermal vent microbial mat bacterial communities from Southern Trench, Guaymas Basin, Mexico - 4872-18-10-11_MG | ecosystem: Environmental > Aquatic > Marine > Hydrothermal vents >...
CCATGTCACTGCACAGGTTTAACAAACGAGTTCCTATTGAAGGAGAAATTAGGTGACAGATGTAGGATCATTGGCTCTGGAGATCGCCTAACTTTACCTTAGAAGTCTGTCATTATTCTAAACTGATCCGTATCGGGTTTTTTTAATGCATTCAGAAACATCCTCACAGCCCCCTCAACATCCCTAGCTCTAGTTATAGCCCTTCCAACTACAAGTATATCTGCCCCAGCCAAAACAACCTCCTGAACATTTTCAACCCTCACACCACCAGCAACACCAACCAAAACTTTGAACTTCTCCTTAACATCCCTTGCAAGACTCCAGGGTGGCTTTGCCTCCTCCTCATCAATAGCCCTATGCAACTCAACAACCTCTGGCAAAACTCCAGCATCTACAATCTTCTCCAACCTACCTATTGGATCCTCAACACCCAACATATCAACCACAGCGTATATCCCAACCTTCTGAGCTTCCTTTATACCTTCAACTATCGTCCTTATTGGTGCAAGTCCAGATATGACAACACCGTTTGCAGTCGCATCAACTGCCATCCTGGCTTCCAACTTACCAACATCGAGTGTCTTGAAGTCTATGACGTAGAATGCATCTGGCTTTACCTCCCTCATCTTTAAAACAACCTCAGCACCATAACGTTTTGCCAAGGGAGTTCCAACCTCGTATATTATGTGATCGCTCTCTGGTATCTGTCTCATAACTTCCAAAACCTCCTCCAAACTCGTTAGGTCAAATGCAATTTGAAGGTATGGAGGATCCCACAACCTTGTAAGCTTCCTACCAACGAGTGGATGAAAAGCCCTATCCTTCTCCCAAAGAACCTTGTCAACGTTTGGAAATCCACTCATAGCCCTCTTTATTGCAAGTTTCGTAGCTGAATAGTTGTAGTAGTATATCTTGTTTCTGTCCTTTGCCTTTGGATGTATGAAGACGCTCACAATTATCACAAACTCCTCAGCCATCTCCCTTGGAATTATACCTTCCTCAACAGCATCGGCAATAGCCTTTGCAACAGCAGCCTGTGCTGGACCAAATACAATCTCAGCCTGCTCCATACTCTTCACCGTAACCTTTGGAACTACTATCGCTGGGGGTTTTGTTATGAGGTTTGGTCTTAAAACTGCCAAAAGTGGTGTGTGTCCAGCTGAGAGCTGTGAGAGAGCATTTGCAAATGCCTGTCCAACAACTCCATCCCTCTCACCTATCATCAGATCAATGTGAGCAACCTCGTAACCTTCACCGACCAAAGCTTCACCTATCCGCATAGGCGAAGGTATCGTGATAACTTTTAAACGTTCCCCTTGAGTAGTAAACTTTTTTAACAACTTGAAAAATCATGTTAAATGCCAACGATCACGATAAACGTTGGAAAGAGGGGAATTACGGAAGGTTTGATAAGAGAAATTAACAAAGCTTTGGAGAAGCATGGAGTTGTTAAGGTTAGGATGTTGAGGAACTTCAGAAAAATCGTAGGTAAAGATAGGAGGGAGATTGCAAGGGAAATTGCAAGGCATGTAGATGGGAAGTTGGTAGATGTTAGGGGATTTGTGTTGACGTTTGAGAGGTGAAGACATGACAACAGTTTACGACGTTCCAGCTGAGATGCTAATCCGTAAGGTTGCCGAGAGTCTTAAGGGTATGCAGGAGTTTAATCCACCAGAGTGGGCGAAGTTTGTGAAGACTGGTGTCCACAAGGAGAGATCTCCAGAGCAAGATGACTGGTGGTGGATGAGGGTTGCATCTATATTTAGGAAGGTTTACATAAATGGTCCAGTAGGAATTGAGAGGCTCAGGACAGCTTACGGAGGTAGGAAGAACAGGGGTGTTAAGCCCGAGAAGTTTAGGAAGGGAAGTGGATCAATAGTAAGGAAGGCACTTCAACAGCTTGAATCTGCTGGCTTTGTCACAAAGACCAAGGAAGGTAGGGTAGTGACGCCAAAGGGTAGATCTTTCCTGGATAAGATTGCAGGTGAGATAAAGAGGGATATTCCAGAGCTTTCAAAGTATTGAGGGGTGATTTTATGGATGAGAGAGAGCTTGAGGAGATTAGAAGGAGGAGGTTGATGGAGTTACAGAAGATTAGGGAGGAGGAGATAAAGAGGGAGCAGATGAAACAACAGATTGAACTACAAAAGAAAGCAATACTCAGACAGATACTTGAGCCTGAGGCTAGGGAGAGGTTAGCTAGGGTTAAGCTTGCACATCCAGAGATAGCTGAGGCTGTAGAGAATCAACTCATACTACTTGCTCAGAGTGGCAAGATAAGGAACAGGATAAGTGACGATGTATTGGTTTCGATACTCAGACAGATATCTTCAAAGAGGAGGGAAACGAGGATAATTAGGAAGTGATAACATGGGTAAGAAGACTGTTGGTGTTAAGAGGAGGTTAGCGAGGTTTCTGAAGTCAAACAGGAGACCTCCAATTTGGGTTATGATGAAGACCAACAGGAGGTATGTTAGGAGTCCGAAGCAGAGGAATTGGAGGAGAAAGAGGTTGAAGGTATGAAGGTTGAGGTTGAGAGGATATACTCCATAAGGTTGAAGCACAAGCTGAAGAGGTATCCAAGGTGGCAGAGGTCAGTTAAGGCGGTTAGATACATTAGGAAGTTTCTAAGCAGGCACATGAAGGTTGATGAGGAGAATGTGAAGCTGGATCCAAGTATAAATCTAAAGATATGGGAGAGGGGAATTCAAAATCCACCATCTAAGATAAGGATAAGGGCTGTAAAGTTTGAGGATGGAGTTGTAGAGGCTGAACTGTATAGGAAGGAGTGATGCCTAGGTTGCTTGCTATCAAGGGTGTCCCACTGATTGGACTTTACATGAGGGTTACGGAGGAGTTCGCGGTGTTGGGTGTTGAGGATGAAAAGGCTAAGGATTACCTCGTAGAGGTTTTAGATGTGGATGTTGTAGTGACTACGGTTATGGGTTCGGAGCTTGTTGGAGCTTTGGTATGTGGAAATTCAAACGGTATCGTTGTGAACTCCAAGTTATCTACAAAGGAGCTTGAGAGACTTGGTAGGGTTGCAGAAGTGAAGTTGATAGATTCAAACGTGACTTGCTTGGGAAACGTTGTGTGTGTAAACGATAGGGGTGCGATAGTTCATCCAGAGGTTGATTTTGATGAAACTTTGAGTGAATTTTTAGATGTGGAAACTGCAAAGGGGACAATTGGAGGTGTTAAGACTGTTGGAATGTCTGCGGTTGTTACAAATAAGGGTGGACTTCTGAATCCAAATGCAAGTGAATGGGAGGTTAGGAAGGTTGAGGATGTTATGAAGGTTGAGGTTGGGGTTGGGACTGTAAACTTTGGAGTTGAAATGGTTGGGACTGGACTTGTTGCAAACTCCAAGGGTTACATAGCTGGAGAGGATACGACTGGATTTGAGCTTGGTTTGATTGAGGAGGCTTTGGGGGTGATAGAATGAAGTTTGAGGTTGAGGGTGTTTTTAGAGTTGGTAAAGTTTGGCAGAGGTTTAGGAAGGTTGTTGAAGCTCAAAATGAGAGGTTTGCAGTTGAGAAGGTTTATTCGCTCCTAGGTAGCAATCACAAGGTGAAGAGAAACTTGATTAGGATCGAGTCAGTTAGGAGGGGTGATGAGTTTGGAGAAGGATGAGGAGAGGTATCTTGTACTTCAACAACTTCAGAATGAGGCTGAGGCTATTCAGAGGAAGATTGTTGAGCTTGAGATTGTAGATTCTCAACTTGAGAAGACAATTGAGAGCTTGGAGTATTTCAAGAGCTTGGATGACGGTGTTGAAGCTCTAATGAATTTGGGTGGAGGGGTGTTTGCATACGTTGATGTTAAGAATGCTAAGAAGTTGCTAGTCGATGTTGGTGCTGGGGTTGTTGTTGAGAAGGATGTTGGAGATGCAATAGAATTTTTGAAGAAGAAGAGGAATGACATAAAGAAGAGTGTTACAAACCTTGAACAGGTTTTGCAACAGATTGCAGATAGGGCTAGGCAGATTCAGAAGGAGTTGGCTGAAAAGTCTGAAAAGGAGGAGAAGTGAATGTTCAAGTCACTTAAGGAGAAGTTATCTTCATTTAAGAGGAAGATTGACGAGAAGTTTAAATCAGAATCAAAATCTGAATCAAAGGTGAAGAAGGTTGGATTGAAGGATAAGATAGTTACACTCGTTAAGGATAGGGAGATAATTATCGATGAGAAGGGTGTGAGTGAGATACTTGAAGATCTTGAAATAATTTTGCTTGAGAGTGATGTTGCGTTTGAGGTTGTTGAGGAGATTTCAAGAAACCTTAGGGAGAAGCTTGTTGGGAGGAGGAGGAAGATTGGTGAAAAGTTGTCTGAAATTGTCATAAATGAACTTAAGTTTACAATATTGGATATACTTGAAAAGAATAAATTTGACTTTGACGAGTTTGTTGAATTGAAGCTGAAGGAGAAGAGACCAATAAACGTTGTTTTTGTTGGTGTGAATGGGACTGGAAAGACAACGACAATTGCAAAGGTTGCAAAGAGACTCATGGACTTTGGTTACTCAGTTGTATTGGCTGCTGGAGACACATTCAGGGCTGGTGCAATTGAGCAGTTGGAGGAGCATGGAAGACGTTTAGGTGTTAGGGTTGTGAAGCACAAGATGGGTGGAGATCCAGCTGCCGTCATATACGATGCGATAAGACATGCTGAGAGCAAGGAGATAGACTTTGTTCTATCTGACACAGCAGGTAGGATGCATACAAAGAAGAACCTTATAGATCAGCTTGCAAAGATAAAGAGGGTCACAAAGCCAGATCTAACGATATTTGTAGATGAGAGCATTGCAGGGAATGATGCGGTTGAGAGGGCTAGGATGTTTAACGAGGCGGTTGGGATTGATGGGACGATTTTGACAAAGATCGATGCGGATCCGAAGGGTGGGACAGCAATATCCATAAGCTATGTGACTGAGAAACCGATACTCTTCCTGGGAACTGGACAGAGGTATGAAGATTTAGTCAAGTTTGATTCAAACTGGTTGGTGGAGAGGATATTTGGAGGTATATGATAGGCTTGTTTTCACAGTAATTTAAGACTTCTTTTATGAATGACTTTGCTGTTAGGTTGTTTCTACGTATCCCGCATTAGAATCAACTCATTTCTCTCAACATCTACAAGCTTTAACAATCATCTCATCTATAGCAATTAGATTCCTTTAGTGGAAATAAGTAGCCTTTCTTCAACATTCTTCACCCACTTCCATACAGCTGTATGTGAAACTGAATATAACTTATTAGATAATATCTTCCTTACCGCTGTATGTAAATAGCTATACCAAATATTCTTACCTCACTTGGTATCTCCTTTCCTCAGATACTAAAGTTTACGGGTGCCAAGATGTATGCATCATTTTACAGCAGCATGAAATCGTCTATAGGCAATTCGAAATCTTCTAATCTTTGATTTGAGTAATTTTCAACATTTAAGCGTAGGCATGCTGAGGAGAGGAGGAGCACTACGTATGGGTATGCCACATCAAATTGATGGCGTAGCATTACAAACAAAGCAATCTCAAAAACATTCTTCAAAAATCGGATGTAACTCCTTAAAAAACCTTCTAATCCTTACACTTTCTCAAGCTTCTCTGCCAACTTATTAAAGATTCCTTCATGTCCCTTATACTTCCTCTTTAAGAATCCCTTTCATCTTCCCCACAATCTCGTTCCACTCCTCTCTAATTCTCTTCTTCATCTTACCCCTAAAAATGCTCAGAATCATGTATACAACATTTTCAATATCCTTTCAAATGTTAAAATCAAACTTCAGTATAGTTTATGTAATCCTTAACACCATCACTAGCTCTAAATTCCTCAAGAAGCTTCACATATAGTAAGTTATGATTAAAACATGGGTATTTAGCTTTCTAATTCTTACTTACACCAGGAAAACCCAAAACGCAGACCAAACCATGATTCTTAAGCCCATATTCAAGCTCCCCCAAAATCTCCAAATTTTAAACTCAAAAACTTAATGTGTAAAAACATAAGATTGGCACACGTCAAAATATAAATCTCAAAATCAAATCAAAGCAATGCTCTCCATAGCAATACCATCATCGGCATTGATAAACGAAAACGATCCAAAGATAAAGACATTTAAGATTGGACTGATTGCAAGGGCATGTGCAATATTTAGAGTTGAAGAAATAGTGATATACAGGGATCCAAAGCTAAACGAATCGAAATTCATAAGGGACGTTCTTGAGTATGCTGAAACTCCACAATACCTACGTAAATACATCCCAATCAAAAGATCCCTCAGATACGTAGGGGTCCTACCACCACTCAAAATCCCATCCCACAAGCCGAAACTTTTAAAAGTCGGTGAGATTAGGGAGGGGGTCATAGTCGATGTTGCTCCTGACGGGACACGGTGGGTTGATGTTGGTGTGAAAGCCCTGGCACCCCTAAAATCAAATGCAAAGAGGAGTGCCCGTGTCACCGTCAGGGTCTGTTCGAAGAACCCGTTGGTAGTTGAAGAGGCAAAACCCAAGGAATACTGGGGATATAAAGTCAAAATTTCAGAACTTGGAGATTTGCTGAAGAGGAAGGGGGTAGTGATAACTTCAAGGAGATGTAAGACTCCAAGCTTGAATGACCTAAAATCTTTAAAAACAAATCTGACGTTGATCTTTGGAAGTCCCGAGGAGGGGGTGTTTGAGATAGCTGAGAGGTTAGGTGTGAAGGTGAGGGGAATGTGTTGGAACACGATACCCATGCAGGGAGTTGAGACTGTCAGATTGGAGGAAGCCATATTTGCAACTCTCTCGATAGTTAACTATCTGAGGTGGTTGAATGAAGTATAGCAGACCAAGGAGAGGTTCACTTGCATTCAGCCCAAGGAAGAGGGCTAAGGATGTAGTTCCTAGGATTAGGAGTTGGCCAAATTACGAAGGTGAGCCAAAGCTACTTGGATTTGCAGGTTACAAGGCTGGAATGACTCACGTGATCATGATTGACGACAGGAAAAACTCACCAACATACGGTCAGGAGATTGTAGTTCCAGTTACGGTGATAGAGTGTCCTCCTTTGAAGGTTGCTGGAATAAGAATTTACAGGAAAACGGTTTACGGTTTGCAGATAGTTGATGAGGTTTGGACAAATGAAATCGATGGGCACTTGAGTAGGAGGTTACCAATCCCAAAGAAGGTTCCCAACGTTGAAAGGTTGAAGAATAAGGAGTTCTCCGAGTTGAGACTTGTAACATACACACAACCCTACCTCATAACTGGTGTCCCATCGAAGACTCCTGAAGTCATGGAGTTCAAAGTTGGGGGTAGAGTGGATGAGGTCTTAGACTATGCTGTATCAAAGCTTGGAAAGGAGATTAGGGTTTCTGAGGTGTTTGAGGAGGGTATGTTTGTTGACGTAATTGCAATAACAAAGGGTAAGGGATTCCAAGGTCCCGTGAAGCGTTGGGGTGTCATAACGTTGGATGCAAAGCATGCTAGAAGCTCAAAGCATAGGAGAGTTGGAAATTTAGGCCCATGGACACCTTCAAAGGTTAGATGGACTGTTCCACAAGCTGGACAGATGGGATTCCATCAGAGAACGGAATACAACAAGAGGATAATAAAGATTGGTAGGGAGTTTTCTCCAGATGGAGGTTTCGTTAGATATGGGATTGTCAGAAGTGACTACGTTATGGTGAGTGGAAGTGTTCCTGGATCTGTTAAGAGGTTGATCAAGATGAGGGATGCCATAAGACCTCCAAGGGATGTTTACGAGGGTTTGAACGTTCTCTATGTAAGCACGAGATCTAAGCAGGGAAGGTGATAAGATGAGGGCTAAGGTTTTAGGTCTTAACGGAGAGGTTGTTGAGGAGATTGAGCTTCCAGACGTATTTGAAGAGGAATTCAGACCAGACATAATAAAGAGGGTAGTCTTGGCAATCCAATCTCACAGAAGACAACCTTACGGTGTAAGTTCTTTGGCTGGGAGAGATTACGCATGGGAGAATTGGGGTCCAGGTTACGGATACGCCAGGGTTCCAAGGTTGAAGCAGGGTAGTAGGGCTGTGGTTGTTCCTCAGGCTGTTGGAGGTAGGAGGGCACATCCTCCAAAAGTTGAGAGGAAGTGGGGAGAGAAGATAAACAAGAAGGAGAGGAGGAAGGCTTTGAGATCTGCAATTGCAGCTACTGCAAACCCCGAGATCGTCAGGGCTAGGAATCACGTGTTTGAGGGAGAGCTTCCAAAGGTTGTTGTAGATGAGTTTGAATCCCTAAAGAAAACCAAGGAGGTTGTAGAGGTATTTAAAGCGATAGGGGTTTACGGTGACGTTGAGAGGTCCAAGGAAACTAAGAGGGTTAGAGCTGGGAAAGGTAAGATGAGAGGAAGAAGGTATGTCATGAAGAAGAGTGTCCTGGTTGTCGTGTCAAATAACATTGTCAAGTCCGCAAGGAACCTTCCAGGGGTTGATGTTGTTCTCGTTAGGAATTTGAACGTCGAACTCCTTGCACCAGGTTGCCTTGCTGGAAGACTTACAGTTTGGACGAAATCCGCAGTCGATTATTTGAGGGGATGGTTATGCTGATAAAATGTTTTTTGGTAACTGAAAAGGCTGTGAGTCTTTTGGAAAAGAACATACTCACTGCAATAGTAGATGTTAGTGCAAGAAAGCCAGAAATAAAGAAAGAAGTGGAAAGGTTGTTTGGTGTTGAGGTTGAGAAGGTTAACACGCTGATAACTCCAAAGGGTGAGAAGAAGGCATACATAAAGCTCAAGACAGGCTCAGCTGAGGAGATACTTTCAAAGTTGGGTGTGTTCTGAGGTGGTTTGAATGGGTAAGCGTATAACATCTCAAAACAGGGGAAAGGGAACACCAACATACACCGCACCCTCACACAGATACAGGGCTGAGATCAGGCATCTTAGGTTTAAGCCTGGTGAAACGATTTCAGCTGAAGTCATAGACATACAACACGATCCCGCAAGGAATGGGCCAGTTGCTTTAGTCAGATTGCCAGATGGAAGTAAAGAGTTTGTTCTTGCAGTTGAGGGTATTGGGGTTGGTGACGTCATTCAGGTTGGTGAAGATGTTGAGATAAAGCCTGGAAACACAACATACCTCAAGAACATACCTGAAGGAACATACATCTGCAACGTCGAGAATCAGCCTATGGATGGTGGAAAGTTTGCCAGGGCTGGTGGGACATATGCGATAGTTGTTGCCCACGAGGAGGATAGAGTTTTGGTTCAGATGCCTTCGGGAAGACTCAAGTGGTTTGATCCCAAGTGCAGGGCTACAATTGGGGTTGTTGCAGGTGGTGGGAGGGTGGAAAAACCATTTGTAAAGGCTGGAAAGAAGTTTCACAAGATGAAGAGCAAGGCTGCTAAGTATCCAAGGGTTAGAGGTGTTGCAATGAATGCTGTTGACCATCCCTTTGGTGGAGGTAAACATCAGCATGTAGGAAAGCCAAAGACTGTAAGCAGAAACGCACCTCCTGGTAGGAAGGTTGGGAGTATAGCTGCGAGGAGAACGGGTGTCAGGAAATGATTTATATCAATTTTGTGAGGTGTGTGGTATGGCGTTGAAGGGTAAGGTTACGAGACCAAAGGAATTTAGATATCGTGGTTACACGTTGGAAGATCTTAAGAGGATGGGTCTTGAGCAGTTGGCTGAGCTTTTACCAGCTAGGGAGAGGAGGAAGATAAGGAGAGGATTTACAGAGCAGGAACTGAAACTACTTAGGAAGTTGAAGAAGAGGGACGTAGTTAGGACACACTGCAGGGATATGATAGTCCTTCCAGAGATGGTTGGGAAGGTCATACAGGTTTACAACGGTAAGGAGTTTGTTAGGGTTGAAGTTAAGCCTGAGATGATAGGACATAGATTGGGTGAGTTTGCACAGACCAGAAGGTTTGAGAAGCACTCTGGACCTGGTGTTGGTGCTACGAGGAGTAGTAAGTTCGTTCCACTGAAGTGATGGGTATGGCTAGGGTGAAATACTCATACAAACCCAGTGACGAGACGAAGGTTGCCAAGGCCATGGGATACGAGATGCCAATAAGCTTCAAGCATGCGGTTGAGATATGTAGATTTGTTAGGGGTAGGAGGATTGTTGAAGCAAAGAGGTTGTTGCAGGATGTTGTTAACCTCAAGAGACCAATACCATTCAAGAGATACAAGAAAAAGGTTGCTCACAAGAGTATTGAAGGTTGGTATGCTGGTAGGTATCCTCAGAAGGCTTGCAGATTCATACTCGATGTTTTGAAGAACTTGGAGGCAAATGCAGAATACAAGGGTTTGGATGTGGATAAGCTTGTGATAGTTCATGCTCAGGCAAAGATGGGGAGGAAGATAAAGAAGTTTGTTCCAAGGGCATTTGGAAGGGCTACACCTTGGTTCCAGCAGTTGACTACGGTTGAATTTATTGCTGAGGAGGTGGAGTAATGGCAGTTGAGAGGAAGTTCATAAGGGATAGACTGACAAAGCTAAAGGTTAAGGAGTGGATTAGGGAAGAGGTTAAGAATGCTGGATTTGGGGGAATAGACATAGTCAGAACTCCTTTGGGGACACAGGTCAGCCTATTTGTGGAGAGACCTGGATTGGTAATTGGAAGGGGAGGGAGGAGGATAAAGATACTTCAGGAGAAGTTGAGGGAGTTTGGATTGGACAATCCACAGTTGAGTGTAGATGAGGTTAAGAGACCAGAGTTCAACGCACAACTGATGGCAACACTTTTGGCAAGGGCTTTAGAGAGGGGATGGTATTTCAGGAGGGCTGGATACAGATTCCTATACAGAATAATAGAGGCTGGTGCAAAGGGATGTGAGATTGAGATAAGTGGAAAGCTTGTGAGCGAGAGGGCAAGAACTGAAAAGTTTACAGCTGGAACAATAATTCACACGGGAGATCCAGCTGTTGAATTTGTTGACAGGGGTTTTGATGTTGCGGTAAAGAAGCTTGGAGTTTACGGTGTGAGTGTCAGGATAATTCCTCCAGACGTTGAGTTGCCAGATGAGTTCAAGGTTAGGGATGTTAACAGGGAGGAGCTTGAGGAGATAAAGCGTAAGGTGGTAGAATGAGGATGAAGGATGTAAGAAAGATGGACAGGGATGAGAAGTTGAAGAAGTTGAGGGAGCTTGAGATGGAACTCCTCAAGCTCAGAACAAAGAAGAGGAGTGGTGCTGGATTGGAGAATCCAATGGCTATTAGGAACATAAAGAGGGACATTGCAAGGATAAAGTTGGCCTTGAGGGAGGAGGGTTATGAGACCTGAGTTTATTTTGGCTCATGAGTGGATAGGTTTGAACGTTGAGGTTGTGAAATCTCCAAATCCATGTGAGGTTGGTATTGAGGGTGTAGTTGTTGATGAGACGAAGAACACACTCAAGATAGATACGGAAAAAGGTTTAAAAACAGTGATAAAAAGAGGTAGAACCTTCAGGGTTAGATTCGCTGGGAAGGTGTTGGATGTGAGTGGAGATCTAATAAACTTCAGACCCGAGGAGAGGATAAAGAGAGGTTTGTTAATTTTGAAGAGGGCGAAGGGTGTTTGGATATGAAGGATATTGGCATAGATGTTAGACCACCCGAGAGAGAGTGTGAAGATAAGAATTGTCCATTTCATGGAGATCTTGTAGTTAGGGGACAGATTCTTACTGGAAAGGTTATTAAGACATATGAAAAGACTGCAGTAATTGAGAGGGAGCTTATAAGGTATGTTCCAAAGTATGAGAGGTATCTCAAAAAGAGGTCAAAGATTCATGCCCACAACCCTCCCTGCATAAATGCAAAACCTGGTGACAGAGTTGTGATTGCTGAATGCAGACCCATAAGTAAGACAAAGAGCTTTGTGATTGTGGAGGTGGTGAGATGAGGGTAGTTAGGGCTTGTATTCCAAGAGCTTTACCTACGGGTGCCAGACTCATTTGTGCAGACAACACTGGTGCAAGGGAGCTTGAGATAATTGCTGTTGTAGGTTACAAGGGTGTAAGGAGGAGATATCCTTCTGCTGGTGTTGGGGATGTTGTTGTTGTGAGCGTTAAGAAGGGGACACCTGACATAAGGAAGCAGGTTCACTATGCAGTTATAGTTAGACAGAGGAAGGAATACAGGAGACCAGATGGGACTCGTGTAAAGTTTGAAGACAACGCAGCTGTAATAGTCGATCAGAAGGGAAATCCAAAGGGGACGGAGATAAGGGGACCTGTTGCAAGAGAGGCAGCTGAAAGGTTTCCAAAGATTGGTTCGATTGCAACGATTGTGGTTTGAGGTGATTTTATGATTCCAAGGTCAAAACAGCCAAGGAAGTGGAGGAGGTGGTTGTATAAGAAGTCAAAGCTGCACGAGAGGCACAGGCTTTTGCATGCAACACTCTCAAGTGATCTTAGGAAGAAGTATGGGAAGAGGGCTGTTAGGGTTAGGAAGGGTGACAAGGTTAGGATTATGAGAGGGGAGTTTGAGGGTCACGAGGGTAAGGTTGTGGAGGTTGACATGAAGAGAGTAAGGATATACGTTGATGGTGTTACGAGGAGGAAGGCAGATGGAACTGAGGTTTACGTCCCAATTCATCCATCAAACGTTATGATAACGAGTTTGGAAATTGACGATGTTAGAAAGAAGATACTTGAGAGGTGATTTTAATGCACCAGAAGAGGTTATCAGCTCCAAAGACATACAAAGTTCCAAGGAAGATTTTCAAATGGGTTGTAAAACCTTCACCAGGACCTCACGATGGTAGTGCTGTTCCACTCTTAATCGTTGTTAGGGATTACCTAAAGTTGGCAGATAGTGCAAGAGAGGCGAGGAGGATAATTGCAAGTGGTGAGATACTTGTAGATGGAATTCCTAGGAAGGATTACAAGTTTCCGATTGGTCTGTTTGATGTCGTAAAGATTCCAAAGCTTAAGAAGAGTTACAGGATCGTTTTTGATGAGAAGGGTAGGTTTGTCCCAATTGAGGTTGAAGATGACAACCTGAAGTTATACAAGATAGTCAACAAGACTACGATTAGGGGTGGGAGGATTCAGCTAAACCTGTTCGATGGAACAAACATAATAGGTGACAACTCATACAAGACGAAGGACAGCATACTCCTCAAGATTCCCGATAAGGTTGTTGTGGATAGGCTTCCTTTTGAAGTTGGAGCCTTGGTCATGATAACAGGTGGAACCCATGCAGGTGAGATTGGAAAAATCAAAGAATACAAGGTGGTAAGGAGTTCTTCACCAAACCTCGTTACCGTTGACGTTGGTGGGAGGGATATAACTACGATTGTTGATTACGTATTTGTTATTGGGAAGAAGGGGGACGAAAAGCCTGTGATAGACTTGGGGGTGTAACAAATGCAAGTCTTGAAGGAGAATCCAATGAGGGAGATTCTGCTTGACAAGGTTGTGATTAACATAGGAGTTGGTGAGAGTGGTGAGAGGCACAAGAAGGCTATGACACTCGTTGAAAATTTGACTGGACAGAAGCCAGTTGCAACATACTCAACTCAGACTATAAGGAACTTTGGGATAAGGAGGGGTGAGGCGATAGGTGTAAAGGTTACTTTGAGGGGTGAGAAGGCTAAGGAGTTTTTGATGAAGGCTTTGAAGGTTAAGGAGTTCAAGCTCAGTGCAAAATCTATAAACGCTGGAAACTTCTCGTTTGGAATTCAGGAACATATTGATTTGCCAGGTGTAGATTACGATCCAGACATAGGAATATTTGGAATGGACGTTTGTGTTGTTTTGAGGAGGAGGGGATACAGGGTTGCAAGGAGGAGGAGGTGTAGGTCTAAGGTTGGAAGTAGGCACAGGATTAACAGGGAGGAGACTTTGGAGTGGTTGAGATCTTTGGGTGTTGAGGTGATTTAGATGGCAAAGTTTGGGAGGGGTGCAAACGAATGTAGGAGGTGTGGTAGGAAGAGGGGTTTGATAAGGAAGTATGGGATATACCTATGCAGGCAGTGCTTTAGGGAGGTTGCGGGTGAGTTGGGGTTTAAGAAGTTGTGGTGATATTATGAGTTCACTTTCAAATGCCATGTCTATCATAAAGAACGCTGAGATGGTTGGGAAGGATAGGTGTGAGATAAAGCCAGCTTCAAAGCTAATTGGAAATGTCTTGAGGGTTATGAAGGAGAAGGGATACATAAGGGGTTTTGAATACGTTGAGGATCACAAAGGTGGGATGTATGTTGTGGAGTTGAGTGGTAAGATAAACGACTGTGGTGCAATAAGACCAAGATACTCCGTAAAGAGGACTGAATACGAGAAGTTTGAAAAGAGGTTTTTGCCAGCTAGGGACTTTGGAATTCTCATAGTTTCAACTACCAAGGGTGTCATGTCTCAGAGGGATGCAATTGAGAAGGGTTTGGGTGGTGTCCTCTTGGCTTACGTTTATTAGGTGATGTTATGGTGGAGAGATTTGTAGTCATTCCAGAGGGAGTTGAGGTTTCGATTGAGGGAGACACATTCAAAGGTTACTTAGTTAAGGCTAAGGGACCACTTGGTGAGAATTCAAGGTTCCTAAGGTTCAGAGGAGTTTACATTGAGAAGTGTGATGGGAAGGTTAGAGTTTATGCAAACGAGGAGAGGAGGAGGTTTAAGGCTGTTGTTGGAACTTTTGCATCCCACATAAGGAATCTTATCGTTGGTGTTAAGGATGGTTTTGAGTATAGGCTTAAGGTAGTTTACGCTCACTTCCCAATAAAGTTGAGGGTTGAAGGTAAAGAGGTTGTGATTGAGAACTTCCTGGGTGAGAAGCATCCAAGGAGGGCTAAGATTGTTGGAAGGTGTGAGGTTGAGGTTAGGGGGCAGGAGGTTATAGTTAGGGGTATAGACAAGGAGGAGTGTGGACAAACTGCAGCGAACCTTGAACACGCTACAAGGATAAAGGACAAGGATCCCAGGGTCTTTCAGGATGGTATATACATAGTTCAGAAGGGGTGAGTGTATGGGAGAGATCGATAGGTTGCTGAGGGTTAGGAGAAGGCAGAAGGCAAGAAAGCCAGAATTCAGACATCCATACGCTCACACAAAGATTAAGTTGAGGGATAAGGGGTGGAGGAGACCTAAGGGTTTGCACAGTAAGTGGAGGAAGAGGTATGGGGGTAAGTGGAGTGGGAGGATACTTGTGAACGTTGGGTTTGGATCTCCAAGGGTGGTTAGGGGTTTGCATCCTTCTGGGTATGAGGATGTTTTGGTTTACAACGTGAAAGATTTGGAGAAGGTAGATAGGGAGAGGCAGGCTGTGAGGATTGCATCTTGTGTTGGATTAAAGAAGAGGCTTGAGATTGAAGAGAAGGCTAGGGAGATGGGTGTAAAGATTCTAAATTCAAAGGGGTGATGACATGGATCTGAGGTTGCAGAGGAGGTTGGCTGCTGAAATATTGAAGTGTGGTATGAACAGGGTTTGGTTTGATCCCACAGCTTTGGATGAAATATCTTCAGCAGCAACAAAGGATGACGTAAGGGAACTTGTTGAGAAGGGAGTCATAAAAAGGAAGCCTGTTAAGGGTGTGTGTAGGGTTAGGATAAACTACAGGAAGATGCAGAGGAGAAAGGGGAGGAGAAGGGGACATGGAAGTAGGAAGGGTAAGAAGACTGCAAGACTTTCAAGGAAGGAGGCATGGATGATAAGGATAAGGGCTTTGAGGAGGAAGCTAAGAGAGCTTAGGGACAGTGGTGCGATAGACAGGAGAACTTACAGGATACTGTATAGGAAAGCCAAGGGAGGTGAGTTTAGGAGTGTATCACACCTCGAATCATACATAGAACAGTTGAGGTGACACCATGGCTAGGGGGGCGAGATACAAGGTTCCATACAGAAGGAGGAGGGAGGGAAAGACAAATTACAGGAAGAGGTTAAAGTTGCTACTTTCAAGAAAGCCAAGGTTGGTTGTTAGAATTACAAACAAGCGTGTTATAGCTCAGATTGTTGAATACAATCCTAAGGGTGACAGGGTTTTGATTGGTGTAGATTCAGGAATGTTGAGGATGTATGGGTGGATGGGAGATTTGAACAACACACCAGCCTGCTATCTAACTGGATTGCTCGTTGCAAAGAAGGCTTTGAAGAGGGGTATTGGTGAGGCAATTCTTGACATTGGTTTGCACACACCTACGAGGGGTGGTAGGGTTTTTGCAGTCTTGAGAGGTGCAATTGAAGGTGGATTGAATGTTCCTCACGATCCAGATGTGTTGCCAGACGATTACAGGATAATGGGTGAGCACATAGCTCAGTATTACGAGATGAGACCCGATCTCTTTGGTGAGTATGAGAGGAGGGGATTGAAGCCAACGGATTTACCTCAACACGTTGAAGATGTGAAGGGTAGGATAGTTGGTGATGGTCATGATTGAAGGTTGGACACCAAGGACGAGGTTGGGAAAGTTGGTTTATGAGGGTAAGGTTAGGACTATGGATGATGCTTTGGCAAGTGGTTTGCCTTTGAAAGAACCTGAGATAGTTGATGCACTACTTCCAAATTTGGAGGATGAGGTTCTTGAGATTTCAATGGTTCAGAGGATGACAGACAGTGGTAGGAGGACGAAGTTCAGGGTGACGGTTGTCGTTGGGAACAGGGATGGGTTTGTTGGAGTTGGTGTTGGGAAGTCTTCTCAAGTTGCTCCAGCAATTCAGAAGGCAATAAACGATGCAAAGCTAAACATTTTCAAGGTTCAGAGGGGTTGTGGTTCTTGGGAGTGTGGTTGTGGTGAACCCCATTCAATTCCATACAGGGTTACGGGATCGTGTGGTAGTGTTAGGGTAACTCTGATGCCAGGTCCAAAGGGTTTGGGAATTGTTGCTGGTGAAGTTGCAAAGAAGGTTCTTGAGTTGGCTGGTGTCAGGGATGTTTGGACCTTTGCAAGGGGACAGACGAAGACAACTATAAACTTTGCACAAGCAACCTTCGATGCTCTAAAGAAGACAATATTCATAAAGAGGTGAGGGTATGGAGAACAACAGACTGATTGCTGTTGTGAGGTTGAGGGGTCAGGTTGGGGTTGCAAGAAAGATCAAGGATACTTTGGCTATGCTTAGGTTACACAAGAGGTATCACTGTGTAGTAATTCCAGACACACCATCTTACAGGGGGATGTTGCAGATTGTGAAGGATTACGTTGCCTTTGGTGAGATAGATGCTGAAACCTTGGCAATGCTGTTGAGGAACAGGGGTAGGTTGGTTGGGAACAAGCCTTTGACGGATGACTACATAAGGGAGAAGACTGGTTACGATTCGATAGAGGATTTTGCAAGGGCTGTATTTGATGGTAAGGTAAGTCTGAGGGATGTTCCAGGGTTAAAGCCAGTCTTCAGATTGCATCCACCTAGGGGAGGACTTAAAAACATCAAGTGGCATCATCCAATGGGTAGCTTGGGTTACCATGGGAGGGATATTTGCAAGTTACTATACAAGATGAGGTGATTGTGTGAAAAAGAAGGTTAAGAAGTTTAGAGGTTCAAGGACACATGGCAAGGGTAGGAACGATAGGAATAGGGGGGCTGGATGTAGGGGAGGTAGGGGAAATGCTGGAAGGCACAAGCACAAATACATCAAGTTTATAAAGCTTGCAAAGATGGGTTTGTATCAGTTTGGTAAGCACGGATTCACGAGACCAATCCCTCAGAGGGATCACCTCAAGAGGAAACTTAGGGAGTTGAAAGAGGAAGGGAAACTTGACGAATACACATACAGATTCCTCTACACCCGTCCAGATCTGAACGTCTCAGACTTGGATGAGATAGTTGATAGGCTTGTGAATTTGGGGTTGGCTGAGAAGGTTGATGACATTTACATCGTGGATCTTTCGACTTTGGGATACAGGAAGCTTTTGGGTAGTGGTATCGTTACAAAGAAGATTGAGGTGAAGGTTGAAAGGGCTACACCAAGGGCAATTGAGAAGATTGAGGAGGTTGGTGGTAGGGTTGTTCAGGTGTGAGTTATGGATTTAAACGATGTCATAAGATCCCTCCAACCATACTTCGAGAGGATTCCAAGTGTTGAGAGACCCAAGAGACACGTTCCATTTAAGG
>Ga0190367_1000984_pt1 | contig 17964 bp, 19 predicted proteins | sample 4872181011_MG_FD_171838 | JGI IMG/M metagenome (GOLD analysis project Ga0190367, IMG submission 171838) | Hydrothermal vent microbial mat bacterial communities from Southern Trench, Guaymas Basin, Mexico - 4872-18-10-11_MG | ecosystem: Environmental > Aquatic > Marine > Hydrothermal vents >...
TAGGCATTGATTCACTCAAAGAATTCTTCGAAATAGAGTTAAGGGGGCGGAGAGGGAGGACGGGGGTTCAAAGACCTTTCATAGTTAATTACGTGGAGTCTAAGCCCTTAATAAATATCTTCTACGTGAGGGGCAAGGGTGTTATAGGTGCGGGACTAGTCTCACATATAGTGATAGACGTACATAACCTATTCTGGGATGAGGAACTTAAAGAAGGGAGAGTCATATATCCCTTAAGATGGGTTATGAAGGTAATATGGCTTCATAAAAGCGTTAGGGAAAACCCTACAGACCCAAGAAAGTGGGAAGGTGACCACATAGACCTATTCTTCAGAAGCGGTCTTCAACATGTAGTTAAACCCGAGGACGTAGAAAAGATACGTAAATTCTTGCTTAGTAAGAAGGATGAGATACAGGTAACGCTTAACACGTTTTCTAAGGAGGTATACGTATTGAGGAAGCCAGTTATTGAGGAAATGCCGTCCATGCCTAATATCCATGAAATAATTAAGAAAGTAACGGAAGAACTTGTTATCGATGAAGAAGTAATCCTTCTATTCATTACCTCATTATTAGCTGGAAGAAATGTGATGCTGGCTGGTAAGCCAGGGACGGGTAAGACAATGCTGGCTAAAATGGTGAGTGAGCTATTAGGGTTTAAGCCGTTAATTGCGGTAGCTAATGCTCACTGGTCCAGGTATGATGTAATAGGCGGGATGGTTTTAAAGGGAGGGAAGCCAGCGTGGAAATCTGGATGGCTCATCATAGCACTTACTGAACACCTAAGGAGCAAGCATGGTGGAGGGCGATGGAGAGGCGCTTACTTAATAATAGATGAGGTAAATAGAGCTGACGTCGATAAGGCCTTTGGTGAGTTCTTCACCATATTCGCTGGCATAGACCCATCAGAATGGATAATCCCTGAATCACTAATTAAGGAAATCAGAAGTTATGACGAGAGAGATAGCTACGGACTAGACTTCCTAGAGCTTGCTGATAAATATCTTGAACACATCGACGGTGTGGGATATAGAGTACCAGACGACTTTAGAGTTATATGTACATTAAATTACGTCGATATAAGGAACTTATTCATACTGGGTGAGGCATTTACAAGGCGTTTCGCTAGGATACTAGTTAATTACCCAAGCGATGAAGACAAAGAACTTAATGTTCTGTTCTCTAAAGCAGAAAAGGAAGGTTTCAGAAAAGAAATAGTGCAGAGTTTTAAGGAAGACATCAAGGAAAAGTTAAAGAAGTTAATTAATGAGCTAAGAAAAATAGAAAGACTTCCTTTTGGTCCTGCCAATGTCTACAGCTTAATTAGGATAGCACTAACGTACAAAACTCTTAATCCTGATAAAGATAACATAAGCATTCTAAAGAAGAGCTTAGAAACCTCGATAAGCCTATCAACATTATGGGATGAGGAACTAAAGAAGGGTGTGGAAAGGGTAATTAATAATGTTTTAGGGTCCGCCTAATGAGTTCGTTGCCACCATTAAAATACGTAAGGCACATGTATAAGGTAGTTTCAAACTTATATGTATTCCACTCTAATCCCTTAGAACTCTTAAAGAGTGACTACGCGACCTATACATTTAAACTAAATAAGTTAGCTCAAGCAATAGTCGCGGTAGCTCGCCTTAAGGCATATGTAAAAGAATTAAATGAAATAATTAGACAGGCAGAAAGGGACTTATTAACAACTAGAACTATCACATATCATGAATCGTGGGATATAAAAGGTGTAATTTCATGGCCCTTAACAATAATTAACTTAATGAGAAATAACCCCCCTATTCAGCTAATACTTAAATCAACCATATATTCACCGGAAAATATATTGCTTAAGCTCGTTACGGAAGAAATAACTGCTTATTTAAGTAGCTTACATAAAATCATCAAATCAGAATATGAAGGCCTAAAAGCAAGTTTAGGGATAGTCAGAGGACTCAATGACCTCCTATACGGTTATTACCTAATTAATAAAGAAATAAAGAGAGCTAAAAACATGCTCAAAGAAGAGCTATCTAGGTCATTTCTATCACTTATACCTTCATCAAGAATTGAATCAAGGCTTGCGGAAATAAAAAGACTAGTACAACTAATTAAATTACAACCTTGGAGGCCATATTGGGTAAATAAGTTACTTTATTTAGCATCCAATATAATTGACTTTAATAACATTTTCAGTAAATTCTGTGAATTATTTAAGCATATGAAATATTCTGGGGTGCAGGACGTTAAGCATGGATTAAGATACCTTATATGGAGGCTTTACGAACTCTATATATTGTACGTCCTAATTGACACTATAAGAAGGCTTATACCCTATGTGAAAATCAAGGGTGCTGGAAGAGAGTTTAACATACTATATAGTAGTCAAGTAATAACTATTCTTTTCAATACCTCACCCAGAATTAAGGGACTGAAGAGTAAAATCGGTGATGGATTAGGTAAAGGACTTATGAGGAATGAAATCCCGAAAGAATTACTTAAAAAGAGTTCTGGAAGACCTGATTTATCAATGATAGAAGGTAATTCCTTAACCATAGCTGAGATTAAGTTCACAAATAGCCCTAGTTACCTAACACAAGCCAGATTTAAGATCTTAGCATACATATATGAATATAATGCAGAGAAAGGCTTCCTTATATACCCGGGCTTAACTCCTAAAGAGCCTGTGGGGGTTGATGAGGAGATTATAGAGACGTGGGAGCTTCTTAGGCAAGCAGAAGATAGGGATGGCATGGAAATAAAGTTAAACAATGGCTCAAAATTATACTTAATACCCATAAAACCATTAAGAAAATATTATGAAAGTAATGTTATGAAGTTTAAAAGAGCCCTTCTGAGTTAGTAAAAATACATGTGTTATTAATATAAACCCCTTAATAAAGAACTATAGTGCTAAAGTAAGGAGTTAAGCTGTCTTTAGATCACTATGAGATCACCTCATGCTTCGATACTAGGCATAGTCTATTAATGAGGCGGTTGCCTTACCTTACACATTTAATCAATTGATTTCTCCACTTCACTTTAAAATTCCATTCATATCCGCATTTAAGCATACAGTATTGCCAACTTTAATATAAATAGCTTAGTAGAATAAGAAGACAAATTTAAACTAAGTTGTAAGGATCATTATAAAGCATTATTAATAACTACGTGCCCTATAGCCGTGAACATCCTATCTATTTATGTTGGGCGAAGTGTTTGTTGATGAGCGATAATTCAGAGTATCATGAGTTCTAGTGGTTTTAGTTTGCCTGTTATGGGGTCTACTTGGAGTCCTAGTAGTTCTAGTGTTGTGACTCCTAGGAGTGGGGGTGCTTTTTCTGTACCTATGACTACTAGGCTAGTGACCCCTCTACCCTCTATTACTATGTATGCTTCGGTGACTGGGTACTCTACTACTTCACCGCTAGCTATCTTGAACCTCCTCTTACCGGTTACTTCGAGACTTAACTCATCAGCTATGTGCTTAGGTATGACTGTGTATATGGCTCCGGTATCGGCTATGAACTCAACCTCCACCTTAAGATCCCTCCTAAACGGGTTAGCGATAACGCCCTTAACACGTACGTAACCCATAATACCACTCAACCCTAACGAAAAACACGTAATTAAGCTAATATACATTACCCAACAAGAACATCAATACACGAAACGATATTGTTGTGTTTAATGTCTTTATATGTGGTTAGGTATATGTACTTAGGTGTTCATTGATGGGTAGTGTGTTCGTTCTTTATACTGTTTTGGCGAGGTATTATGATGTTATTTATCGTGATTATCTTGTTAGGGTTGTTTCTAGGTTTGTGGATTTTGTTGAGGGTGTGTTTAGGCGTGATGGTGGTAGGGTTGTTAGGGATGTTCTTGATGTTGCTTGCGGTACTGGTGGCCCCTACTCTCGAGCTTGCTAGGAGAGGGTATAGGGTTATTGGTGTTGATGTTCATGAGGAAATGCTTGAGGTCGCTAGGGAGAAGGCTGCTAAGGAGGGCCTTGATGTTAAGTTCGTTAGGTGTGATGCGCGTGAGTTGGGGTTTGTTGAGGAGTTTGATGCTGTGACCATGTTCTTTAGTAGCTTACCCTACATGACGACGTACGAGGACCTAATGAGGCTATTAAGGGGTGTTTATAGGGCTTTAAGACCTGGCGATGTTTTAGTGGCTGATGAGCCTAACCCACTAGCGTTTGCTTATAGGTTAGGTAGGAAGGAAGGACCTACAGTATGGGATGTTGAGCATGGTGATGAGAAATTAGTAATTATTGATTGGAGGGAGCTCGAGGACGTTAACGCCATAGTACACTTCAAGAGGGTGGTAATGATGCTTAAACCCGACGGAACATCAAGAACATACTCCATGCACGATAGGTTGAGGCTATATACGGCACACGAACTAAAGACGGCGGCTAAAGAAGCAGGGTTTAGTCATGTAAGAATATATGGTGATTTTAAGTTAAGTGATGAAGAACCAAGAAACGCTAATAGGTTGTTCTTAGTCGCTAGGAAGTAACTAACCTCCTCCTAACTAAGTATAGGGCTACCAAGGCAATAGCTAGGGCCACTAACCCAGTAGCGATTAACTCAGGTATGGGTATTGGGGTCTCACTATCGGTAGCCGTATGGATGCCTGGGCTCCACTCAGTTACCTCCAGGTAGTCAGTCCTATCATCAGCATTAAACGTGGGTGTGTGTGTATTAACACTTACATCGTTAAATGTCGGTGTGAAAGCCCCAACACTCACATCGCTAGTGTAGTCACTCACGTATACGGGATCCCAACCCTCACCACCAACCCAGTTAAGCTGATCAGATATGGCGGGGCTATAAAGCATTAAGACAGCATCCTCATTACCCTCACCGTATGAGGTAGTGAACCCAGTAATGTACATGTAGCCATTAGCAACTACTAAACCACTAAAGGAATCCTTAGAGGCCCCACCAACAGTTACGAAGCTAAGTAAGTCACCATCAGTACTTAACTTAGCTATAAAACCATCGAAATCGCCAGCACCAAAGCTAGAGGTCCTACCAACCACGTATAAATAACCATCAGGCCCATACATTACGTCAAAGCCGTACTCATCACCACTACCGCCAAAAGCCCTAAACCAGACTACAGAGTCTGTACTAGGGTCTATCTTAGCTACATAGGCATCCCTACCACCACCGGCACTATAGGTCTCCGTAGTCCCAACTATGTATATATATCCATCATCATCCTTAGTCATAGACGCGCCTAAGTCATAAAGACTAGCACTACCTAGAACCTTATACCAGACTAACCCCATAGTGTTTAGGTCTATCTTAGCAAGAAACGCATCATACGCACCTGTTGTTAGGTATCCGATAACGTATATATAGCCATTAATAATTACGGCCCTCTGAGACTCCGCAGTTGTATCCCCATACTCATAGATATATGAGTCACCCACTACGTCACCTGTTGAAGGATCTAACTTTATGATGGTTAATTGAGACTCAGAAGAACTAGGATACTCAGACCTACCGATTAAGTAAAGGTAACCATTATAGTACCTAACCACAAAACCTCTATAATCATTGCCAGCATTTATGTAGTAGCACCTAAACCATATGAAAGACCCGCTATTAGGGTCTATTTTACCTGCGACCATCCTATCATATAGACCAGGACCATATGGGTATTGACCTTGGCCAGCTGCATAAATGTACCCATCATCACCTCTCACAAGGTGGAAGAACCTGTAAGTGTAGCCTTCATTAGCAACTGAGTCTTGAACCCTATATATCCATTCGGCACCTCCATCAACATAGTTGAACTTTGCTACCAGTATATCATACTCCCACGCACCACCACTAGTTATGTAGCCTGTATAACCGACCGCATATATATAGTTACCTATAGCTATGGGGTCCATTAAGTAGTCCTTAATAGTACTGCCATAGGTTTTAAACCAGTGATTTGTTGGTTGGGCTTCACTAATAGGTAGGGTCATTAAGGCTAAGAGAAGGAGTGAGGCGTAAAGTAGGTAAGGGAGCTTACTCAAATGCGCATCACCATAATGATTTCACTACGAAATTATATATTACTCTTTCTCTATATCACTCAAGGTAATAACATAGGTAAATGCTCTCCATAGGCATTAATATAAATACTTTAAGTTACTAGGACTAACGACTTAACAGTCCTCAACACCTAATTATTGAGAGTTCTTCAGAGAACCTTTTTCTTTGTTAAGCCTCACTAATACCCTATGGGTAGGTACTGATGGACGCTATCATTGCTGAAGGTTTAGGGAGGGTTTATAGGGGTAGTGTTTGGGGTATTAGGGACGTGTCATTTAGGGTTGGTGGGGGTAGTCTCACGGTTCTTTTAGGGCCTAATGGTGCTGGTAAGACTACGACCGTGAAGGTACTTACCACGATATTGAAACCTACTAGGGGGAGTGCTTACGTGATGGGTTACGACGTCGTTAGGGATGTTTGGGAAGTTAGGAGGAGGGTTGCCTTATGCCCTCAGGACGTGCGCGTAGACCCTAATTGGACACCTTGGGAGGCTGTTAAGGGGTACTTACTTACCCGTGGTTGGGGGATTAGCGATGCCGAACGTGAGGCTAAGGTGTGGCTTGAGGAGCTTGAGTTATGGGAGGTTAGGAACAGAATATCTACACACTTAAGTGGTGGTCAAAGAAAGAGGATTGCTGTAGCTATGGTGTTAGCAACAAACGCCGACGTTATGTTTCTCGATGAACCTACGTCAGGCCTCGATGTTGAGGGCAGGTATAAGGTCTGGAGAGCCTTAAGGACGGTAATTAAGAATGGAGGCACAATACTCCTAACAACCCATGACATGAAAGAGGCTGAGCTCATAAGCGATAAGGTGATCCTCATATCTAAGGGTAAGGTGGTTGCTGAAGGGGGTGTTGAGGCCTTAATCTCCAAGCTACCTTACCGCCATAAAGTAATAGCTAAAGGAGTAAGGAATAACTCACTAAGTACAGACCCGTGTAGGTTAGTTAATCTTGAGGATAGGTTAGTTATCTACGCTGAGAGTAAGAGTAAGGCCTTATCCATAGCTTCAAGTATTGAGGCTGAGTCGGTAACGATTAGTGAGGTAGGGCTTGAGGATGCCTACATATACTTAACGAGGGGTTTTAGGTGATGAACGTGTTAGTGGCCTTAAGGAAGGTATTGGGTATTGCTTACTTAACTAGTAGGTGGGTTATTAGGCAGCCTTCATGGTTGATCCAGAGTACGTTATCAACAGTGGGCTTCGCTATACTGTTATATGCTTGGGGAGGTATTGAGGGGTTAAGGAACATAATAGTTGCCTGGGTTATTGGTGGTTTATGGAGCATAGGCGTAAACATAGTTGCTCAAGAGGTTGGTTGGCATAGGATGATGTACCTACATGAGATGCTTATAGCGAGCCCTATAAGACCTGTACACTACCTAGTAGGTACGTTCATTATGTCACTAATATTCCCTGTAGTGGGTTTAGTTACTATAGCGCCTATAGCGTACCTATTAAGTGCTTGGGGCTTAATGTGTTGGTCACTCATAATGGGTTTACCAGTACTCCTCACGGGGATCATGCTTGGGTTAGCCATAGTTATGAGGGTTGAGAGGCCCGTAAACATATCGGCAATAACTAATCCTATATCGTGGCTATTAATGATACTCCCTCCAGTATATTACCCTGCGTGGATACTGCCAGAGCCGCTAAGATATGTCGCCTTAGCAATACCTACATCAGCATCAGCAGAAATAGTGAGGCAGTTAGCGGGTTTAGGGGTCTCGATAGACATAACCTACCCCATAGCAGTGATAGCTGCCTGGTGCTCAGTAAGCCTACTACTAGCCTCTAAAACCATAAAGTGGGGGTTAAACTGACGTCTGTATAAAGAGATTAGCAAGTTGTATGTATTATGGCTAACACCTTCCTTTTAGACGTAACCTCCTCAACAGTACTTATTAAGGGGTCGCTAGTTTGCCTAATCATCACATCAATACCTCTACTCCTCAACTCATCTAGAATTTTCCTTGCTTCAGGAGTTATTGGTAACGCACCATAAACACCACTACCAATAATCACAACCTCAACATCGCTGCATAAGTTTATGTAGCGCCTTAACTCATCCTCACTTAATGGCGTATGCCCGTAAGTAGCTCTATAACGTGCTGAGAGATCCTTATCCCTTTTAAGAACCTCCCCTTTACATATGACAATGTCATGATCGTATACCTTACCGAAGACCTTAACCCAACCAAACCCCGCCTTCTCTCTCAAGCTATCATCCGTAGTAAGTAATTCAGTAATGAGAAATATTCTTACCTTAACTTACCTACCTTAGGGCATAGAGGGTCTGGGGCCCCGGTATCTCCACTTACTAACCAAGCCCTAGCGAAGCAGCCACCCCTACAGAACTCGTTAAGTATGCACGAACTACATGGAGGTACTTTCTTAGGGCCTTCAGCCTTAACAATGAGTGGGTGATTCTTTAATCTCCTCCAACACTCCTCAATACCTAACTCAAGTACGTTACCTACCACATACCCCATCACATCACATAAGACCACATTACCTGAAGGTGTTACGTCCATAACATCCCAGTCCCTACAATTACCGTAAGCCAAGTTAGGTGAGCCGGTAACGACACCTACGAAAGGAACGCACCAAACACCAACAACAATACCTAACTCCTCAGCTACTCTACCAGCATCCCTTAATGCGTGAGCTAGGTGGTTCGGTCTTACGTAGACACCGTACTTAAGTGCGTTACTTACGGGCATCGCAGGGATTATGGAGACCGAGTAAGCACCTAACTCAATAGCCTTCCTAACAGTCTCACCAATAAACCTCCAGTTAAGCTCATTCACAGATATGTTCACATGTATAGGTAAACCCCCATCAAGGAGCTTCTTAAACCCCTCAATAAACCTATCCCAAGTCCCTGGACCCCTAACTAATTCATGAACTTCCTTCGAAGGACCGTCCATACTTGTATATATGAATATCTCTAAAGCACTCAACTCCCTAGCTATCTCGTCATTAATTAATGTTGCATTAGTGAATAACGTGGCGTCAATATCGTGGTTTACGGTCTCTCTAAGTATTTCGATTATGTCCTTCCTAATTAACGGCTCACCGCCCGTGTAGTGTACGTGCTCAATACCCAACTCTGACGCCTCCTCAATAACCTTAAGTATCTCATCCATACCTAACTCACGGTCCTTAAGGTATTGCTTAGCGTAACAGTGCTTACAGTTAAGGTTACATCTAGAAGTGATTATCCAGATTATGGTTTCAGGAACATCAACTAAACCAACCTGCTCACCACCCTTAAATAGTTACTCACCCAATTCCTCATTACTAAGGTTAGGTGGGTATTAAGCATTTTGCTAGAATCCTTAAGGTTTAGTGGATGGTGCCGCGGCCGGGATTTGAACCCGGGTCACGGGCTCTCCCCGACTAATAGCTCGAAAGGCCCGCATACTTGACCGGGCTATACTACCGCGGCACCCTACCTAACACTATGGTTCGTAGAGTTTTTAGCTTTATTACTTTTTACCTCCTAACTCGATGACTTTCATGGCTTAATGATGGTAAATATATTTAAGCTCTGAAGAGATACTATACTCCCCTAAGGTGATTCTGCGTGAAGTTAAAGGTTAAGCTCATCGACATCGCAGTCGGACTTGGTCGCTACGTAGTCATTAATGAGGAAGACGCTAAGGAGTTAAGCATTAAATACCATGATAGGATAACCTTTAAGCATGGTAAGGGGGTTTCTACAGCTATAGCCTTCATAACCTCATCACTGATACCTAAGGGCTATATAGGGATTACTAAGGACTTACAGTATCTCGTTAGTGAGGGTGAGGAAGTGGATGTTATGCCTGCAAGACCTCCTGAATCAACCAAGTACATTAGGCAGAAGTTAAAGGGTGAGAAATTAACTGAGGATCAGATATTCACCATAATTAGGGACATAGTTAATTTCAACTTAAGTGAAATTGAGATGGCTTCGTTCATTCTAGCTCAAGAACTTAGGGGTATGTCTATAGATGAGGTAGTATATCTAACTAAGGCCATGGTCGAGACAGGAAAGAGGCTTAAGTTCCCCGAACCTACTTACGACGTCCATAGTATTGGGGGTGTCCCAGGCAATTCTAAGGTCTCATTGGTTATGATACCCACCATAGCTGCTGCAGGTGTATTCATACCTAAGACTAGTAGTAGGGCCATAACATCACCAGCAGGCACTGCAGATACCATGGAGGTTTTAGCTAGAGTCGACTTCACTATTGAGGAGATTAAGGAGTTAGCTAAGAAGGTTAATGGCTTCATAGTCTGGGGTGGTAGGCTTAACTTAGCACCTGCTGATGATATTTTGATTAGGGTTGAACACGTACTTAGGGTTGACCCAAGGACCCAAATGATAGCTAGCATATTGTCCAAGAAGTTAGCTATGGGTGCGGAGTCGGTAGTCATCGACATACCAACTGGTGAAGGAGCTAAGGTTAGGACTATGGAGGAAGCTAGGGAGTTAGCCTCACAATTCATTCAGGTAGGTAGTAAGGTAGGCCTAAAGATAAGGTGCGCAATAACCTATGGTGGTCAGCCGATAGGGTATACTATAGGTCCTGCCTTAGAGGCTAAGGAGGCACTAGAGGCACTTAGGGGTGGTGGAGCTATGAGCCTGGTCGAGAAGGCTGTCTCTGTAGCTGGTATGGTGCTTGAGCTCGCTGGTGCTGCACCTAAGGGGGCTGGTTATGAGGTAGCTAAAGACATCTTAAGGAGTGGTAAGTCCTTAGAGATGATGAAGAGGATAATAGAGGCTCAAGGAGGTAATCCTAACGTTAAGCCTGAGGACATACCTATAGGTAAGTACCACGCACATATAGAGTCACCCGTAGACGGTTACGTAACCCACGTATCTAATGAGGGGCTAACAATCATGGCTAGGACCGCGGGGGCGCCATTCGATAAGGGTGCTGGAATAAGGCTCTACGTCAAGAGAGGGCATAAGGTTAAGAAGGGAGATAAGCTACTCACCATATATTCTAACAGCTCAGTTAAGCTTAATGAAGCGCTTAAGCTATTCTACAAGCTTAGACCTATAGTGCTTGAAGGTATGCTATTAGAGAAGTTCCCTGAGGAATACTAATAACCCCTTAAACAATAGGTAACCACGGCCGAAAGCCCTGATGTGAACGATGGGCGGTCTGATGAGTGATGAGCCATTGTAGCCTTAAGGGGCCGGCAAATAAATCTTTATAATACCCACCACCCAAACACATATATGGGCAGGGGCCCGTAGCTCAGCCTGGTTGAGCGCCCGGCTGATAACCGGGAGGTCCGGGGTTCAAATCCCCGCGGGCCCACCAATTTATCCTTAAATTTAATGTAGAAATCAGTTATTCTCTCTAAAGGATCTATATACTTCGTTATTACCTACCCCTTATTTTCCTTGAACATAAAACGTAGTAGTCCTTATTAATCCATTTAATCACATACTCCGAAGGCGTGAAATCATTTAAATTACCCATACACATCGCTTACTGATTAGTTGTCCATATAATTAGAACTTCAGTTTTAGGGAATAGCATAATAATCTTAATCTCCGATTTTGTGCATCCCTAATAACGTAGGTTTATTAACGATAGAGATCACCATTAGCGAAGTGTAATTATTCTTATTGTTCTTCTCCTAATCACAATTAACTTTCTATATGGGTTACCTACTTTTCTTAATGCCGAAATTTTTTCTCAGCTATGTATGTAGGGTTTAATGGTGGTATTCGAAGTAAAATCACTCCCGGGATGTTGGGATTTAAGAGGGCTAATCTTCCGAAGTCCTTATCAAAAGTCACTATGATTTCTGACTTCTCTATAGCTATCCTTATTACTTCCTCATCACTTATACCAGGCTTAAGTTCCCAGATTGATGTGACATCATACCCCGCCTTCCTAAGCTCTAGGATAACTGTTTTAGGTATATTCTCGTTGGCTAGGAGTTTAGGCTTTGACAACGACCTCATCCCTTAAGAGCCTAGCTGCATACCTAATGGCGGCTAATATGTCCTCCCTAGATAGGTGGGGGTATTCCTTAAGTATATCGTCTATGCTCCACCCATTGGAGAGTAACTCAAAGTATATTGGTATTCTAGTTCCTCTTATTACGGGCTTACCACCCATAATTCTCGGGTCGACCACTATTCTCTTCTCGCTCTGTACCAATTAATGCTCCCTACTAATATTACATTATGAAACTTTATAGTTAATTCCGCCATCATGCATATTCCATTATGGTTGATACGTACCATAATGTCTAAGCTATTACGGCATCACGTTGTAACTACGTATAAATACCGTATGGTATAATTCATGTCTGACCATAAATTATTCTTACTTTACTTTGTTAACATAGATATGATTAGTGAGGCTATTATTACGGCTATAGTTATTTGGGATAGTGTAAACTTACGTAGGTCTTTCTTAGAGGCTAATTTTAGGCTTATAGTGATTAACGATGTTAGCGGTGTAAGTACTATGATGAACATACCTATTAACGTAACTGTCCCTACGCCAAATACTTCATTAATGACTAACCCCGCAAGTGATACTGCTAGACCAGTAATCACGCCATACCTAAGTATTAATGATGGTTCCCTATACATGATGATCACCTAGGTTAAGGCAGTTACTAATAACCTAGTTGCTGCGTAAAGTAGGACTAAGGAGAAGATCAACCTAACGATGCGGGGTTTAAGTCTCCTTAAGCATTTAGCCCCTAATGTAGCTCCAGGCATTATCCCTAAAGCTATTACGGCTACTGACAAGGGGTCTGTAAGCCCTCTAGCTAGGTAAACAACACCACCACTAGTGGCTGTTAGCCCAACCATGAAGGAGCTAGTAGCAACGGCTGTCTTTATGGGTAAACCCATTATTAAGTTTAGTAAAGGAACCTTAATCACGCCACCACCAATACCGAACATACCTGAGAACATACCTGCAATGAAAGATATGGAGACCCCGACCGCTTTACGTGACTTAGAGACCTTAGTGACGCTCGTTTCACCCACCTTAGTACCTATTAATGACTCCTTAAGCATGGTTGCTGAAATATAAAGCAATACTAAACCCAGCGCGAACCTAACGTATGTAGCTGGTAGGGTAAGGGTTACGTAAGCACCTACTATAGCCCCAAGAACTGTTGATGGCTCTATGAGGAGTGCTGTACCTAAATCAACCATACCCCTACCTAAGTAGATACTTGCTGCTGATGCTGATGTGACTATGATACATACTAAGCTAGTGGCTATAGCTACCTTAACATCATATCCCAAGACCAAGACCATGAAAGGGACTAGTAAGCTACCACCACCAATACCAGCAATAGCTGAGACGAAGCCTATGCCTAAAGCACCAGCAAATAGTAGACACGCATTAATTAATAACCCACTTAAGGCAGGCATAACCAATACGTCCAACCAATACATAGACTTATCGAGTTAAGTACTTAACTATCCGAAACCCCTCAGAACATATACGAGGGTTAAGCCGTCACCCTCAATAACCACGTATATAGGCCAGCACGGAATCCCCTTCGGGTAAGTAACTGAAGCATGGATAAAAATAGAATTATTGATCTTGGTCAAGTACCCATAGAGATCTATACGATTACCAAGCTCCATAAACCGCTCATAAACAATTACGGTAATGTTGATGAGTCTAATGGGGTAAGCATTTATTAAGAACATGAAGTCAAACTCGCTTACGATGTAGTGCAGGGCATAAAGACGTAAGTAAATAGCTCCCCCCTAATTACTTTCATCGCCCAACTGAATTATTGAGGCCGTTAAAGGCGATTTATTAAGGGTAAGTGTTAACGCACTTAAAACTAATAGGTATATCATGTAAGACATGTACTTAACGCGCATAAGTTATTCCATATGATATGATAAATGTAGTCCTAAACTATTAACCAGTACTGAAGTAGATAAATTAAACAAAAGTTTTGAATATTAACGCATCATAGTCTCATCTGTGTTCCTTTAATCAGAATGAGGTAGATATATGGGTGGTGCGGGTGTGTCTACGTACCTTGATTAAGTATTTAATCACTCTAGCCCTTGTAATGCCCATAATCATTACCTCATTAGGAGTCTTAGGTCAGGGAGAGAGTAACGCTCTCTGGTTCGGTGATGATGTAGATAACCAAGCTTACGGTATCTTAGTTAGGGCGCCTAATGAGTATTATGCTGTGTGGAGCTCACTATTTAGTGAATCAATAACGAACCCTGTAATAACGAAATTCTTTAGTAACCGCACTATAAAGTGGAGTAAGGAAATAGCACCTTCATTACAAAACATCGTTCAGGTTAAGTTTAGTGATGTTGAGCTATATGGTGATTACGCCTACATAATACTTAACACAGTAAATACTTCAGGTACTTACGTATATCTGATTAAGGTGTACTTACCAATAGGTAGTATTGACTGGTCAAGAATGATAGGGAAAACCCCTGGTTTCGCTACAATGCCTACAAGTAATTACGTATTTGTCGTCCATTCAGATGTGGCGAATGCGGCAAATGAGTATGTATGGGTTCAGAAGATTGATGTTAGTGGTGGTTCGAGAACATATAGGAAGTATTATGTAGGGCACTACACGTTCCCAAGGGAATCAACCTATGACGGCAATACATCTATACTACCGGGAGGGTAGATATAGCACTAGTAAAGAGCATATGGCTCCTTAAAACCAACTCAACACTAGTAACAACTCAAAGATACGTAACAGCTTGGATTGGTGGGGTGGATGCCGCTGTTGCTGAGGGTTACGGCATAGTTAATGATGGTAACTACCTTTACATACTAGCGGGGGTGGACCCTATTGATTACGATAAGCTTGAGTGGTCTTACTTAGGGATAGTTAAGATAAATTTAAATGCCTTAAGTATCACAGCTTACAGAACCATAGTGGTAAATGGTGCGCACTTCATATTCCCCCATAGAGGTAAGGTACTTACGTATGACGGTACATACATGTACCTAACGTTAACCTTAGTTAACACTACCTCAGGGGATAAGGACGTACTTATCGGTAAGGTGGATCCTTCAAGCTTAGATATTGAGTGGTTAAAGGTGTGGGGTACTGATGGGCAGGAGGACGGTACTGCCTTACTGATCGATAGGGATAGGGTATTAGTCATCGGTAATGCCTCTACAACAATAGGTACGTTATCTGACGTTACATTTACCGGGATTTACGTAGTCTATACAATAAATATTGTGACACCTAGCTATGTATTAGAAAACACGTTAACCCCTACGAACTTACCCTATACAGAGAAGGAGATTACCCTCGACCCCGGAGGTACCGAAGCTGTAGTAATATCCCTAGACACCTTAGGAAATCCATTACCAATACCTGAACACACCTTAATAGCTATAGCAGTACTAACCGCATCGCTGATCTTCTTCGCGATTAAGAGGTTAAGGAAATAGAAGGTACTTTAAATCCTAATAACCCTAAGTTTTTATATTAATTAACTATCAGTAATCAATCCCTTCCTTACATTCTTCTTAATTGCTTTTAATATCGCCTTATACGTGTTGAATTCAAGTGCTAATGCATCATGGAACTTGTACTTACCATAGGGGCTCTTTAATGATGTTAAGTCTTCTCCTATGCAAAGGTTTAGGCCTAGCATATAACTACCCACTAAACCCTGATTGAGTATCACACAAGCTAATCATGCAATATTCTACGGTAACCATGCATTGAGGGAATCGCTTTACGGGTTAGCCCACATAGTTATAGGTATAGGGCTCATATGGTACGTAATTTCCTTACTAAAAGGGAGAAAGTAAAGTTTTTCCTTCTCCACACGTAGAACTAATTAGGTTCCCTTAAGTTAAGTAGGTGAATTAGGTGTCTAAAGGCCCGAGATATACTGCTTTAGTTGAGGTAACCGTGTTTTTGGCTATATTCTTCATTGTAGCTTGGTATCTTCAGGCATGTCTAGGTGGATCTTACGGGTGGGGCTCTAAGGCCGTGATGATAGCTTTAGCTCTAGTAGGTATTTTTATTCATAAAGACCCTAAGAGGTATGGCTTAATCCCCAAGGACATAAGGTTTAGTTTGAAGTGGTCTTTATATGTAGCCCTCTTATTCGTTACTACATCTCTAGCATTTATCGTGGTTGCCTTCATCACTGGTGCGGCTAGGTCTGTTGACTTGGGGACTTTAGCTATTGATGCCTTATGGTTCTTCGTATTTGTTGGTTTTGCTGAGGAGTTATTCTTTAGGGGTTATATCCAGTCAAGACTTAACGAGGTGTTTACGGCTAAGTACGGAAGTATCCTAGGGGTTAAGTATCAATGGACTCAAGGAACCTTAATCACTGGCGTATTCTTCTTTGGGATCCCACACATACTTACCGGTATAAACCCCTTCATAGGCTACGTAAGGATAACTCCCATGACCATAGCCATTGTAGGTCTTGCTTGCTTTATCGGAATCGTTCTTGGGGTCTTAAGGGAAAGAACAGGGGGTATCATACTCCCAACAATACTTCACGGCTTCCTAGACTATGTGGTCTTTAGTATGGGGAGGATCATGGGTTTTGCACTATCTAACGCGGCAGCATTTACAGCGCTACTACTATTCTTCACACTCTTATTCCATAAGATATTAGTAGAGTAATGTAAGTGAGTTAACCTGATGTCCAAGCTAAATAAGCTGAAAGATACTGAACTTGTAGCTTATCATGAATTTATGGAAGCGTTAGGTAGGTTATGTAGGGAGGGTCATTTATCAGCGCATTGCTATATTATTTATGTACCTTAAATACGATCCTGATAGGGTTAGAACAGTATTGCTTAACTCGGGAGATAATGTTAATTCCATGCACTCATACGGGCTAGTGGACGATTCGCTATTGAGGAGATCTATGAGGTATACATATTGAACCCTATTAGTGAAGTAGTGAAAGGGATAAGCATATCACCGACTATGAGGATAGATATACAGCTATATGGCGACTTCTTCGGTGGTGAGGGATTGATTATCAATCACTTTAAGGGCTTAGGTTTTAAGAGCTTCAGTGTTAATGAGTTTCACGACGTGATTTGCGGTCATGTAAGTTTTAGGCCGGTGTAGCTAGCGCTATAGTATTAACGCTTTTCCTAGTATTAATCTAAATATTTATAGAGAAGTTGGTATTAAGTGAAGAGAGCTTATGAAAGACCCTAACTGGTAGGGAAAGTTACCTTAGGATAGGGATTGCTGGCATCATGGCTTGTATAGGCGCATTTATAGCACTACTCTTAACATGGTAAGTAATGGTGTCGGGAAGACTGGTTACTCGCGCATGCTAACCTGAGGACCTACTTTACTAAGTTAAGATTTAAGTGTTAAACCGTAAATATATCTCCGGGATGCCTTCCATGACTTACTGGCACCTCTACAACCCCATCGTTAGGCAGGCTATCCAATCCATGTGCTCATCTGAGGGTAAGAGAGTTATATCGACGTTCATTGCGCCAAGAATATTTATAGGGTATGCCGCTACCCAAGCATTCGCTTTGAGCGTAGCTTCGCTATTTAAGCGCCGTAGGGCATTCATAGTTACTGACCCCCACATTAAGGTCTTAGCATTTAGTGTCGAGAAAATTCTTAAATCATTAGACATCGCCACTAAGGTGTGGGATAAGGTAGTTCCTGAACCACCTACATCTAGTTTTAAGCCGTGTGCTGAAGCTATGGAGGAGTTCGGTACCGACTTGATAGTCGCTGTTGGTGGTGGCAGCGTCATAGACACTGCTAAGGTTGCTTGGGTTCTCTATGAGAGACCTGACGTGGACTTTAGGTTAATTGATCCCTTGAAGCCTTTAGGGCTTAGGAGGAAGGCACTCCTAGCAGCGATACCTACGACCAGCGGTACTGGCTCTGAAGTTA
>Ga0190367_1000985_pt1 | contig 17961 bp, 16 predicted proteins | sample 4872181011_MG_FD_171838 | JGI IMG/M metagenome (GOLD analysis project Ga0190367, IMG submission 171838) | Hydrothermal vent microbial mat bacterial communities from Southern Trench, Guaymas Basin, Mexico - 4872-18-10-11_MG | ecosystem: Environmental > Aquatic > Marine > Hydrothermal vents >...
CAACACCCCTGCTATGACATATCCTGAGGGTAGCGCGAACAACAACTGGAAGCTCAAGTCTTCTGGAGACATCTGCAGCCAGCTTAACGATATCCTTAGCCTCCTGAATAGTTGAAGGCTCAACCATAGGACTTTTAGCAACTCTAGCCAGAAACCTAGTATCCTGAGCATTCTGTGAAGCGTAGGGATGAACATCATCACCAGTAACTATCAGTAGAGGAGCATTAACACCCGTCTCTGAGGCGACGATCCATGGATCCATTATCCAGTTTAAACCCAGATGCTTACATACGAAAGCCGAGCCAACGCCAGCTAGAGAGGAGGCGTACGCAACTTCAAACCCCACCTTCTCGTTAACGCTCCACTCAACGTAGAGTCCGTATTGCCTAGCAATTGATGCAAGCTCGTCAACTATCTCCGACGCGGGCGTACCGGGGTATCCAGTTATAAACTTAATGCCGGATTCGAGGATACCTCTAGCAATGGCTTCATCGCCCGTTAGAAGTACCCTTTCGCCCTTACTGCCGGCTATGTTTGACAAAATATCACCAAATATATGTGTAATTGTAATCATATAGGATCATTTAGATACTTAAGCTTTACGCCGAAAATCGATGAATTTTTCGACAATCGACGAAATACTTATAGCTGTTACAAAAATATGTTAAAATTACATAATAATATCAGGCAAACTTTATATTTTTATGCATATTAAACATTATGTGGGAGCATGGCGTTGAAGGGTTACTTATCGTTCCTTATAATTGCTATTCTATTCTTTGCCGTCGGCTTTGGAGCTGGATACTTCTACATGGTAAACGAGTATAATAAACTTAACTCCGAATACCTAGAGCTGAAGGAAGAATATAACAGACTGCTTACGGGCAACTTCACCGAGCTACAGGAAGCCTACAATGAGCTTCTCCAGAACTATACTCAGCTCAAGTCTATCATCGAGGAAAAGAAGATCAAAGCAGCATGGATCTACGTAGGGCCTATAGGAGACTACGGATGGACCCATGCACACGATGTAGGGAGAAGGATATGTGAAGCAACTTTCCCATGGCTTGAAACAGCGTATGCCGAATCAGTTTCGGAGGCGGATGTTGAAAGGTATATTGATATGTTTATAAGCGAGGGATATAATGTTATCTTTACTACAAGCTTCGGATTTATGACCGCAACGATAGAGGCTGGCGAAAAACACCCGGATGTAATATTTTTCCACTGTTCGGGATACATGAGGAGACCTAACGTTGGAACATACTTCGCAGAGTTCTACCAGCTATACTACCTAAACGGACTAATGGCTGGCGCGCTCACTAAAACAGGTAAAATAGGATATATTGCAGCCCATCCAATACCCGAGGTCATTAGGCACATTAATGCCTTTACTCTCGGCGTAAGGGAGGTTAATCCTAATGCTACAGTTTATGTGCGATGGCTATTTAAATGGTATGATCCGGCGGGAGCTAGAGCTGCCGCAGAGGCTTTAATTAATGAGGGGTGTGACGTATTAGCTTTCACCGAGGATTCGCCGACCGTAGTGGAGGTTGGTGAGGAGTATACAAATAAGGGCAAGCCAGTATATACCTTCGCACACTATAGCCCAATGTATCAGTACGGGAAGAACTCATGTGTAAGCGGGCAGCTTGTCCACTGGGAGGTAATATACTTGGATATTTTATCCAAGATCTACACGGGGATCTACAATAGCACTAACCTTGAAAACGTCGACTACTGGTGGATGCTTAGAGAGGGCGCTGTCGAGCTTGGATGCGACTATGGAATGCCTATTAACCCCAAGTTTGTACCAATACTTAAATCGAAGTTCGTGATCGATCCGATACTCGGTAATGTCAGCGTATACGACCTGGTATTTATCAGGTTAAGGCAGATGAGCGAGGATACCGTAGTCTTCGATCCATTTACGGGGCCTATATACGATCAAGACGGCAAATTGAAGATACCTCCGGGTGTAAGAGCATCGCATGATGATCTTTGGAACATGATGTGGTTCGTTCAGGGAGTAGTGGGGCAAATACCCGGATAACCTCCGGTGTCTCCATGCCTCTAGTTAAGCTTAAAAATATCACAAAATTTTTTCCACCCAATATTCTAGCTAACGATCATATCAACTTAGAGGTTAATGTAGGCGAGATACACGCTATTCTAGGTGAGAACGGGGCTGGAAAATCAACGTTGATGAAGATTCTCTATGGTATGCTTCAGCCGGATGAGGGCGAAATATATATTGATGGCAGGAAGGTGACGTTTAGGTCGCCGAGGGACGCTATGAAATACGGTATTAGAATGGTTCATCAGCATTTTATGCTTATAGAAAACCACACTGTTGCCGAGAACATAGCGTTAGGAATGCGGACAAGTATAGTAAATCCACTTAAGGAGGTAAAAAGGAGAATTAGGGAGGTATCGGATAGCTATGGGCTCAAGGTCGATCCAGACGACTATATTTGGCAGCTTTCAGCTGGCGAAAAGCAGAGGGTTGAGATACTTAGGGCATTAATTGATGACGTAAGGATACTTATACTGGATGAGCCCACATCAATTCTAACGCCTAATGAAGTTGAGAAGCTGTTCGAAGTACTGAGGAGGATAAGGGATTCAGGAAAAACCATACTTTTCGTAACCCACAAGCTTAAGGAGGTATTTCAGATAAGCGATAGAGTCACAGTGCTTAGAAAAGGTAGAGTTATAGTAACTAAGGAGACGTCAGAGACCTGCGAGGAAGAGTTAGCTAGGCTTATGATAGGGGAAATAGCTGTCAATGGGATAAACTCCAATAAATCCAACTATTCCGGCAATGGAGTTGTGCTGGAGGTAGAGGATCTACACGTGTTAAATGATAAAGGAGTTACTGCAGTTAAGGGAGTTAATTTTAAGGTTAGATCCGGTGAAATAGTAGGTATCGCCGGGGTAGCTGGTAATGGACAGCGTGAATTAGTTGAGGCAATAGTAGGTTTGAGAAGGGCTGTAAGGGGGAGGATTAGGATATTGAATAGAGACGTAACTAAAGCAAGCGTACTCGATCGTCTAAAGCTTGGCCTAGCACATATACCTGAAGATAGAATTGGCGCTGGAGTAGTGCCTAGATTAAGTATAGTCGATAACATTCTGCTAACTAGGTACTTCGAGAAGACATTTACCTTAAATAGTATTATCATTAACTACGGAAAGATTAGGGAAGCTACTCGGGAAGTAATTAGTAGATTTAACGTGAAGGCTTCAGATATATCTATGCCAGCATCCACTCTTTCAGGCGGAAATATACAGAAGTTGATAGTGGGGAGAGAATTATCTAAAAACCCAAAAATTATTGTAGCTGTACATCCAACATACGGACTCGATATAGCGGCTTCAAGCTATATCAGGAGAATGATAATAGATGCGGGAAACAAGGGTGCAGGCGTACTGCTTGTTTCCGAGGATTTAGATGAACTCATCGAGATATGCGATAGAATAATGGTTATGTTTGAGGGTAGGATAGTTGGGGAGTTCTCTAGGGAATCTTTTGAACCACATACAATAGGCCTACTTATGGCTGGCATAGGAGGTGGTTAAAATAAGAATCTATGTTAGGAGGCGCGTAAGGACAAGCTTAAAGGTGAAGATCGTATCTGCATCCTTATCGACGTTAGCTGCAGTTGTAGCGATAGTACTAATGTTTCATGTTCTCGGGGTAGATCCACTGTATGCATTTAACAGGATATATATGGCATCGCTTGGAAGCTACTACGGTATATCGGAAACAATCACAAAATCAATACCTCTACTTCTCTGCGGCGTTGGCCTAGCAGTAGCCTACAAAGCTAAGGTCTGGAACATAGGAGCTGAAGGCCAGCTTCTAATGGGCGCAATTGTCTCGGGTGGATTAGCGCTATTCACTCCACTACCTCCTCAGCTAGCTATTCCAATAATATTCCTAGGTGGATTCATTGGTGGAGCATTGTGGGCACTTATACCTGCAGTACTTAAAGCTAAGTTTCAGGTAAATGAGGTTATAACGACTCTTATGATGAATTATATCGCCGAGAGAATCCTGCTATATCTAGTCTACGGCCCGTGGAGAGGCAAGGAGGTTTGGGGATTTCCGTTTACATCGAGAATACCATCATATGCTAGGCTACCAGTAGTACCTGGAACAAGGATACATTATCCAACCTTAATAATAGGTCTCGTATCAGCAGTCCTATTATTCTTCATGCTCAGTAGAACGACTATAGGCTTTAAAGTAAGGGTTATCGGCGAAAGTATCAGAGCTTCGAACTACGCTGGAATAGAATACTCTAAAATAGTCATCCTAGTAATGATTATAAGTGGCGGGCTCGCCGGGTTAGCTGGAGCAGGCGAAGTTGCTGGAATACAACACATGCTTAGAAAGGGTATCTCACCTGGATACGGATTCACGGCAATAATTGTTGCATGGCTTGGAAACCTCAATCCGCTTCTAGTAATAGCATCATCACTTCTCATAGCATCTATCCTAGTCGGAGGGGATGCAATACAGATCTCAATAGGCTTATCGAGTGCTTTCATAAACCTATTCAATGGAACCATCCTAATCTTCCTGCTTCTAAACTACTTCCTCTCAGAATACGAGATAATCGTTAGGAGGTGAACGAATGGACGTTATCGTAGCTTTCCTAAGGACAATGATTAGGGCTGGCACACCCCTACTGCTAGCTACCCTCGGGGAAATATACACGGAGAGATCGGGAATTATAAATCTCGGCCTTGAGGGTATGATGATTGTAGGGGCATCCGTAGCATATGTAGTTGCATATCATACAGGCAATCCAATATTAGGTATTCTAACGGCAATATGTATTAGTGGAGCAATGGCTTTGATTCATGCATTTCTATCTATAACCCTTAGGTCAAACCAGATAATTAGCGGTTTAGCTTTAACGATGATAGGAGTAGGGCTAAGCAGCTACATAGGCAGGGACTACGTAGGTAAAGTTGGAGTAAAACTGCCTGAAATACCCATCTACCCACTATCAGCCATACCCTATATAGGCGAAATATTATTCAAATATGATCCAATAGTATATGCATCCCTGATCCTAACCTTCATACTCTGGTTCACCCTGTACAGGACGAAAATAGGTATAATAGTAAGATCGGTTGGTGAAAATCCTTCAGTAGCCGACTCTCAGGGAGTAAACGTGTATCTTGTAAGGTACATATGTACGATCCTAGGAGGCATGCTAGCAGGATTAAGCGGGGCATATCTATCCCTATCCTACGTTCCAGCATGGGTTGAAGGTATGACTGGAGGTAGAGGGTGGATAGCGATAGCATTAACAATATTCGCTATGTGGGATCCGTTAAAGGCTTTAATTGGAGCATATCTGTTCGGTGGAATAGAGGTGTTACAGTACAACTTACAGCCTATGGGAATTCCACCCAACATATTAGCTATGACCCCATACATCCTAACTATAGTTACTTTGTTTATAGCCTCAAGAGAGAAACTGCGTAGAAGGATAGGGGCACCAGCGTGTCTAGGCCAGCCGTATACAAGGGAAGCCTAACTTTATTCATGCCTCAGAGTTTCAGGTGTCATGTATATTAGAGGAACTCTTAAGAATAAATCTACAGCTATGGCCAGGAGAAACGGCGACTGAGGACTGAGCATAGTCCAAAGATAGCCTCCGAGTACAGGCGCTGGAAGCCTAGTAAGAAACCTTATAAAGCTCCTGATGCTTGTCCATCTCCCCCTCATGTTCTCAGGAACAAGCTCCATTGTAAGTGCACCGAAAGCAGAGCTAGTAGTCCTAAAAAGCCCCCTTAAAGCCCATGCGAGAATCAATAGATACGGCTCCTTGAAATATAGAATCATGAGGGTCGATAGGTAGAAGAGAGGTCTCAGTAGAAGAATGGTTTTTACTCTACCTATTCTGTCGGCAAGCCTGCCTATTGGAATAGACCCTAGAATAAGAGCCAGGTTAAGGGCGAAGCCCATCAGGCCTATGGTAATGGGGTCGGCTCCATCTATCTCTGAAATATATATCATGTAGTAGGGCATGGTTGTGGACCATACGTAACCGCCCAGTATCTCTATTAAAACCCACCTTTGAAGCCAAGGTGTACTTCTTAGAAGATTAATTGCCGATGTGAACCCATCCTTAAAGCTCATCTTCTCCTCAATTTTAACCTCCTCCCTAAACATGTGAATAAACGGTACTGCCATTAGGGCTAAGCCTGCTAGCTGAATTACGTAAAGAGGCCTAATGCCCTCAATAGATATACCTCCATACATGCTAACAATTATACCCGCAATAATGGGGCTGGCTAGAGAGCTAACCTGAGTAACTGTGGAGGATACTCCCAAGCCCGTTGCTCTCAGATCCATTGGGAGGGAATCTGCAAGCGCTATGTTTCCTATAATCATAGCCCCAAGAGAGCTTGAGGAATATACCATGGAGGCTAGCGCTGCAACGCATCCATTCCAAGCTACAGCATAAAGGAGAGCTCCAAGTATTTCCAGGAGAATTATAACAATAAATGCCTTCCTCCTCCCCCTCACGTCGGCAAGCACCCCGAGAAAAGCTGAGGTAAATGCTGTAGCTAGCATGCCCATACTCCTAACAATACCTATCTGTATAACATTTAATCCATGGGAAAAAAGGTATAGTGAGCCGTAATCCCTTGATAATCCATCAAAAAACGCATAGTAGCTACCCCTGAAAATCATAGCCCTAAAGTTTCTACTGGTTCTCTTCAGTATACTCGGTCTAGACTCTTTATTCATGGCCCTACAACCACTACCCAAACTTCCTCAAATAATACAAATGATGTCAAATAAGCTTTTACGCTAGTATACGATACCTAATAAGGCTTTTATATTAATAAAATTCAATGTAGAGCGGTGTTTAAATGAGGTGGGTTACTAGAACCTGCCCCTACGTGGATAGGACTGCTAGTGCCTGGCTGATAAAGAGGTTTATAGACAAGAATGCTGAGTTCGTATTCATAAAGTGGCCCAGAGAAAAGCCCGATCCATCTCTCGGAGTACCCTTTGACATTAGGGGGGTGGAGCTAGGGCACAGGGACGGCAAGTGCACGTTTGAGGTCATAGTAGAGAAGTATAAGATAGTTGACCCGATAGTTAAGAAGATAGCCGAGGTAGTGCACGCGGCCGATATAGAGGAGGATATAGATAAGTCTCCTCTAGCTAGGGGGATAAAGGCGATACTTAACGGATTAAGATACATGTATAAAGACGACTACAAAGTACTGGAGGAGGGAATTAAGATATGGGATGCACTTTATGCACACTTTAAAATTCTAGAGATAATGGAGAGATATTCCGAAGAACTTAAAAGTATGGATAGAATAGGTAGGATTGCTTTCTTAAGAGATAGAGTATCTGAGGCCGTAGAAAGGATAAAGTAGCTTCTCGGTGTACCTATGAATACTAGAGGAACATTTTTACTACTCTGTATAATCGGCTTCTTCGCAATACTAAGTTCAACGATGTCTAAATCCCCGACACTACCCTTATTCGCAAGGAGTTTAGGGCTATCAGATATAGAAATAGGGTTTGTGGCTGCAGCTTCAACGATAGTCGGAATAGTTACTAACATAACGGCTGGAGCACTATCCGACATATATGGTCGCAGGAGGCTGTTAATAGCCAGTGGGATATTCTTTGCATCAGCTCCTTTCATGTACCTCCTCGTAAATAATTCAATGCAGCTAACACTAGTTAGAGCATATCACGGTCTAGCAACAGCAATATTTACTCCTGTATCAATAGCTGTAGTCGCAGACCTATACCGTGAGAGCAGGGGATTAAAAATGGGCCTGTATTCGTCATCTACCTTAGTTGGAAGACTCGTAGCTCCGTCCTTAGCTGGTATACTGATAGCATTTTCCGGCTTTAAGCTAGCATATATAGCCTGCGGTGTAAGCGGAGTAATAGCATTAGCATTAATATTAAGAATGCCGAATATGGGAGAAGGTCAGCGAAAGGTAGAGGCCGCTTCTCTCAGAGGAGTACTTCAAATACTGTCAGATGTAAGGATACTTGTTGTAAGCCTAGTTCAAGCCGTGACGTACTATGCGATGCAGTCAATAGAAACTTTCCTACCTCTTCTATTAAGCGAGATGAGGATTGAAGTATGGATTATCGGCCTCATACCGACGATTCAGGTGGGGATAATCGCTGCAACTAAGCCAGTAATGGGCACCTTATCCGATAAGGCTGGGAGAGTAAGATCTATGCTTTTAGGAATCCTCCTATCGGTAATGGGCATAGTAGCTCTATCAATGTCCTACAACGTAGACCTAATAATTGTATCAATAGCAATATTCTCGATCGGAGTATCGGCGATAACGGCATCAACAGCACCGCTTGTTTCTGAACTAACCCCCGGCGAAAGATATGGTTCTGCAATAGGAGTCATGGAGACAATAAAAGACGTAGGTCAAGCATCAGGGCCAATAATATCAGGAATAGTATCGGCAATATTCGGGTATAAGATGGCTTTTGTGGCGGTATCACTTATTCTAATTACAGTAATAGCTCCCGTATCAATGCTCTTAAAAAGACGATAGAAGCTGCATAAAATTATATCTTATATATTAAAAATTGAGCAGAAAGAGTAAAAATAAGCACGAAGTATGTGATTGTGTTGTAAAATAGATTAATATGTTCTATAAAATTGGCTAAAGAGGCTTTAACGATAAATTTATGTATAATTGACGAGTTTAGAAATCGATGAATCCAGTAATAAATCTTGAAAATGTCTATAAAAGATTTGGAAGGGTTCAAGCGTTAAACGGCTTATCACTTCAGGTAAAGCCTGGGACAATATTTGGTCTCATAGGTCCGAATGGTGCAGGAAAGACTACAACTGTGAGGATTACGGCAGGGATAATTAGGTGCGATAGCGGGCTGGTAGAGGTCTTTGGCGAAAACCCATGGGATAACATAGAGGTTAAGAGCAGAATAGGGGTCTTACATGAGAGAGTATCGTATCCTAAAAACCTTAAGGTTCTGGACTTCCTTACTAGAGTAGCCAACATCTACGGAGTAAGCGATGCAGAGAAGAGGGCGCTTGAAGTACTCAAGTTAGTAGATCTAGTTAATGCCAAGAATAGGGCAATAAAGGGCTTATCTGCGGGAATGCTACAAAAGCTGGGTCTAGCACAGGCCATAGTGCACGATCCTGAGCTAGTTATAGCTGATGAACCGACAGCAAACTTGGATCCACTAATGAGGAGGAAAGTGCTGGAGCTGATAAGGGATCTACATAGAGAGCTAGGCGTAACATTTGTGATATCATCCCACATTCTCCCAGAGCTCGCACTGGTATGTAGAGACGTGGCATTTATTCACAAGGGAAGGGTATACTATCAGGGCGATATAAGCGATATATCCAGCAAGCTTGGAGGATATGTATACAGGATAATATGTGGCAAGGCTCCCCAGGTGGCTTCAATGCTTAAGGATAGGCTTAGAGTTAAGGATCTAGAATACGATGAGAGGCTTATCCGAGTATACTTTGATGAGGATCCTGGACCTAATTTGTTCATAGCTATCGGCGAGATAGCTAAGGAAATTAGAGTTAAAGTTGAAAGTATTGAAAGCAGTGTGGTTGGTTTAGAGGAGCTATTTAGGAGGGCGGTTAGAAGTGGGTAGGCGGTATAGCAGGTTAAGGGCTGATTTAAACATTCTTGAAATAAGTCTTTCGTCAAGCTACAGGTTTCCATTACTTGAGGGACTCGCGTTCCTCTACTTATTCTTCCCGATTGTTTTCGCCCCCCTAATTAGGGCGCCGTATGTATGCCAGTTTGTAAGCTATGCTTTTGGACTACCTGTGTTCCTGACGCAAATTCTAATACTAGTGAATTTGGCGTATAGTGTTGCAAGTGAAATCGAGTCGGGGCTAACGCAGACCTACATAACATATCCTGTGAAGAGGGCCGATTTCATACTCATAAAAATCCTGGTAGGATTGGGCGTTCCCATCACGCTCCTAGCGCTCGCAGAAGCTATCGTAACGTACATGGCCTTCAGTGTAGTGGGTTTCTCGCTCGACGAACTATTCTTCTCAATACTGGCTTCGCTTGGACAGCTAGTGATGTTTGCTCTAGTATTCCTCACTATATCGCTCCTCATAAAGAAGGGAGGATTAGCGCTTGGTATAAGCATAGCCCTATGGTTCATTCTATCCATAGCTATTTCAATATTCTCACTATTCGTATACTTCAGTGGTATTAAGGAGTTCTTCTATCTATCAGCTCTACTTAACCCCACGAATATTGTAAATGCATACTATGCTAAGGGCTCAAGCGTGCTACCCGGCGGTATTGTCGTAGAGCCTACCTTCACAGAAATGGTTCTAGTTTTACTGGGACACTATGCGATAAACATCGTTCTGCTAGCCATAATAATAGCATACTTCATGAGGAGGTTTGAGCCATGATGAGGCTATACATAAAGGCTGGAAGAATAGGCTACGTAGTTATTTCCATAGCGCTAGCAATACTGCTAGCTACAGCGCTGAGGTTCCCAATGCCCTACGGAACGGATTATAATGAAATGTCTAGAGAGTACTTCGCCATAGAAATAATTCATCTTGATAGATTTTATAGATACGATGTAGAGGTTGAATTATCGAAAAGCTGCCACTTGGTAGCGTGCATATATATTCCAAACTATACCAGAACCTATCCACTCATAGACGTGGAAATGATGATAAACTATTCCGCCATAGTTGAGGCAGTAGCTAACTGTACGACGCTTGAAGAGTTAAAGGATGCACTGGAGTCGATGAATATGACAGCAGTTTATGCCGCTACAGGCAACTACCATAAGTTTAGCTATGAATCGAAGGATATAGGGGGAATAGTTGTAGCAACCGTAAATCCGGATAGAGATGCCCCCCAATTCCGCTATGCATCGAGAGTTAACGTATACGCCATAATACTACCCAGTGAAATTGCCTATAAAACCTCTATACCGATCCTAGCTCTAGGAATAGTATTGGCTGCGGGAAGAGCTGTGCATGATGTAAAGAGGCTACTACTAAAGCTTAAACGCTAAGATCTTTTTTCCAGTTAAGTTGTCTTATAAAGTTTCTATGCGGCTCAAATATTCTCCTTAAATCCTCAGGCTTACCACCAACTATCCTCATTCTATCTACGTTTATTTCCCCATACCCCCACTTCCACAGTAGGTATAGATAGCCCACGTCAAGAGGGCTAAACCCCATAAGCCATGCAGTGAGCGCGTCTACCTCAACGGCGTTAACTCCCGCAACGGCAAACCTGGAGTCTATCTCCCTGCCGCCAACAGGCCCGTCTCCTTGCATTCCCACATACCCGTCGATTACCGCTAAACTTAGAGGCATCTTAGTGTAAAGTTCGGCAATAGACATGTTTATAGCACCGTATCCAGCGTGTACTTTGGGCTTATCCCTCCCTTGGACAGCGCCCATAACCAGATTCTTTATGGTAAGCGTAACTACAACGGTATCGTGGGTCTTAGGCCTACAGACGGATATCCTGAAATCCGAGTCTAAGACGACCTTAGAAACCCTAACCCTTATACTTTTACTTAGCTTAGAATCGTATACGTCAAAGTACACGTAGTCGCTGTGATTTAGGTCGATGAATTCCACGTTATATTTACGCTTTAAATCAAGGTAACCGTAGTTTCTTAATCCATCGCTAAACGAGCCCATAGCGGGTCCTTCTCCAATAATAACCCTAGCCTTCGAATTATGCGAGTATATGAAGTCTAGGACTGCCTTAACCGCATCGACGTGAGTGGCGGAGAGCGGATGTCTAACGGATACGAAGTTCGGTTTAACGAGAATATTCCTAGCTTCAGCCAATTTACTGCTTATCTCATCCCTTAGTAGCTCAAGTACTTTAGATACTCCATCGTAGTGCCCGTCGCTTCTAGCTAAAGATATCAAACAATCACCTACGGATAATAGTTGATTTTACAGCCTTATAAGGGGTTAGCTCAGAGGCCTGTCACATCCGCATCAAATCGGCCGAGCTCTTCTCATCATCGTGAAAATATATCAATAATATAATATTAAGATTACTTGGTGATCGTTTGAGGAACGATTTGAAGATTTGGAGGCTTATAATGGACAGGATATTTGAGATGGAGAAGGATATAATCGATAACATATATGGTGTACTGAGCTTTAAACCACCGTATTCAGCTACAGTAACTACGGTTCTAAGGTGCTATACTAAAATAGAGTATGATGTGAGGTTTAGGAGGATAGAGATGATACCGACTAGGTTTAGCACTGTGCTAGGTATAATATTCGACTACACCGTGAAGAATCTGCTTAAGGATAAGGGGTTTGAGGAGAAGAGGTATTCTAAGAAATACGTGGATGATGAGGGCAACGAGTACGTAATATACGGCGACCCAGACCTAGTCATGGGCGATGAAGTAGTAGAGCTAAAGTATACATCCATGCCCCTGGAGAACCTGCCTCTAGAGCACCACGTATATCAGGTTAAGATGTACATGAACCAGTCGGGGCTTAACGGCAGGCTAATATATTTCACCCCCAACGGCGTTAGGGAGTTCCTATACGATAGGGAGGAGGCGTTAACGGACGAGGAGATAGCCGGGATAGCTAGATCCTTCTTCATAGACAAGGTTTCACCTAGATATGATTGGGAGTGTCAGTACTGCCACTACAGGTCGATATGCCCCTTAGCAGTATTAAAGACTGAGGAAGAGGAGAAGTAATTGTATGAAATCCTCTTTACGGATAAGATAAAGTCCATGAAGCTTATAGACCTACTAGATGTTATCGACGAGGTACAGGCGTACAATGGAGGCTGGGAAGTAATATTCATGGATAAGTCGCTTGTCGACGAAGACTTATCAAGATGCGAACGATTATCGGCGATACCAGCCAACTACGGTGGAATACTGTTCCTCCACTACCTGTACGATGAGAAGCTTCTAATTGAATGCATACGTGAATATTATGGCGAAGAGGTTACTAGAAGCGTTAAAAGTCTGGTGGAGAAGGGCGTACCTCCGATAAGGTATCTATACGACTTCGAATCCTTCTTCGATAAATACTATAGGAGCATACTTAAGGAAGCATACTTTGAAGCATACATACCGTTAAAGAACGAGTTAAAAGATGAGGACCTAGCCGAGCTAAGGGAACTTCTTAAGCAGGTTAAAGATCTCAGCATTGAATATGAGATTATAAAGTCTGAGATAGACTATCTCAACCCAAATGACGTAAGGAGGGCGCTGGATGAAAGCTACTATCTCATAGACTACTTAAAAGCTCTCAGGAGACTATACGAGGAGAAAGGTGAAACATACACGGGACACCTGGTAATTCTGAAGAGCTATATACCTATAGCCTTAACCCTAAAGCAACTGGAGGAGAAGATATGGAGTATATCACCCAGTTTCTGGAGCTACGCCAAAGAGGTTACTATGCTCTTCTATAAGCTAATATAGCTACTCGACGACAGCCCGCCTAATCCTTATGTAGGGCGCTACCTCGCTCATCGGAAACCCCTTCTCCACCGACGATCTATATCCCCTATTTCTGCTAACAGCATCTATCTTTCTAAGGGAGCCTGGGATGGGTATAAGTATTCTCTCCAATATTACATTCTCTCTCGTTTCTCCATCTTTAATATATAGTGTCAATTCAGGGTATATGGCTATAGAGTTTCTCCGTAGCTCTCCTCTCTCCAGCCCAATCAATAGAAATCCCTCCTTAGTCTCCTCTATAATTTCATCGACCCTCCAGTCTCCAGGCTTAACTACGAGGTTGCTCTGCATAGGTCTAGGAGGAATCGAGAGACCTCTAGCATTACCAGCCTTCTCTGATTTAAACAGCTTTGCAGTCCACCTATTGTGAAGCAAATCCACGATAACTCCGTCCTCAATAAGCTTCCTAGGCGAGGCTTTAACGCCTTCATCATCAACTATGAAGGAGCCTACAGCAGATGGCACGTATGGATCGTCGATGACAGTTATACTACGTGGAAAGACTCTACTGCCGACAGGCGACCTGCCGCCCGATAAATACACTCGATCCGCTTCAAGCATGTGTACGACTTCATGGAATAATGCTCCAGAACAGTAGGGATCCAGAATCACGTCAAACCTACTGTGCTTGTAGAATGGATTTAAATACCTGGTTTTCTTCAATGCATTAAGCTTCTCCGCTATGGAGTCCAGGATCCTATTTATGGATGATCTCAGGCTATCGATGTTCGTGTAGGCCACGTATTCTCCAATTGACCTATTGCCTACGACAACATAGGAGTACAGTTCATACGTGGTTTTACTGTGTATAAATGAGCTTCCATCACTATTATACATAAACTTGTTTTCAGATATACAGTTTAGAATAACTTCAAGCCTTCCATTCTTCTCAAAAATCTTTAAGGCGTTAACGATATCCGAGAAGATCTCCTTAACGGATTCTTCGCTAGGAAATTCCTCGTCTCCAACAAGGTACGTGCCTCTAACAGGCTTCTGTTCGGTCATATCAACGTTTAAGCCCGAAATATAGGTGCTGCTCGAAACATCAGCCTTACCGTACATATCCGAGAATTTATCGCTGTTACAGGAAAAGATTCTCCAAACGCCATTCTTCCATAGTCTAACGTAGGTGAATACGTTGCTAAAGGAGTTAAACTCCATTGAATATGCTCTATATGCGTATTCGAAATTTCTAATATACACCTGAGCGGCGTCTGCGTACCCCATGCCGAGCTTAACGGCATTCCTAACTATTCTGCTAGCTCCACCGTAATCAAACATTCTAATAATCTTGACGTGGGGGAGCTTTATTAAGCTTTTATTACATTAAGGTTGAAATTGAATGAAACGTTCCATAATTATTAAAAGTATAGGTTACCTTGGGACAAATTAATTACGGCGATTAATGTATTAATTATTGTATGAGGATAGATGACTACGGTTTCGGGTACATAGTTATCGATGGGAAACGCTATACTAGCGACGTAATAATCTACAGAGATAGAGTTTATGATGGCTGGTGGAGGAAGGAGGGTCATAGGCTCCATCTCAGCGATTTAGAGGACGTCATTAGGGAGAAGCCTGAGATACTAATTATAGGTACTGGTAGGTTCGGCGTAATGAAGGTTCCGGACGAGGTCGTTAGGAGGCTAGAGGAAATGGGGATAAAGGTTATTGTGCTAAAGACTAAAGAGGCTTGTAAAAAGTATAATGAGCTTAAGGATAAGCACTACGTAGTGGCAGCCTTACATTTGACGTGCTAAACTATATATTAAATATTGATTATATTTTAAACGTGATAAGATATGAGTAAACAGTTAACTGTTGGAGACATAATGACTTCGCCAGTTGTTACAGTCCTCTTCTCGGATCCCGTTATCGCCGCTGTAAATAAGATGATCACTCACGATATAGGGGCAGTTATAGTAATGATGGGTGGGCAGCCCGCTGGCATTATTACCGAGCGAGATATACTGAAGAAGATAATTATGGAGGGCCGTGATCCCAAGAAGACCATGTGCCAGGATATAATGACTAAGCCGCTCGTAACAGTTGAATCCGATACACCAGTTGCGAGGGCTTTAGCTTTAATGAAGGAGAAGGATATTAGGAGACTGCCTGTAGTGAAAATGGGCAGGCTCGTTGGAATAGTCACCGAGAAGGATATTATCAGGAAAATAATATAATCTCCTTCTTTTTCTTTCTTTCAGCATAAAGTTTATTAGCATTAAGTATCATATACTTGGGTTGAGGGAGGTCCTTTGGAAGTGAGCTAGCTTTCTATTTGGGAATAGAAACAGATTTTAGGCACCTATTTCTCCAGAAAATAAGTTATTGTGGAGGTCTCAGACATGAATATGTTTCCTAAGAGGTACGACTTTAAGGAAGTAGAGGAGAAGTGGCAGAGGAAGTGGGAGGAGTGGGGGATATATAGGTTCGATAAGGAGGATAAGGTTAGACCGACATTCTCGATAGATACTCCGCCACCGTATCCAAGCGGCGAATTTCACGTAGGCAATGCCTTCAATCACGCATACATGGATTTCGTTGCAAGATACATGAGAATGAAGGGATACAATGTATTCTTCCCACAGGGCTGGGACTGCCACGGGCTACCCACAGAGGTAAGAGTCGAGAAGACTGTAGGCAAGCATAAGAAGGATATTCCACGCGAAGTCTTCCTAGCCCTATGTAGGGAGTATACGTTGAAGTGGATTAAGCCTATGAGGGAGGCGATAAAGAGGCTTGGATGTAGCATAGATTGGACAACCGAGTATAGGACAATGGATCCCGACTACTGGAGGAGAACACAGCTAAGCTTTATCATAATGTACAAGAAGGGACTTATATACAAGGATAAACTGCCAACCTACTGGTGTCCGAGATGCGAGACGTCAATAGCCGAAGCAGAGGTAGAGTATAAGGAGGTTGAGAGGGAGCTATACTACTACATGTTTCTCCTAGAAGACGGCTCAGGCCTTATGGTTGCTTCAACAAGACCTGAGCTCCTTGCCTCATGCGTAGCTGTAGCAGTTAATCCTAAGGATGTAAGGTATAGGCACCTAATAGGTCGGAAAGCAAAGGTTCCAATATACGATAGATGGGTTCCAATAATAGCTGAGGAGGAGGTTGAGATAGAATTTGGTACAGGAGCCGTAATGATATGCACCTACGGAGATAAGTCGGACGTTAAATGGCAGATAAGACATAACCTTCCCGTAGTAATATCCATAACCGATGATGGATTTATGAACGAGAATGCTGGCCCGCTAAAGGGCTTAAGCATAGAGGAGGCCCGCAGGAAGGTAGTAGAGCTACTTAAGGAGAAGGGTCTCCTAGTTAAGGTTGAGAGGATAAAGAGCTCTATTGGAACATGCTGGAGATGCCATACACCCGTTGAAATACTTCCAAGGGAGGAGTGGTTCGTAAAGACTAGGGAGCTGGCCGATAGGGTGCTGGAGGAAGCCGCTAAGGTTAAGTGGGTTCCAGAGTACATGGTTAAGAGGCTTGAAAACTGGGTTAAAAGCCTAGATTGGGACTGGCCTATATCTAGGAAAAGATTCTTCGCCACACCAATACCGATATGGTACTGTAAGAAGTGCGGCGAAGTTATACTGGCTGAGCCCGATTGGCTTCCAGTAGATCCGAGGAAGGAGAAGCCGAGGATAGATAAGTGTCCAAAGTGTGGATCCACAGAGTTCGTGGGCGAGACCGACGTACTGGATACCTGGATGGATTCAAGCATAACAGCAGCGGTACACGCCGGATGGCCCGACAATCTAGACGAAAGGCTTTTCCCAGCCGACCTACAGCCAAATGGATACGATATAATTAGAACATGGGATTACTATCTATTAGTCAGGGGTGTAGCTCTATTCAATAAGACTCAATTTAAAATAGCCTTGATAAACGGAATGGTTAGGGGAACCGACGGCAGAATGATGCATAAAAGCTACGGAAACTACGTTAGACTAATGGATGTAATAGAGAAATATGGCGCTGATGCATTCAGGCTATGGACTGCAAGCTCAGCCGCAACAGGACAGGATATAAGGTTCTCGTGGGAGGCCGTCGACTACGCTAGGCGCTTCCTCGTAAAGCTGTGGAATGCCGCTAGATTCTACTTCATGATTACCAGAGACTTCGACCCTAAGGTAAGCGTCAAGGAGGATGAATTTAGGCTGGTAGATAAGTGGATATTAAGTTTACTGAATAAGCTAATAATTGAGGTAACAGAGGCGATGGAAAGCTACAACTTCATGGCTGCATCATCTGCGATAATTAGCTTTACATGGCATGTATTCTGCGACCACTATCTCGAGATAATTAAGTATAGGATTAGCGGTGAAAATCCGCATAAAAGGGCGGCTCAGAAAACACTCTACACAGTTCTACTGAATATCTTAAGGCTATTATCCCCGTTT
>Ga0190367_1000986_pt1 | contig 17949 bp, 20 predicted proteins | sample 4872181011_MG_FD_171838 | JGI IMG/M metagenome (GOLD analysis project Ga0190367, IMG submission 171838) | Hydrothermal vent microbial mat bacterial communities from Southern Trench, Guaymas Basin, Mexico - 4872-18-10-11_MG | ecosystem: Environmental > Aquatic > Marine > Hydrothermal vents >...
TCTACTCTAGTTTTTGAACATGATAAGTTACATACATTATAGAAACAACAAAAAGAAACTACAAGTTCAAATCCCTGCCAGTATATCCACGAGACTTTTTCTGAAACAACAAAAAGAAACTACAAGGATTGCTTTATGTTGGTTTTGTTTGTTTTGGAATTTATTTATCGTTTAAGGTACTTAACTAGAAACAACAAAAAGAAACTACAAGTGCAACTACGTTACGGAAATTTACTAAATCAGCTCGTAAGCAGAAACAACAAAAAGAAACTACAAGTGGAAGACTCTATAAGTATTTACTGCCGCGCTGGGAAGATGTTAAAAACGATGTGAAACAACAAAAAGAAACTACAAGTTTTTATAGAGCGGGATTTGTTTACCGGTACCGAAAAGCGGGCTTCCTTTCCCGAAACAACAAAAAGAAACTACAAGCAATAATTATATCCGATTTCGGCAAAAGCATAAAAACAGCAAACAATCCAAGGAAACAACAAAAAGAAACTACAAGCGATACTCTATCCTGCCGCGCTTGTAGTCTTCTAGAATAGCGTCCGCGATTTGCATTCGAAACAACAAAAAGAAACTACAAGAAAACCGCTATCGTCTTTGAGCCAAAGATATCCGCCGAGCATTTAACAACACGAAACAGAAACAACAAAAAGAAACTACAAGGGACACGGAAATAAAGACGTATTCACCGGGCAAAATCTTGAAAGAATATTCAGAAACAACAAAAAGAAACTACAAGAGTCCACAATATCTCTGACAAAAAGATAGAGGTTACTTGAGTTCTTTGGAGAAACAACAAAAAGAAACTACAAGGAACTCGATCTGCTCCTGAAACAACTCAAAGAAACAACTACAAGGAATCAACAAAAGGAAACTATATGATCTTTTTATTTGGTTTAGGATATATTATATTGAGATGAAGTGGCGGACTCATGTATGCATGACTGGACTGCTGCTCCCAGCGTACGCTGTAGCGGGATTGCTGAGGAAGGAGAATGTCTTAGTAGTCATTTTCATAGCTGTCTTCGCGAGCATTCTTCCAGACCTATATCATCCGCGAGTGCGCAGAAACCCGTTTCTCCACTCTATCATAGGGGGTTTCCTAGCATCGTATCTCTTTTCTATTGCGGTAGGATTCGTGTACTACACGTTTCTGTACAGGAGTGTGTTTGATACAGCGGACTTCGCTTTCAAAATTGTTTTCCCGTCGTATCTGCTTCACCTTCTAGGAGACTCTTTGACGGGAGGCGGCATATATCCGTCTTATCCCTTTACTTCGAGAAGATTCCGGATATACGCTTACAGGTACGACGACCCGGCGCTCAACAGGGCAGGGGCAGGTCTAGGTCTTCTCGTGGGATCTCTAGCTCTTCTCTCCATGTTTTTTGAGGAAATCCACCGGGTGCTGTATCCATGACGAGGAAGCTCGCTCTCCTATGTATAGTAGCAGTCGCTTTAGCGCACTTCGGGGCATCAGCGCCAGCGAGCCCGGTTAAAGGAAGTCCTCTGGCGGCGTTTTTGACTGAGACGGGTGTTCTGTCGCCTCGCGAAGTCAAGGCAGTCAACGTCGCGGGGAACGCTATTGTCTCTGTGACAGGCAGTACGCTCAAAATAATTGCAATGAACGAGGGGGGTCAGAGGAAATACGCTTCCGTGCTCCTGCTGCTGGTGTTCAACGAGACGTTTACTTCGCTTCAGTTCGACGTAAACATAGTTGTTTTCGGCGACTACAAGACAGCGTTCTTTAAGATCTCAGTAATCTACGGCAACAAGTCTGCTACTGTGCTCAGCTCCTCTGAAGTGAACTACAGGAAGATCTCCGAGGACACTAGGATATACAAGGATACTCTGAGCGTAGATTTTCTGGAGCCAGTGCCCTCTGTCTATCTTCAAGTGAATGCTACTGCGCCGGGCGAGGGAGGTGATTTCATAAAGCTCACGGTAAGGAATTTCAAAGCAATGGTTGTGGGAGAAGCTGTGAGGGCACACGAGCACGTAATGGAGTTCAAGGGAGACCACACTGAACACAGAATAGTGTTTTACAACATTACCCCCGGCACGTATCATCTAGGCATATTCGGAACCTACACTATTACCTCTGTCGCCGGAGGCGAGGTCAGAGAGTTCAAGGAGTACGTGATGTACAAGGGGAAGTACTACAAGCTCTACGAAATACTCGTCGAGAAAACTGTGCTCGAAATACACGCTACGAGCCCCAACGCTATCGCGAAGGTAAGCGTCCCTCTTCTGACTTTAGTGGGAGAAGTCAAAGTAGAAGTAGAGTCCAGCATACCTCTAGTTTCATACATGCTCTGCTCGAAGAAAGAGTGCAGTAAGCCCGCAACAGTGCCTGCTGGAACGTTTTACTTGAAGCTATCTAAGCCGGGAGTATACAAGCTCGTAATCAACGCGACTTCAGACTTTATGCTAGGCTACAGGGAAATAGAGTTCGTCGCCACAGATATATCGACTAGAATAGAGGTGGTGAACGAGAGAGACACTGCGATTATTAAAGTCTGGGCTTGGTACGCGCACGACAACAGCCCGTTCAGCGGACAGATAATATTTATGGGCAAAAACTACAGCTATGTCCCCGGCATAGTGTTCAGAGTAAAGGACACCGAGGTGTCGGCGTACAGTGCTCTCCCGCTCGTCTTCCTCGACGCCAAGTACGCTTTCAGCAAAACAGTCAAGGTACCTGTGAGGCACCTTGATTTCCAAGCAGAAATGAGAGAAAGGGGGCTCTTCCTCTCGTTCAGGTTCACCGACGGCACTGTGCCGAAGAAGTTTAGAGTCAAGATAGGCGATACGTGGGTCGCCGGAGAAAACGGTATTATTATTCTGCCTCCGGAGTACGCGAAAGAGATCATACAGGACGCCGAAGTATATGCCGAGGGCTTCGTCAGCGACGAGTCGGGTGTGCGCGGCACACCTATAATGGCTACGGCGGCGCCAGCGCTTGTGACCGCGGGCGACGTTGACCCTATATTCGACCCGACTAAGCCTAAAGATATTTCAATAGCGCTTATAGTTCTGCGGACAGGGACTTACTCTATCTACTTGGATATAGGCGGGAAGAAAAAGCTTGTAGGCACATACGAGCTCGTCTCAGGAACCACTCCATCTATTCCGGTGACAGTGCCTCCGCTCAACACTACTAGCCCTGTTCTGATAAGATTTGTTGCAGTCGATGAAAGTGGAGCAGAGTACGTTATCGGAAGCCTCCTAGTGACGCCTATTAAGCCCGAGATAAGCGTCGAGGTGAGCGGGAACACCGTGGAAATCCGCTCCTTCTACGTGTACAGTGACCCGGTGACGAAAGAAGAGATCCGAAAGCCTCTCCCCCACGCGCACCTAGTCATATATATTGGAGGGGAGAAGAGGGAGGTACAGACAGACAGCACGGGAGTATACAAGTTTAAGCTAGACTACTCTGCGAGCGTCAAAATATACTATCTGGGGAAGCTGGTCTTCAACAGGTACATTAGGCTTGGGAGAGTCTCGCCTTTCTCGCGGACAGAGTTCATTCTCCTGATTGCGCTGATCTTGATGGCGGGCGTCTACGGAGTAGTCTCCAGAAAAGTGCTCGAATCAGCCGAGAAGAGGGAGCTCAAGAAAGCTTTGAAGAGGAAAGCTCTCTACAGGGAGCGCCCGCGCTACAGTTGGAGCACTATTTTCGCGAGATGGGAGCACTTCGCCGACGGCACGTACGGCTCAAGATACCTCCCGCTCGCAGCAGATGAAGCACTGAAGCTGGCTGTACAGGAAGGCTTCTACTTCCCTAGGCGAGTTGAGGAGAGAATTCAGAGGACGCTTCCGCGCAACGTCCCCGAGGAAGAGAGAGAAAACATGTATATTGAGAAAGCGATACCCTACTTCCTCAGAGTACTAGAGGAGGTCGGCAGGAAGAGCAGGGAGTACAGAGTAGTGGCGAAAAACGTGCACGGCACATGGTGGATTATCCCAGAGAAGCTGCTGAGAATGAAGTCTTCTGGCTCGGAAGCCCTCTACACTATAGAGCACCAGCTCTTAGTGCGCAAAGGCGCGGCAATTGCCGCGGAAGCAGGATACGATGTCGCGATAATAGACACTACTACAATAAACGCGCACGGGCAGTCGCTCCCCGCTCCAGACGCAATAGCGGTGCTCAGAGACACTAAAGTAGCGCTTGAAGCAGAGACAAAGACTCTGTGGAAAGAAGAAGACTTGAGGAAAGTACTGAAAGTACTGAAGAGAGCCTACACTCTCATAGACAGGCTGGGAGTCTACGTCATAATATATACTCTCGACGAAGAATACGAAAAGTACTTGCAGCTCCTAGAGAAAGCAGTGTTCACGGCAGCAGATATTCTGCCAGAAGACAGCCCCGAAGAAGCCGTCGAAAAACTCTACTCTTCGCCAGCGACAGCAGAAGATGTCGCGAGACTTTTCGGAGAAAAAATATCACCGGAGTCCTCTACTCTCAGAACAATAAGGCATATTTACTTCGCGTACGACGAAGAAGGACTGCACTTATTGGCGAGAGGAGACCCAGCCAACCCAGACCCCGAGATACTGAGAAACAGCAAACTCATAATCTGTCCGATAAGCCACCTGTTTGACTGGCTTATCGCTATATCAGAGAAGGAAATAGAAGAAGAAGTCGAGAAAAGAATGTAAACTCTAACATAAATGTTTTTAAGAATAACTGTGTCAGTTATATCGGTGACAAATAGTATGAAAAAAATGAAGGCGATTAACCCCGTAATCGCCACACTGTTCTTGGTAATAGCAGCAGTAATAGTGGGCGTAGCGGTAATTGGCTGGACACAAGGATGGTTCACAAGCACAGCTAGAACAGTAGACCTGCAAATAACAGGAGAAATAGTTAGAACATCTACTGCATCACAGTTAAACCTACAGATTAAAAATGTAGGAACAGTAAAAGTCCGAATCCAAAAGATTTCTGTAGAAACAGAAGACAGCTTCACACCCGACTTCGGAACTCCTAATGTTCACCTAGGAGGCTTCCTATCAAGCTGGAGTGACGCTGGAAGCACAGCAGGAGAAATAATCATAAGCGGCACTCAAGACCTCAACCCCGGAGACATAGTGAGCGGCTACATTAAGGCAGACTCAGCAGACGCGTGGAAGAGCGGCGCAAAATACATAATAACAATAGTGTTTCAGGACGTTGACAGAGGTACTACTCTGACGAAGACTGTAACAGTTCAAGCTTAAAGTAGTTAAAATAAGTTTATATTTTTTCTCTATTTTTCTTTTCTTTTAGTTTTACTGTCTTCTTCAGTATTATTTCAATTACGAGTAGTTTTAGTACGTCTTGGTTTTCTACAAGTGATTCGAGTATATCGTTGATCGTTATTTTCTTTGAGTACTCGCCTACATCTAAGCTGAGTCTCTGGAGTATATGTTTTACAGCGTAGTCTAGTTCTTCTACGGCTTGTCTTCTGAGCCGCGGTCTGATATACGTGGATGGCATATTCTATATTAGATTAGCTATACTTCTTTTTAAATAGTAGCAGTGTATATTTACTGGGGGGACTGCGTGCTCAGAGCTGTTTTAGAAGAATCCAAGGAAGGCTACTGGCTCAGGATGCCTGTCCGCGTAGTGTATTTGCGAAAAAGCAATACTTTTGTCGCACTGATTGGATCTGAGACTGAAAACGAGTACGTGTATGTCTTCAGGAGCAAGCGCGTGAAAAGGTTTATCAAGAGCCTCTTGAACAGCCTTGCGGAGGGATACTTGCGCACTGATCTCCCTGTCGCGATTCCTCTCGTAATAGAACTCAAGAAGACTAAGCGGGGAGTGTTTGTTGCAGAAGACTTCTACAACGACTTGCTGCTGACGCTTTTTGTTTTAGAGAATATTGAGAAAGAGTATCCTGTGAAAGGAAATAATAGGCTTCTTATTCTGCGGAGAGTTTCGGCAAGCGTTGTTAGAGGAAGCATTTATCCTCCGACCGAAGTGAAGGCTGTTCGGTTCTGGAGGGGAGACGAGCTGCTGTACGAAGGCTACGCTGGCTACGATAAGAGGTTGAAGTTTAAGGCGAGGTTTGTGAGAGACCTTGTGCAGGGAGTAGTCTTGCTTCAAGGTGTTCTCACGGAAGTCTGGAAGAAGCTGCCTGAGGGAGAGGTGAGGGACGTGTACTTGGATGTAGATGTCGAGAAGGCAGTTAGGCTTATCGAGTTTAAAGAGCCTTTCGACTACGTAGATATAGGGTGAGAGCCGTGAGGAAAGCGGCTGTCTCCCTGCTGGTGTTTATTGCTTTGATGGCGGTGACTGCTGTAGTGCTCTTAGGGCTGCTCCGCGCCCTCGTGCTTCTCTTCGTTTTTGCTGCTCTAGCGTTGCAGTTCATAGCTATTTTCGGCACAACATTCCTGTTTATTTACACGTTGAGGAAAATAAGGGAGCTGAAGAATTCGGATTAAATACCCTGCTTTAGAATATATAGTAGATGTTCAGGTACAGGACAGTTAAAACAGAGTACAGTGAACAGGAGGAGTCTCCCGGGCTAGAAGCGGTTTTCCAGAGGCTCTCGTCAATAGATTTTCTCCCAGAAGCACCTGTAGTGAGGTCTCTAGTGTACGCTGTCGCCCTCAGCCCTGTCTCCGTCTCTGTCCACGAGACAGGTGTCTCATCTTATTTTTCAATAGATAAAATGAAGATTTCTCTAGAGCTTCCTCCCCCTCTTCCCAGCAGGAGGATCTGGAGGACAATACTTTACGCGAGAGCTATACACGAAGCAGCTCATTGCCGGTACTTCGTCTCCAAGGGAAAGAAAGTGAAGTACAGAGACACCTATGTCACTGAAGATCAATACGAGTTCTTGAAGTTCATGGATAGAGTAAAGAAAGAGAAGCCTCAGCTAGCTAGACTGGGGCGAGACATATTTAATATACTCATTGACGCGATACACGAGAACAGGATAATAGATGAAATGCCCGCGATAGCCAAGTCCATCGAGTTCTACAGAAAGTGGCTTCTCTTCAACTACTTCAAGAAAATCAGCGGAAGAAACCTAGTAGACTACCTGCACGCAGCAGTGCAGGTTCTGAGGTGTCAGGGACTCAACACTAATATCAGAAAGTACCCGAAGCTAGTAGACTTCATTAAAAAGATATTCGGTATATACAAGAAAGCGGAGGCAGGCGAAATACCTCTCTCAGAGGCAGCGTGGAAAATACTCTGCCTCCTCGAAAAACATGTACCCAACTTAGAGAAAATAAAGGGTATAGCACCTGACCCAGATATAGCTTTCAGCATTCCTTCCTCGGCGAAGAAATCTAGAGCAGAGGAAAACGCGGCGAAAGCAGCCGCGGCTTCCAAAAAGAAGAAAGAAAAAGAAGAGCGGGAGGAGTCCGGCGAGCCTTTGAGCAAATCTGAGCTAGAGAAGCTCCTGAAGCCCGCGTACTTTACGCCGAGCAGGGAGGCTGAAGCGGCTCTCAAGAAGCTGTCTCCTTTAGTTCCTATCAGCAAACCCCTAACTGTGGTAGAAGATGCGCCGAGAGACTTGAGCGCCGAGCTGAAGTACAGGGAATATCTCCGGAGGCGAGGATTTATTCCGTATTTAAGCAAGTTCTGGGGAGTAGCGGCGATAGTTAAGCCCGATATAAACAGGGACTGGCGCAAGAGATGGCTACGCCGCCGCGTGTCATGGAACATGAGCGAGCTCAACACGACTGCGGCGAAGATAGCGAACCAGATACAGTCGCAGCTACTGCTTCCAGAGGAGAGAATATACGGATACAGAGGGAGGTTCTGTGTAGACCAATACGTGAGAGTAACGCTTCCCACAGGGAGAATGGACATCTACGAAACAGAAGCCGAGGAAACCCCGCCACAAGAAAGCGTAGTTTTTGGGCTCCTGCTCGACTGCTCTGGGAGCATGTCTGGCGAGAAGATAATAAAGTCTGCTCAGTCAGCCTATATTGTCTCGAAAGCGCTCAGTATTGTCGGAATAAAACACGGGATATTCGCGTGGACAGATTTCACTGACCCTCAGAGCCCTTGGTACGAGAGGACAGAGATACTTGTAATCAAGGATTTTTCCGCGCCTTTGACCGAAAAAACAGTAGATATTCTACGGAGCCTCAGCGGTCTACGTGATAACAGCGACCACATAGCTATAGAAACTGTCGCCGAAACCATGGCGGCAGCCTATCCTTCCGTCAAAAAAGTCTTAATAGTTCTCTCAGACGGAATACCTGTTTCCTGCATGTACTCTAGAATAAACGGCGTCGGTGTTACTAAAGCTGTAGTAGACTACTACAGGAGACAGGGAATCTACATAGGGTGCGTCTACCTGAAACCCGGGTTCGCGGAAGAAACATCGCATAGAATAATTTACGGTAAAAAGAACGTCTGGACAGTTGACTCTCCTCACGACTTGCCGAAGACTTTCCACGAAATCTTAATGAAGCTCACCCAGCTACTCCTCTAGACGAGGAGGGAGGTTTAGCGGCGCTGAGAAGAGCTTTATTGAAAGCTAAGAAGATTTACGGGGTAGAGGGATAGTTACAGGAGCTATTAGGTCTATTTACCAAGCCTCAAGATTCCAGAAAATATGCTGGGATCTCGACTTATGGTGCTTTAATCCCCTTTGGCTAAAAGATGAAATATCCTTGCTCAGAGAAATGCTTACTGAAGGCTTTAAAGTAGTTTTCACTAGAGTAGCAGAGTGTTAGCTAAAACTGTATTAGAAAAATACGTGATAATGTACTTCTTGATTACGTGCTAAGCAGACCTGAAGTATTTTTCGAGCACTGCTTTAGCGTCTTCTTTTGTCTTGCAGGTGACTACGTGGACAGGGTAGCTGTCGTCGTAGCTACATCTTTCATCGTCTACTGAAGTAAGCTCAGTGTAAAATGAAACATACAGTTCTTCTGCTTTAACATCGTAGCCTCGGTTCTCAAGAACGGATTTAATTAAACCTACAATCTCTCTGTTTGCTGGAATAATTAGGCAGGAGAACCCGTAGAAGCTTGAGACTAGGATTCGGCACCTACTTTTCTTTTTCGTGTCCTCAACAGAAACATCGGCTAGCCGGATGACTGTGTTTTCGCAGATGTCTCCTTTACCTGCTTCCATGAACCACACCGTCCAACTGAAACCTTTTTCTCCGACCCGCTTCAGTATTTCAAGGAAGTCACTGGAGCTGACTTCAGTTGTACGCAGTTCTATGCTCTTCCAGAAGCACGGCGCCTCCTGCTCACTTGAACTTAAGTCTTCAGATTTAATGAAGGCTTCGGCATCAACTTTAAGCTCACTCTGCTTCTCCATAGTCCACGACATAGAATCCTCGCTTACTGTTTCGTCTTTAAGGTATTTAAACCGTTTCTTAGCTTTGCTAAAGTGTGTTCTGAGAAGACACAAATTCTTAAATACTCTACCGCATAATCTACTTGGAGGACTCATGGGCGGATCGGAAGCAATCATAGAGAGAGTGCGGGCCAACATTAAAAACGACGATATTATCTTTGTTCTCAGAGACCTTCCTGTTTCTAAAGGTGTGCCCGGCTGCTCAATAGAAGTACACGAGATTCTGAAGAAGCTGCATTTAGTAGATAGATATGAAAATAAATTGAGAGAACTCGGGTATACGGCAGGTAGCTGGAGTACACTAGATGACAGCTCGTCGGTTGAGCTATATGCACAGAACGAGACAGCAACCGAAGAAAGCGTTCTTTTAGAAGATGCTGTGAATGCTTTGAAGAGCATGGGTCTCAAAACACTTAAAGAAAAAGCTGGCGGCGAGTACTGCTCTGTAGAAGCGTATAAGGGGAAGAAGTGGGTTTTGGACATTTACATTAAGCATCTCGAAGATAGGTGTGTCGTAAAGCTGGTGACAGCAGTCAATCTTAATGAAGAGACAGTGAAAGAAATTCAAGAAAAGTGTGAAGCTATGGTGGCTCTCGCAGAGCATTTGAGTAATCGCTTTAAGTAAGTTCTAAAGAAAAAGAAGCAGAACTCGGTTTATAAGATTTAAGTATGTATTTTACTTGAGACAAATGCCTCGCTCAAAACTATTAGCTACATTTGAGATAAAGACACGTAATAAGAAGCTGGTGCTCAAAATACACGACGAAAAAGTGCTAGAGTGTATACTAAGTAAGCTGTTTTCAGTAGATGTATCTATTTCAGCGGAGAGGAAGAGGAAGAAGAAAGTTGATGTAAAGCTGGCTCCTATTAAAGTAGAGGCTGCACCGTCAAACGGATCCGGTATACCTGTTAAAAGAATTGTCTGCGAAACTCAGCCCAGCGACGGCAACGAGGAGAGCCTCCCAGACTTCTTAGTGGATAACCCGTGGCTGACAGTCCTCGCGAAAAAGAAGTAACTAAAAGAAAAGAACGAGGTTTATATATTCAGCAACAGCTTTTCTAACTAGAGATGTCTACAGTAGTAAAAACTAAAGAAAAAAAGAAGCTTGAAAAGTTTCTTAGAAAACTAGACTCGGTTATCAGTGAGCCTCGGGCAAAAAGCCCTGCTGGGGAAAGAGAAGCAAGAGAAGAAGAGCTGCTTATTCTGCCTCAGTGCTCTATTGAAGACGGGATCCCGGGACAGATAGTCGCGGTGTCTGAGGACAGAGTAGTTATAAAGACTACTCCTAACCTAAGGAAGCTTTTCCTGCGCGTTCTCACCGAGAAAGGGATACCGTGCAGAGTAGTGGGAGGCGTAATTGTAGCGGAGAAAACTGCTGAAGAAATCGTGAAAGTGAGGAGCATTACACCGGGGATGCTGAACAAAATTCTCTCCATGTCTTCGAGTACAGCGTTTCAAGTATACAAAGGAGTCTGCTCAGTATACGAGAAGGCTAAAGCGAAGTTCAAGAAGCCTGTGTCTCTGACGATGCTGAAGCAGATTCAAGAAGTGCTGAGCGTAGAGGGGCTCAGAGTAGCGCTCAACACGCCTCTGAGAGAGCTAGCTGAAGCCCTCGGGTTTTCTGGCGGTGAGCAGGCTATAGTTGTCGATATTCCGCCTCTGGAGGAAGAAATAGATGTCGTTGACGTAAGTGAAGCTGTGTCTGCTGGCGGGTGCGTGTACTTGCCTGACGAGCTCTCGCTTCTGAGGGAGTCGATTGAAGAGAAGATAGAGGACTGGAATCTGGAGATCGTGTCTACGCCGCCGCGGGACAAAAACACAACTATATATGTTCCTGTGATTGACGGCGGTTTAGAGTATCTTATAGTAAAAGAACTGCGGGAAAAAGGGTACAACAGCATTAAACTCCTTCTTGTAGCAGACTGAAAGAAACTAGAAGTGGGACGAGTTTTGTTCTGTCTGCTGTACAGTCGTAGAGCGTAGTGTTCCACTATAGTAAGATTTATATATCTGTATTACGGTATTACAAACAGGGAGCCGTATATGGTAAGCTTCGAGGAAATAAAAACACAGTACCCTGTATCCGAGAAAACACTAGCAACCTTTAGCGTTAGCAAAAGATGGATACTACTCCAGTCAGTAGGCTACACTCTGATGCTGGCGGCGTGGATAGCGATCACAGTGCTCATGGACAGGTATGTGCCGCCCGACCCCGCGAAATACGAGCACGGAATACTACACTACCTGCTGGTGAGGGGAATAAGTCTGATTGTCCCGATGTTCTTGACAGCAGTGTTCCCGCCGAAGCTCTACCACACATCGTGTCTGCTCCACATGTACCTCTGGGCAGTCTACGTGTTTGGCCCGCTCGTAGTGACTAAAGTGCCTCCAGCAGACACCGTTTACCTGCCTTCAGCCTACTACCTGCTGTACTTCCCGGGATACATTTTAGCGCTGCTCCTGCTCTGGGCGAGGATGCAGGCAGTAAAGTACATAGTTACGGACAAGAGGCTGATAATAATGGATACTTGGCTGTCTAGAGAAGCCAAAACAAAGATATACAGCAAGCTCTCAAACGTAGTCTTAAAGCAGTCGTTCATGGGCAGGATCCTCGGCTACGGCTCAGTAATCCCTGTCGTCGCCGACCTCGAATCATTCGGAGTCTCGCCCCTGCACTTCAGAGTACCCTTCATAGTGAACCCCGAGCCGACGAACTCCCTGTTCCAAGTACCGTGCCCAGAAGAGGCTTGGAAGATCCTACAGCACCTCGTGCAGTACAGAGATGTCGGCGAGACAGTAGAGAGAGTAGGGGAGAGAATAGTAGAGAAGCTTGAGAGAATAGAGAAGAAGTCCCCGGCAGTACTCTATGTGTAGGGTGGAAGCCGTGAAGAAGCTGTTCACACTCAATGAAGAAGACCTCAAGAGGATCGCTGGAGAAGAAGTGCTGGAGGAGCTGATGAAGCACTACGAGACAGAGCTCTCTGCATTCGCGGAGAGGCTCAAGATATATGGAATAGACCCCTACGACACTCTCAGAGTATACGTTGTGAACTACTGTGGACTAAACTGGGAGAGAGCTAAAAGAGATATTGCGGAAATGCTCGCCTGCTACAACTACTTCTCAGCAGAGTTCTTCAAAGAGCTTCCGTCAACGTGCACAGAAGACGAGTTCATTGAGTACGTCTACGGAGCGAGGCTTCCGCCCTACAGGGATGCGTTTGAGAAGTGCAAGAAGCAGCTAGCTAAAGCAATCAACAAAATCGCAGCAGCGAACAGCGTCCACCCTCTGAGACCACTGATACTGACCTACAGGATGCAGAGCTTCTGGGAGGAGCAGGTATTAGAGCCCCTAGCGCCTCTAGCTGAACAGCTACCGCTCGTGAAGACCGCTGTCTTCAAGGCTACGGTCTACGCGGCAGTTCTCTTAGACTTGGCTTCATCTATACTGCGGAGCGAGGTTGATTTCAAGAGCAATGGAGCTGTAATGTACCTTTAGAGAGCAACTGCTTTCATCAATTAAAGATGGCAGAAAGAAAGTTAAAGCTAGTGTTCTCATGAAGAGAGTTTAGAGATAAAGAAAACTTTATAAATTGTTGTAAACTAAATCAAATAGAGATATGCGACTCAAACTGGTTGCAGGTAGATCTATTCTCCCAAATACAGTTCTGCTCTACAGCAACGGCGAGCTGAAAATAGCTAGGACGTATAGTAGCTACAACTACCTCGCGTTCTACGTTGACGGCAACAAGCTGTACTTAATGCTCTATAAAACAGAAAAAGATGTACCTCCGTCGATCAGAAAAGCTGTTAGAAAAATCTACTGGAGACCAGATCTCCTGTACGGAACAGCTAAAGTAGCTAGACTCCTCCCCAGCATTAAGTCGCTTATTCCATTCAAAAACAGAGTAGCTAAAGCATACTTGAAGGAAGTAGAGGGATGCGACGGCAGGAAGCTATTTGAGCTGAAGTTCATTTTTCTTTAAAAGCTTCCGCGTAGTATTATAGTTGATGAGAGAGGATGTGGTAATTTTGTTGGCTCTCATCGCCCTGTCGCTTTACCTGAACCCGCTTCTAGTCGCCGTAGCAGTTGTCTTAACTGCTCTTTTCTTCGCACCAGTTGAGTCAGCTATAGAGGCGAGAGCCCGCGGAGACATCATTTACTTGAAGTCTAAAACAAATATTATTGTCGTCGCTGTCCAGAGAGAAGATACTGTTTATCTCCTCGAAGAAGAGGAGCCTCTCCAGCCCGGGCACTACACTATTATCTTAGACCCCCACTCGTCGAGCATAACTATCGGAGATAAAGTCTGCCCTGTGAGACTGGTTCCCGCGGAGAAGAAGGCTGACTATGCTATTTACGTACAGCAGTACTCATCGTAAAACTATTTTGTTTTTATAGCTTTGCGCACAACTATATTTAGATAAGTATGTGGTCGAAGATAAAGTCTATTGCCGTAGCAACTATCCCGGCTGCCTACGCGGCAGTTCTCCTCGTATTCATCTTAGGAACGTATGTTCCAGTAAATCCGCACTTCACTTTAATTAAGGTGTCGCCTTCACTTGAGAAAAACGGTGTTTTTCTGACAGTATACTTTTCGACAAACACTTATCCTGTGATCATAGAAGTCTACGACGAAAACAACAACCTAATAGGGAGGACTATCGTCACGAAAGGAGACAGGGGAGCTATTCCGCTGACACTGCCTCTGCTCACCCCGCGGAAGCTAGCCGCCCACGTCAAAATATATGTTGCAGGCGACCTAGTTGTAGACCAGACATACGTCTTTAAGTCGAACCTAGTGTGCGAGAAAATAGAGCTGAAGCTGACCACAGGGCAAGAAGGGCTTATTTTGCAGAGAGTAGACCTCGCAGTCAGGAATACTGGAGAGCTCCCTGCTCCAGTGACGCTCGATGAGCTGAAAGTGCTTGTGGACGGAGACTACGTGCCCTCGCCCCGAGGATACAGAATAATACCTGCTTTCAAGCTTTTCACAGTATCTGTTCCTATAGGAAAGACCGTAGACCCGGTCAGCTTGCTGAAAAAGCACAGCGTGAAAGTATCTTTCCTAGGGAAAGAGAAAACGTGGATTATTCCCCGGCTCAATGTGTCGGTGAAAGTAGTTCAAGTAATTAAGGAAGGGAACTTGACTAAACAGGTAGTCCTCGAAGTCGAGAACAACTGGGACTACAGCGTCTACTTGACGTGGTTTAAGCTAGTCTGCAACGGAAAAGAAGTGTTCTTCAAAGCGTCTCCGCTCGCTGTCGAGGCTCATAAGAGAGCAGTAGTCGCCTTGACTTTAGACAAGCCGGTGGACTGCAAGGTAGTGGCACTCTATATTGGAGAGAAGATGCTCGTCCAGTACAGTCAAGAAAGCTAGCTAAGGTTTTCTCAGCTTAACTACGGTTTTTACTTCAGTTTTCAACTTGAAGGGAGCCAAGGCTACTACTAGGCAGCCTAAGACAACAGGGCTTCCTAGGAAGCAGTTCAGGGTGGTTGTCTGGTCGTAGAGAGCTATAAAAGCAGCGGAGTAGAAGGTGCACGCGTAGAGGAGAGCGTTCACTATTTTCACTGAAGCCACAAAGACAAGCACATAGTGTGCTATGAAGTCGGCTAGACTGCTGTACTTTCTGATGAGCTTCCACGAGAGCAGGAGCACTGCCGCTGCATCGACAGCGCACCCTAGCTTCGCTAAGAGAACAGCGTAGACGTATAGCTGGGGGACAAAAGACGCTAAAATAACCGAAACTGAGACTGCAAACAGGGCAGCTAGAGCTTTCGAGAACTCATGTGCAGCCGCCCCGAGGAGAGCTGAGCCGAGCGCGTATACAACGTAGCCTGCGTATCCGCACAGAACTGACGCTGCTTTCATCAATCCTCCACCAGCAACAAGGAAAGATAGTGTGGTTCTGTTCAAGCTACCCCCTATTTTATTTAACACAGCAGTTTAAAAAGAAGCACAGCTCTGAGTTTTTAAGTAAATTAGTTCGAATATATTAGGGAGATATATGTCTAAGCTAGCGGTCGCGGCAGGGTTAATTGCAGTAGTTCTCGCGTTTGTCGCAGGGCTCTTTCTCGGGCTGAGAACAGCGTCGTCTCTGGGGAAAGAGAGAGTCATCTACATCGATGTCGAGCACAAAGTCCCTATAAAACCTGTTCTCATGCACGCTGAGCCAGCCACAAAGCTACCGGGTCTCGGGGAAAAAAGGTACGGGCCCATAATCGTGAAGTACACTGCCACTGATAAAGCAACATACATCGCTGTTTTCTACAACTGCTCTGAAACCTATTTCATCAGTGAGCTCAAAGTAGTCGCCGAGAAAGAGAATCTGGAAGTAGTTTACGTGGACAACCTCTACATCAGCGGCTTCGGCTTTCTCGGAGACGGCTTCATTTCCTCGAAGACGAGCATAGAAGTATATGCTGTGATAAACAGCACTACTTACAGAGACTCTTTTACGCCAGCGGAGAGAAAGCTCTCGCCCACGCCTTCTATCTTCTACACTGTTTCACCTGTGCTGGCGACTCCTGAAGGCAACTTGGTCTCTATTGTGCTCTACAGCGACTTCAACACTCCGCTCAAAGTAGAGTCCTTTGAGGTAACTGGGCTGAACGTCGATAAATACGTCGCGCCGTCAGTTATTCCTCCGGGCGGGCTGGGCGAAATAGTGGTGTACCTCAAGGAGAACGCTACGAGTACGCTGATGGTTTTCTCGGCGCTACTTTCAGGCGACGACAAGTACTTTGTAGTCGTAGGTGTAGTGAAGGTGCCTTCGCCATGATGCTGACGTACTACAATCTCAGAGGGAGGCTCGACTCCATAGCCGAGAGAGCTAAGAAGCAGGGAGAAAAAAAGCTCGTGAGAGCACTGGAGAAAATGCTGAAGCAGGGGCTGTCGCCGATGCCCGAGAAAATCTGCCCCAGCACGGGCTTTGTCTACATCACGAGATTTTTTACAGCGTCAGTAGTGCTCTCGTTCGCGAATACTCTCGGGCTCAACGGGACGGCTGTTCCCGTAGTCCTGTCGAACCCCAAGATAAGCGACAGGGTGCTTGAGATGGTTAAGACCGGCAGAGCGCCTCCTGAAGTAATGCTCGTCGTGATTACTGAGCTGATGCTCCCCGACATTGACACTCTTGTACCAACTTGGAGCGAGAAGAGAGACAAACTCGCCACCCTCTTCCGGAAATACCCTCAGCTCTTCTGGGCGCAGCTCATAGTGACGACTCCGCTCCCCTTCGACTACTACATGACTCCCGAAGAGTACGAGGAAGAGATAGTAGAGAAGTGGGGAGCAGACCTCTTTTTCCTCCAGAAGCTCACGTACATTTTAGAGGAAGTGATGGACGATGTGCTGGGTGACGGGAAACCTGTTTTCCCCGAGAAGCTGTTCAAACTCATGAACATAAACACTACTCCCGAGCAAATAGAGATACTTAAAGCAAATATGCTCAGAAAGCTGCCTCCCCGAAGCAGGCTTGAAGAAATACTGGCTTACATCAACACAATAAACCCTGTCGGCTTCAAATCTTGAATTTCTCGGCTAGCTTAAGTATATTTCTCTTCGGCGTCATAAGCCTTTTGAACCAAGCTGGCGCGAAAACCATGAGCTTTTTCCTCAGAAACTCTGGGAGAACTATTAGGAGGTTGAAATCGCTGTAGATCTCTGAGAGCCTCTCACTCGCAAATATCGCTTCGGCGACTCTAAGAGGTCTCGCTAAAGCTTGAATCAAGTCGTTTATCGCTCTATGTACTTCTGGCACACTGTGCACGAGGTACCCTGTTTCACCATACGAGAGGTAGAGAGCTGTCCCGTAGTTATCGCTCACCCCTGACATGTCGGGCCTGTAGCAGGATAGGGTCTGGGGAGGGGGATACGGGCTGCCGCAGACCAAAACTGTATCTATCACAGCGTTTATTCTAACTCCGCGGGTGAGCCTGCTCCTTAGCCAAGTGATAAATATTTGCTTGTAGCCCGAGGGGTTCTTGGGGTCTCTCGCCAAGCAGTAGTAGTAGTCCGCCCCGCTCCGCAGACCGTACATTTCAGCGAGGACTGGCGGGAGGTGCACTAGCTCCTCGTTTTCAGGTATGTAGAACATGTTCTTGTTGCGGTACAGCGCCAAGAAGAGGACTGCTGCGACCGCTTTGTTCTGGCATATTATCAGCTTGTCGTAGGGTCTTCTCAGCACGAGCTTCTCAGCCATAGTCTGGTACTTTCTGAGAGCCTCTAGTGCGCCAGCTTCGCTGCTGTAGACAAAGGGCTCTAGCTTGCGGACGAACAGGACTGCTACTTTGTCTTCTGGGAAAGACCACTCGACTGAGTGTACGCTGAGCTTTTTCCAGAGGTCGGCTGTTTCTTTCCTGTAGAGCTCCACGTAGTCCTTGTAGCCTCTCACGAGCAGGAACGGGAGAGTCACTGAGCCCGACGGAGAAACTATGTGTCTGAGGGCTGTGGCGCAGAGGAACACTAGTTTCTTGGGGAACGGGCGGTCGAGAAGAAGGAGCGAGAGCTTAGATTCATACGAAGCCAGCCGAACTCTCTTTTTGTCGTCTAAAGCGAAGAAATATGTTCTCACGTAGTCTTTCACATCTTCTCCGTAGAACTTCGGCTCTGGCCACAGA
>Ga0190367_1000987_pt1 | contig 17934 bp, 14 predicted proteins | sample 4872181011_MG_FD_171838 | JGI IMG/M metagenome (GOLD analysis project Ga0190367, IMG submission 171838) | Hydrothermal vent microbial mat bacterial communities from Southern Trench, Guaymas Basin, Mexico - 4872-18-10-11_MG | ecosystem: Environmental > Aquatic > Marine > Hydrothermal vents >...
CTTCCCAGTTGCCTCGATCGAGAAATAAAAGGGTCAGCACCCTACCTTTTATTATTTTTATTCTTAAAAAATAATAATTTAAATCAAAATATTTTAGAAGTTATTCAAAACTTGACAAATCTTATATATACCGTATCGTTTATCTCAAGAATTGCTCCATATTGCTTATTTGCTGGCCATACTTTTAAGATTATCGTATCTCCTAATTTGGCTACTCCTTGGTGCTCATGAATATGTGCACAAATTGCAACTCTTGGTTTATTTTCTTTAATCCAATTTAAAATTGATTTACTACCAACATTCACTCCTCCTCTGACTACATCAAACAATCCGTAAGGAGGGCTGTGAAATACTGCTATATCAAATTTTCCTTTAAATTTATCAAGTTCTTTGGCTATTTCCTCATCGCTGAACTCAAAAGGTGTATTGAAAGGCGTTGTGGAACTTCCACCCATTCCAAATATTTTTATATCCTGAAATTTCTTTTCTTTTAGGTGTACTGAGACTCCTTTTTCCTCTAAGATTTCCAAAACTTCTTTTCTGTCCATATTACCAGGTATTGCAAATACCTGCTTTTCTATACTATCTATTACCTTTGCTGCAAAGGTCGGATCATCAGCATTTGTAAAATCTCCTGCAATTATAACTGCATCTACCTCTTCAGGTATTCTTATTTCACTGCCATGCAAATCTGCAACTACAAAAAACTTCATTCAACATAACCTCCTTTTTAAAAATTCAGTCTTTGAATAAAGGCATAATCTCCTTACTAATTAACTCAATGGCTTTTTTCTTATCACAACCAATTGGACTACCAATTACTATTTGATTTACCCCTAATTTTTTAAGCTTATCTATCTTTTCAATAACTTCAGTTTTACTTCCGCTTATGGATAATTTTTCCACTATGTCATAGTTTATTACTTTCTTTATTTCCATCCAGTCTCCTTTAACTATTAATTTTCTAACTATACGCGCTTTATCCTCCAGTCCATGTTTCCTCAAAAGGCTTGGAGACATTGACGATAAAATAAACGCTACAACCATTTTTGCTAATTCTTTGGCTTTATTTGAATTATTATCTATAGAGAAGCAAGTGAATGCTGCTAAATCAAAATCTTTGTTTCTTTTTAGCTTGCTCAAAGTTTTGTAGTCCTCTGGATTTGACGAATTTACTAATACACCATCGCCTATCTCAAAAGCTAGCTTTATCATTTTTGGACCTTGTGCACCTATGTAAATTTTTAAATTCCTTGGCTTAAAGTTCAGTTTGGCTTTATTTAATCTAAAAAATTCACCCTCATAATCTACTTTTCTCCCAGTAAGTAGAAGTCTAATTATTTCAACAGCTTCCTTTATCCTTTTTAAGGGTTTATCCCATTCTATTCCAATTTCCCCAAGTACAGTTCTATCTCCAGCAGCTAAACCTAGCACAGCTCTTCCGTCACTAACTTCATTAACTGTTGCTATCGCTGAAGCTATTACAGCCGGATGTACATGATAAGGATTTGCTACACCTGCTCCAAGTTTAATTCTTTTAGTTTTCAATGCTAAGAAAGTTAATACCGAGATTACATTTCTATTATTGTAATGATCTGTAACCCAAATATAATCAAAGTTGTTTTCCTCTGCTAATTTCGTTACTTCTAATATCTTTTCAAATGGAACATTTGGTACGATTTCCAGTCCAAATTTCATAATTCATTATTACTAAGCTCTTGACTTTTAAATAGCTTTTAATAAACTCTCCCAAGAATTACTTTAACTCTTAGACATTCACTTTAATACTTTAATCAAAGTGCACATGAATTAGTATTTTCAGGAAACCAAACCTTTCTTCAATCGGAATAGAGATAATAACTTTAATTTAAAAAACAACAAATAAAAATAAAATTACTAAAAGTTTTTGATCCTCATGGTGGTCGAAAATGAAAGGGTATAAATTTATAGAGCATACAGCAGATGTTGGCATTGAAATTTATGGAGATTCTCTAATTAACTTACTGGAGAATGCTACTATAGCTTTCTTTGATGCGTTTGTTTTTCTAGATAAAATAAAAGAAAGTAAATCAATAGATATAGTTGTTAAAGCGGATTCGGAGGATTATTTACTATATAAATGGTTAAATGAATTACTATATCTCCTTAACGTCGAGTATTTCGCTGCGAAAAATGTAAAAGTTGAAATAAATGACCTTACAGCGAAAGGTAGGCTTAAAGGAGACTCAGTCTACCCAGAAATAATAAAAACTGAACCAAAGGCCATAACTTTTCATAAGTTTAAAGTTGAAAAGAAAAATGACAAATGGTTCGCCTTTGTCATTATTGATATCTAATATTAAGTCGTTATCCTTTTAACTTTTATTTAACATCATTCTTTTGTAAATTCTTCCTTGCATACCGTGAAATACTGAAAAACCTTCAGCATATTTTTGTTCAAGTTCAACTGATTCAAATGAAACTAGTTCATGCCTATACAATGAATAAGGTGAGTCTCTTGCTACTGGAGTAACCAAGCCGCTGTACAGTTTTAATTTAACCCATCCTGTAACTCTTTCCTGCGTTTTGTCAATAAATGCATTGAGATCTTCGAACAAAGGTTCATTTATTAACCCTTGATAAACCAACTCCGCCCATTCTTCCTCGACTATTCTTTTAAACTTTAATTCTTTCCTAGTTAGCACCAATTTCTCTAAATCTCTATGAGCTGTTATTAGAATTGTCGCTGCTGGATTTTCGTAGTTTTCTCTTGATTTAAAACCAAGAACCCTGTCCTCTATTATATCTACTCTGCCTATGCCATGTTTTCCACCTATTTCGTTTAGCTTGTTTATAAGCTCCAATCCATTCATCCTTTTTCCATTTAACGCTACTGGTATTCCTTTTTCAAAATCTATTTTTATATATTCAGGGTCTTTTCTCGTAATCTTCGTCCACTCATAAATATCTTCACTTGGTTCAAGGCTGGGATCTTCTAAATAACCTCCTTCTACACTTCTATTCCACAAATTTTCATCTACGCTGTAAGGTTTTTCCTTAGACGTAACTATTACTCCTTTACTTTTTAAGTATCCCAATTCCCAAGTTCTGGTCAGATTTAATTCTCTCACTGGAGCTAAAATCTTTAAATTGTACTGATGGAATATATTATCAAATCTAAGTTGATCGTTTCCTTTTCCTGTACATCCATGCGCAACATATTCCGTTCCTTCAGCCATTGCTATTTCAGCAACTTTTTCAGCAATTAATGGCCTTGAGATAGCTGTACCTAAAAAATATCCTTCATATTCTCCATTAGCCTTTATCAACTGGTATAATAAGTTTACATACTCCTCCCTTGCATCTATAGTATAGTGCTTATCAGCGTATTTTTCACCAAGCTTCCTAGCTTTTTCTATATCTTTCCTAGGCTGACCTACATCAACTGTTACAGTGATAACCTCATCAAATCCATATTTTTCTTTTAACAAAAATATGCATACTGTTGTATCTAAGCCTCCAGAATAAGCTAGCACAACTTTTCTCATAAAAGAAATTCTTGCTACACTTTTATGTTAAATTAATTTCTATAACGTTGCCATTTTCAACATCCGCATCACTTAATGTTAGTGTTTTCGTGATGTTTCCAGCTTTTATATAATATGGAGTTATAGGTTTAACTGGGTAAACAGTTTTCTGAGCATAAGGTACAATAATTTCAAATCTATTACCAGGCTTCACCTTAACCTTCTGAGTGTACTCTATTATTCTACCCTGATTCGTTTTTATAGTTGTGTTTATGAATATTTCCGAGACATTCGCTGGAGCTTTGCCTACAATCTTTGCTCCTTTAACAAATTCAAAAACTTTCACGTAACCAGTAGATGATACATTAACTCTTGGTAATTTTAGCTTATTCAAATAAAGAATATCGTAAACTAGCTTGTACACCATTTCCATTGTTAAAACATTTTTACCTTTCGCTTCAGGTTCACTTTCATAAACCATTCTGTATCTTTTTAAACCATTACCGTCGAAAATATGCAATCTTGCTTCCATAGTTCTGTAATAGTTCTCAGATGGTAATGTTATTTGCAACGCCTTCGATCCAGGTGGAATAAAATATTTCATCTGCGCTATTCCAACTTTTCCTTCCGGAGTAATAAAAAGATAACCAGTCCCAGCATAGTAGATATTCCAAGCTGCATCTAACGAGTTTTCGGCCCATACAGCCATTGCATAGAATTTTCCGGTTGCCATTTCCACATCGCTAACTACATACTTTACTCCTAGCCTTTCTGCTATTTTATTAGCTTCCTCTTCAGTGAATGCCGTGAAAAATGGAGCAGCACCAGGATTTTTCCCCACTTTACTTCCTATTCCCTGCTGAAATGGATTTGCGTTTGGAATTCTATGAGCTATAGCTTCTATCCAGTGACCGTAATCCCACCAACTCATAACAGCATAGGTTCCATTAGGATATGAATATGGCTTACCAGAGTTCTTCGGAGGTTTATATATTTCATAGTAATATTCATCATAGAATTTAGCATTTGGTGTATTGTTTCTCATCCATGTTAATGCTTCATACCATTGCTTATTTATACCGCCAATGTATTTGCTTTGATTTGTAGCTTCTACAAATGTTGGGTAAAAGACTAAAATAACCAAAAGAATTGCAAATGTTACTTTAATATAACTTATGTCAGCTTTCCTTAATGATCTTTCCAGCGCCTTATTAACTAACTTATTTATCTCCAACTTCTTTAACATCCAACTTACAAATACCGATGCCATTACTGCTGTAACTGCGGCAAAATAATAAGCAAACCTGTTTTGTCCAGCAAGAAATACAAACATTACAATGCTCCACAAAAGTACAAGCAATATACTAGTTCTTTTTTCTTTTAACACCAAGTAAACCGTATACAAAATTCCTAATACAGCAAAAAAGAAGGCTGTACCAAAGTTTCTATAAGCTGGACTTAAAGTAAATTGACCACCCAGTGTAAAGAAGGGTTGAACCTCAGCTATCGTTAAAGCTCCTCCCTTAGGTGTTATAACTCCAACTATGCTATAAATTGAAGATACCAGTTGTGGGAAAAATAAGAACGATAAAAATACAAAAACTGCCGGCAGTAAAACTACTGATAAGCTGTAGGAAATTTTATCACTCTTTAACGGAATTTTAGCATATAAACCTTTTTTTAGACATATTTCGAAAACTAGAAGTAAAAAGAGAGAACCCAACACTGCAAATAACACAAGAAGTTGCAAAGGTGAATAATGGGCCGTTGAAAAATATGGAGTCTTTGTTGAAAACGGTAAGTAAATTAAAATTGCTACAGAAACCATTAACATCGTTCCTTTAATCATAGTCTCATTAAAATTCAGCCACCATCTTAAAATTGCTGATAGAATTACAAAAACTAAAATTAGCATTCCAAAAAAAGTTCCTGGAGCCCAAGTTAATATATACAACCCATACGCTAATCCAGCTAGAGCATAATTTCTTATTTTTCCAGAGTTTACAGCATACACGTATAAAGCTAAAGTTGTAACCATCCAAAAGACTTCCCAGATATGATGGTCGTTAAATCCAAGTATACTTCTACCTAGAAACTGTCCTGGCATTACAGATATCAACAAAGCGGCAATTATTGCTGCCGATTTTCCAAAACTTTCTCTGGTAAGTAAATAAATGGGGAAAATTATAAACAATGCTCCCAAAACCGGTATAATAGATAAAATTAACTTAATCTTGTCATATCCGAATATTTTCACTAGGATAGCTCCAAAATAGACTAAAAACGGCCCAAAATGTGTGTAAGTTCCATAAGGGTAATATGTAAAGGCATCAAACCATAATCTTTCTGGAAAGTTTTTTAAACAACTATCTATTAATCTATAATAGTACCAAGGATCATTTCCACTAAATCTTTCAAATCTTACAAAGTCATTCCAAGGATTTACTAAATGCAAATACAAAACAAGCAATATCGCTGCGAAAAAAACAAAACCAAGCAATATTTTTTCCTTGTTCATCTCTAAACGAAAACACCATAACATTTCTTAAACCTTTCGAGTTTACAAAGAACATGTATCTATCTGTCTCCAGAAGTATCCTTCAAAAGTGAAAAAGTTCTCAAAGTTGTTGTGATTTTAAAAAGTTAAAAAGTTTTTAAAATCATCACAGATGCTTAAGAATTTCTTATGAGAATTCTAAACTCTGGAATCACAGAGGTTCGCGGTGTTAAATGTTGGGGGTATAAAAGAGGTAAACTTGGTTTAGGTTTAGTTCACTGCAAAGGTTCCATAGTAGGTGTATTTACAAAAAACAAACTAAAGGCTGCTCCAGTCAAAGTTACAATGGAACATATAAAACGTGGCAGAGTTAGCGGTATAATAGCCAATAGTGGCAATGCTAATGCATTTACTGGGAAAAAAGGCATAGAAAACGCAAAAAAAATGGCAAAAATCTATGCAAAAGAACTAGGAGTTGATGAAAGTGAAATTATGGTTGCCTCAACTGGAGTAATCGGAATACAGCTGGATATGAGCTGGATTGAAAAAACATTTAAAAAAGTTTTTCCAAAACTGTCAGATACGAGAGAGGCTTCAATAAGATTTGCTAAATCAATTACAACGACTGATTCGTTCATAAAGGAGGTTGTAGTAAAAAATAAAAACTACACTATCGCAGGAGTTGCAAAAGGTGCCGGTATGATCTGTCCAAATTTAGCTACTATGCTTGCCTTTATCTTCACCGATGCTAAGCTAGGCAGCATTGAACTAATGAGAGAAAGTTTAAAAACAGCTGTAAATAATTCATTTAATTTACTCACAGTTGACAATGAAATGTCCACAAATGATATGGTTCTCCTTACTTCCTTAAATAAAAAACTAGTAAACTTTGATGATTTCACTAAGGGCTTAACTAAAGTTTGCTTGGAACTATCGAAAATGATTGCAAAGGATGGAGAAGGTGCAACAAAACTTATAGAAGTGGAAGTTATTGGTGCTGCATCTAACTTAGACGCTAATAAAGCTGCGAAAAAGATTGCTTCCTCCTTATTAATCAAAACAGCAATCTTTGGTTGCAGTCCAAACTGGGGTAGGATAATATCTGCATTGGGTAGTTTGGATATAGAAGTTGACGAAAATATTACCATTAAAATAGCTAATAGCTCAAAGGAAATTTGCCTGGTCGAAAAGGGTAAACCTCTAGGTACTGAAAAGCTTGCACAAAAATTAATGAAAGTCTCTGATGAGCTAAAAATCATAGTTAATTTACACAAAGGCGATGCTAGAGGTTACGCTATAGGCTGCGATCTCGGATACAAGTATGTTCGTCTAAATTCCCAATATTTCACTTAAATTATATAAATTAATTTATAATATAATGTTAAAAACTAGTCTCATTAGAAAAAAACTTAAATCGATTTCCTTTCAAAACCAAAAACAATTTAAACGAAAAGATTAAAATTTTAATTAAACCTAGGGATTTGCCCGGGTAGCTCAGCCTGGGAGAGCGTGCGGCTGAAGACCGCATGGTCGCCGGTTCAAATCCGGCCCCGGGCACCACTTAATCTTTTATTTAAAAAATGTAAAGAAGAGACAAAATCTATGGAAATCTTTGTATCTAGCAAACTAAAAGAGGGCGATTTTAACTTCATAGCAAACAGGTTGAGGGAAGGAGATTTAGTAGTAATTCCTACTGAAACCGTTTATGGTATAGCAGTTAACATATTCAATGATGAATCTGTTGATAGGCTTTTTAAATTAAAGAAAAGAGATAAAAATAAACCGATAACCATTCACGTTTCTTCTGAGCAAGACATATATAACCTAGCAGATGTAAACAAATATGCAAAGATTTTAATTAATGAGTTTCTTCCTGGACCACTAACAATAATTATGAAAAAAAGATATAATATGTCTTTACCCAACTGTGTTGTAAAAAATAACAAAATTGCAATAAGATTTCCAGATAACGATGTTGCTTTAAAGATAATTAAAAAAACTGACACCTACATTGCTGCTACTTCGGCCAACATAAGTGGAAAACCAAGTGCAACTAAAGTAGAAGATGTAATAAAGTACTTTGGCCACAAAAATTTAGATTTAATAGTTGATGATGGTCCTACAAAGTATGGTATGGATTCAACTATAATTGATACTACAGTAGATCCTCCAAAAATCGTCAGAATTGGAGCTTTGGAGATAAATAAAATAAAGGATTTAATTGGCCCTGTGAAATTTTAGATCTTTTATTCGATTTTCTCTTTAAATTTGAATCCTTTACTGCTCAATATTTTCATAGCCTCCTCAGGTTTATTGACCTTGAAAATTATTACTGCCTTCTTTCCACCAAATGTAAAAGCATAAACATACTCTATATTTATTCCTTCATCTCCTAACGCTTTAGCTATTCTATATAATTCTCCAGGTTTGTCTTCAACTTCTATCCCAAGAACATCGGTTAAGGTTACTGTGAATCCACTTTCCTTGAGAATCTTATACGCTTCTTCGGTTTTGTCTACAACCATTCTTATTATCCCAAAGTCTCCAGCTTCAGCAATTGTAAAGGCTCTTATGTTTATACCTTTATTATAAAGTTTCTCTGTAACAGCAGCTAATCTTCCTGGTTTATTTTCAACAAAAACAGACACTTGCTTTAACATAACTTTCACCAAAGGTTTAAATTTTTCTTTTATCTATTACTCTTTTTGCTTTTCCTTTAAATCTTTCTAATGTTCCTGGATTTACCAGCTGAACTTTGGCAGTTACACCAAGTGTATTTTTCAACCTTTGCTCTATTTCTTTCTCTAGCTTCAATATATCAGCAACCATGTCTGTTGGTTCTTTAAGTTCCACTTGGACTGTCATTTCATCTAATCCATTTTCAGCTCTGTCTAGGATTATCATATAGTGTTCTCCAACTTCAGGTACTTGCATCAAAACATGTTCTATTTGGCTTGGGAATACATTTACACCTCTTACTATAATCATGTCATCAGTTCTACCTAATATTCTCAAAATTCTTGGATGCGTTCTTCCGCAAGCGCATTTTTCTGTTTCCATGACTGTAATGTCTCCTGTTCTCCATCTTATCATTGGCATACCTTCCTTCGTCAAGGTTGTCACAACTAGTTCCCCTCTCTCTCCTTCTTCAAGTTGTTCACCAGTTTCTGGGTCAATTATCTCAATTAAGAAATGATCCGCCCAAACATGTAATCCATGTCTTTCCTCACATTCCGTGAAAAGTGGACCGCTTAACTCAGATGTTCCATAGACATCATACGCTTTAATTCCTGTTTTCTTTTCTATTCTTTTTCTGGTTTCTTCACTCCAGGGTTCGGCTCCAAATATTCCTATTCTTAACTTTGTGTCATTTGCAATATCTACACCCATTTTTGCTGCGTATTCAGTCATATACAACATATAAGATGGTGTACAGGCTATAACTGTTGTATGCAAGTCTCTCATTAACTCTATTTGTCTTTGCGTGTTTCCTGCAGATGTTGGTAAAACTGTGGCACCAATTCTTTCTGCAGCATAATGAAAGCCCAATCCTCCTGTAAATAATCCATAACCATACGCTATCTGTATGATGTCATCTCTTGTTACTCCGCAAGCCACCAAACTTCTGCACATACACTCAATCCAAACTTCCAAGTCATTAGCAGTATATCCAACAACGGTTGGCTTTCCAGTAGTACCACTAGATGCATGAAATCTAACCATTTGGGATAAAGGTACAGCAAATAAACCGAATGGATAATTATCCCTTAAATCTTGCTTATTTGTAAACGGTAGTTTAACTAAATCTTTAATTCCTTTTATATCCCATGGATGTATTCCTTTTTCTTTAAACTTCTTTCTGTAAAACGGTGAGTATTCGTAAACCATGTAAACTAAAGCCCTTAATCTTCTTTCTTGTAATTCTTCCAAGTCCTTTTTTGGCATTTTTTCAATACTTGGATTCCAATACACAAAGAATTCCCTCCCAGTTTTACTACTTAAAATTTGATGTTCTAAAAATTACTGAAAAGTTTTACAAAATTATATATTATTTTTTGCTAACGAAAATTTTCATAAATTAAAATATGAAATTAAAAATTTTAAAGCCAACTTTGCGTAATTTTGCAAAATTTTATTGAAAGAAGATCACGCTACATAGTATAACTTCCTTTTAAATTTTCCAAAAGAATTGGTTTAACCTTTTAAAGCCTTTTAAGCAATGATTTTATAAAGTAGTTTTACGTGATAAAATTTAAAATATAGAGGGAAAACTTTACATTAAAACTAAGAAATTCCTGAAAAAATTACAGAAATAGTTGCCGGGGTTGCCGAGTGGTAAGGCGTCAGCCTGCTAAGCTGATGGGCGTAATGCCCGCGTGGGTTCGAATCCCACCCCCGGCGCTAAAAAACATATATTTCAAAAAAATTTGAAAAATATACACTCCTTGGTAAATTCCAATAACAAAAATCAAGGAGGTGATAAAGTTGGCAGGGGAATATGTTGTCTATGTTGGCAATAAACCCGTTATGAATTACGTGCTTGCTGCATTAACGCAATTCAATGAAGGAGCTACAGAGATTTCTATCAAAGCTAGAGGGAAGGCTATAAGTAGAGCAGTCGATGTTGCTGAAATAGTAAGAAATAGATTTCTACCAAATGTAACTATTAAAGACGTAAAAATAAATACAGAAGAATTAGATTCCGAGCAAGGAAGAAAAGTTAATGTTTCGACCATAGAAATTATCCTTGCCAAAACTCAGTAAACAAGCAGAGCGAGAAAAAAATCCAGTAGCAAAATTTTAGTTTTTAAGTAATGCTTGAGAATTTTTAAATTTTTTTAATAAATTTTTTAATTTTGGGTTTTTTAGATAACAAACATCAATAATACAAGGATTGAGAGTAATATAAACACAAGATTTAATATAAAACTGTAAAAAGCTATTTTTGTTCCTAATTTTACTCCAAAGTACGTTATTTTAGATGGTAACGAATGTCTAAAAACTGATGCAGTCATTGTGAATAAACTCGAGAATAATAAAGCTAGTACAGTTTCTATTTCACTGAGCACACAATCATTTAGGAGTGATGCTGCCACTACATAAGAGCTAATAGGATCTACCAGACCCACAGCTATTATCACGGATATCTCGCCAGGTAAATTAACAATATTTATAACAGACTTTACACTACAGGCTATAACGTTAAAAAGTCCAAAATAAGTTGCCAGAGATACAGGTACATAAACTAAGTACATCCTTACTATTATCTTTAGTATTATCTTTTTGCTTTTATTAATAGCTTTTTTTATCGTATTTTTAATTTTAGATTTATCTAATTTATCCATTTTTTTCCTATCATTCAAAATATCACTACTTCCTTGCAAGTTTTGTTTCAAATAAAAATGCCCATAAATTGCAGCCAATATAGCTATAAGAAAATTTATTACAAATCTAACAAAAATGTAAAGTAGTCCAGCTACGCCCAAGAGTGGTATCAGAATTGGTATGTAGTAAATGATTGCATGATTTACAAATGTAAACAAACCTCCAACGAAATAGGCTACTAATGCTTCTTTTTCACTAACTGCTTTTCTTTCAATTAGATTAGATAGTGCAGATGATCCTGCTGAATAACTAACCAAATATAAAGTAGTTGGCACTGATATATCTGGAGATAAATTTGAAAAATTAAAAATTGGTTTAAATACACGTTCTAATTTGTTTACCAGCTTAAATTCCGCAATAATATTAGCTAGAATTATGGAGATTACGATTACGGGTACTATTCTTGTACTTAAGTATATTACTTTGTTTAAGAGTAAGTTAACTAGCTCATTCATTTTTTCAATTTTTAAATTTTATTTCTAATACCAAATGCAGCAAAGTGATTTTAAATTTAAGATTTTTATAATTTTTTCTCCACTTGCAGCTAACCGATAAAAATTATATTAAATTTTTTACGACTATTTTTTAAATGCCTGTTACATTGAATGATTTTTTCCCAATTTTCGAAAAAGATGAACCTCAATCTAAAGATTATCTTCTCCTTAAACAGGTTAATGAATATTATGAAAATTTACTAAAGGATGCGTTAAAAGTCTACGAAGTGGCAAGAAAAGCTAGAAGTAAAGGTTTAGATCCCACTGATGACGTAGAAATCCCCATTGTAAGGAATATGGCTGAAAGAGTTGAAAAAATAATGAACATTAACGGTCTAGCAAGCAGAATACTTGAATTGGAAGAGGAAGGGATTAGCAGAGAGAAAATGTGTTTTATAATAGCAGAAGAAATAATCAGCGGAAAATTTGGCCACTTTGATAAAATTGATGCTATTGAAAAGGCCATAAGAACTGCAGTAGCTATTATAACTGAAGGTGTAGTCGCAGCACCAATAGAGGGAATTGCAAAAATTAAAATAGATAGAAACTATGATGGTTCAAATTTTCTAAGAATATACTATACTGGTCCAATCAGAAGTGCTGGAGGAACAGCCCAGGTTATTTCAGTTCTAGTTGGAGATTTTGTAAGGAGAAAACTTGGAATTGACAGATACAAACCTACTGAAGAAGAAATTCTAAGATATATAGAAGAGATCCCCTTATACAAAAAGATTGCCAATCTTCAATACTTGCCTAGCGATGAAGAAATACGATTAATAGTTTCAAACTGCCCAATATGCATAGATGGTGAGCCTACTGAGGATGTAGAGGTTTCAGGATATAGAGATCTGGAAAGAGTTGAAACTAACAGAGTTAGAGGTGGCATGGCCCTAGTCATTGCCGAAGGTATTGCGATGAAAGCTCCAAAAATCAAAAAAATACTAGATGAAGTAAAACTTCCAGGATGGGATTGGATTGAAAAACTGATTAAGGAGGAAAAAAGTGATTCTTCCAGCGCAACCAAACCTAAGGATAAATATTTGTCAGATATCGTTGCTGGAAGGCCAGTTCTTAGTCACCCTTCAAGAAAAGGTGGATTTAGATTAAGATATGGAAGAGCGAGAAATTCAGGATATGCTACAGTAGGAATCAATCCAGCTACAATGATAATAGCCGACGAATTCATAGCAATAGGAACTCAATTAAAAATTGAAAAACCTGGAAAAGCTGGATGCATTGTGCCAGTTACATCTATAGAGGGTCCCACAGTTAGATTAAAAAATGGCGATGTTGTAAAAATCAACTCAGTACAGGATGCCATGCTTTTAAAAGATGAGGTCGATGCAATACTAGATCTTGGTGAAATTCTAATAAATTTCGGAGATTTTCTGGAAAATAACCATCCATTGCTACCTTCATCTTATGTATATGAGTGGTGGATTCAAGAGGTCAGATCTATTTTACCGAAAGGAAATTATGAAAAGATTAGCGAAGATTTAGCTTTAAAATTATGTGACGAATATAATGTGCCACTTCATCCTGACTATACGTACATGTGGCATGATATAACTGTAGATGAGTATAAATATTTGAGAGATTGGGTTTCAAAGGGAAAAATCGAGGGAAAATATGGAAAAAGTGTTTTAATGCTTCCTTACGATGATAAAGGAAAAAATATACTTGAAAAACTTCTGCTGGAACATAAAGTGAGAGATAATAATATAATAATCGAAAAATGGAAAGTTTTTATAAGATGCCTAGGTCTTAACTCAGATTTAAAACCTTCACCTATACCAAGTGATTCCGATGTGTTAAAAATTGTAAATAAAGTTTCTGGTTTAATTGTAAGAGCTAAAGCTCCTACAAGAATCGGAGCCAGAATGGGAAGACCAGAAAAAGCAAAAGAGAGAAAAATGAGCCCTCCTCCTCATATTTTATTCCCAGTTAGTCTTGCTGGTGGAAAAACTAGAGATATTAAAACAGCAATGGAGTATAGTAATTCAAATTTACAGACCAAAGGAGAAATTGAAGTAGAATTATGTTGCAGAATTTGTACAGAATGTGGTAAAGAAACTTTCTGGTTGAAGTGCGATTGTGGAGGAAAGACTGTTCAAATCTATTACTGTCCGAGATGCGGTATAAAAACAAGAAATACCACTTGCCCAAGATGTAAGGATGAAACTGTAGGATACACAAAAAAGAAAATAAACATAAAAGAGCTCTATGAAAAGGCCCTAGAAAATCTAGGTGAAAGAGTTTCAGTTAATATGGTGAAAGGTGTAATTGGTTTGACATCAAAGAATAAAATACCAGAGAGACTAGAAAAAGGTATTTTAAGAGCAAAACATGGTGTTTACGTATTCAAGGATGGAACTATAAGATTTGATGCAACAGATTTACCGTTGACACACTTTAAACCTTCTGAGATTAAAACTGATCTAAAAAAACTAAAAGAGCTAGGATATAAATACGATTATAAAGGTAATGAGCTGAAAAATGCTGATCAAATAGTTGAGCTGTTTCCTCAAGATCTAATAATCCCCAAAAGTGCTGCTGAATATTTTGTTAGGGTTGCAAAATTCATTGATGATTTACTTGTTAAATTCTACAAAATGGAGCCATTCTACAATGTTAACAAGCCAGAAGATCTAATCGGCCACTTAGTAATCGGTTTAGCCCCACACACTTCAGCTGGTGTATTAGGCAGAATAATCGGATTTGCAGATATCAATGCCTGTTATGCTCATCCTTATTTCCATGCTGCTAAGAGAAGAAATTGTGATGGAGATGAAGATAGTTTAATACTTCTGCTTGATGCTCTATTAAATTTCTCAAAGGAGTTTCTACCAGATAAACGTGGAGGAAAAATGGATGCACCTTTAGTTCTTACAGCAATTATTGATCCAAAAGAAGTTGATAGCGAAGTCCATAACATGGATATAGTTTCAGAGTATCCGCTTGAATTCTACCAGGCAACCTTGAACCTAGCAGATCCAAAAGAGTTGGTTGATATCATTGAACGGGTGGAGAATAGAATTTATTCAGACTTAAAATATTGTAGCATCGGTTTTACGCATGATACAGACTCCATAGTCTTAGGTGTCAAGGAGAGTTCATACAAGTCATTTGAAACTATGCATGAGAAAGTTAAAGCTCAAATGAAACTTGCAGAAAGAATTGTAGCGGTTGATGAAAATGATGTTGCAGAAAAAGTTATCACTAGTCACTTTTTACCCGACATAGTAGGAAATCTAAGAGCATTTTCAAGACAGGAGTTCAGATGTACATCTTGCAATGAGAAATATCGAAGAATTCCTTTAAACGGTAAATGTGTCAAATGTGGAGGAAATTTAACTTTATCTGTCCATAGCGGTTCAATATGCAAATATCTTGAAATTTCAAAATACTTAGCCCAAAAGTATAAGATAAAAGAATATACTGCACAAAGACTAAAATTAATAGAGAAAGAAATTGAATCAATCTTTGAAGATGAAAGCAAAAAGCAAGTAAAAATTAGTGATTTCTTTGCCTGTTAGGTTTGCTAAATTTATCTCAGTTCGTCCCAGCCACCTCTACCTCTTCTTCTTTTTATAATTATTGCCAAAATTGCTCCAGCAATTAATACTCCACAAATTATTCCCACTAATTTTAAATCTAATGCGGGAAGAGTTACACCGCCACCAGTCGGGGTTTTTGTTGGCGTTGGCGTCAATTTTGTAGCTAAATTTGATAGTTCTGATTCTAACTTAAATGCTTCACTTTCCAAAGCTACTGTTGAATCGTAAACTTCTTTAGCTTTAGATAGTGCTGTTTGATAGTTCTTCTCCTCAATGTACTCTTTAACCTTGTCTAAATCCTCTAAAAGCTTGTTTTTCTCCCTTTGAAGTTTGTCTACTCTAGATGTGTAATCCAACAGCTGAGTTAAGTTTAGTGCTTCTTTTTTCTTTAACTCATCAAGTATAATTGCAGCATTATTTAAAGATGTGGTTATATTTCCTTCAAGCTTATCCTTCGATTCTTCTTGATAATAATTCACTTTTGCTTGTATTATTTCAATTTCCAAGTTTTCCAGTTCCTTTTCTACAGCTTTTAGTTTTTCATCGGCAGATTCATATTCGCCTTGTTTGTAATAATTATCTCCAGCGGTAAGATTGTTTTTTATCTTATTAAACAAGCTTTCTGCTTCACTAACATCAATTCCCATGTTTTTACATTCAGTCAATTTGTTTTCGTATTCGCTAATTTTTCCTCTAAAATAGCTTATATCAGATAAAAACTTATCAGGATTGACCAAATTCACTTCTACAGGTGGTAAAGCGTTTTCTTCAGAATCAGATATATTAAACCATACAATTTTTGTTTTTTCAAATCTTTTTACTGTACTAGGCATAATTCCAGTAATTTCAAGATCTATGGCTGCCAAACCTTCCATTGCTCCAGAAATAGCTATTATAAGATGCTTGCCGCTATCATAGGCTTCATAAGTGTCAGTTCCAAGCATTGGTGCTTTTCTTGTAAAACCAGTCTTGTACACAACTGTAGCACTTATAGATGACTGTTGTAATATTGTATATATGTGGTAATATCTATACACATTTCCCTCGCCATCTATTTTGCTAGCTAGCTCATCCGATGCTGGTTTTATTGTATATTTTATTTCTAAGCTTTCTCCTCCAATGTAGTATTTCTTTGTTATACCTGTAATTACTGGCTCAGCAAAATCAGATCTCGTAAGTTTTTCTAAAGCTAAAGCTGCATTAGGTAAAAGCAGAATTATCAGAAATAACAACGCAGCACTGTATACAAGGACTCCTAAAATTCTTCCCATAAAAAACCACCTTAAATAATGTTTTATATTAATGGCTCTATATCCTCACTAAATAATGTAAATGCTTTTTCTAATCTTTGTCTTTCAGCTTCTTCTACTTCAGCCTTAGCTTCAGCTGCAAGTCTTTGTAAATCTCTAATTCTTGGAACATCAGTAACGTTAGCAAGTATAACCAACGCTGCAACGTATTTTGTTCTTAAGGTGGGATAGTCCCCAGCTCTTACTTCTGCTCCAGCTATTTGACCTTCTAACCACATCCTTGCCTTTTCAAGACCTTTTCTTTCAAGGCATTGTGGCGGTCCAGCTACCAATATTAACGCTCTTTCTGCACTCTTAATATTGCATGGTAAAGTAAGTCTACCCAAAACTGCTCTTCTAACTAATGAATAAATTTTCATAGCTCTCTCATCATCTAAAGCTTTCTTTTTTCTTCCAAAGGATAAGAATCCTTTTTCTTTTTCAGCTAAAGCAGTAGCATATCCAATGGATGAAATTCCTCCACCTCTAAGTGTATTTATAACTTCAGAACTATCTACAACCATTTCTGCTACCAAGCCTGGATCTACTGGTTCTCCAGCTCTTGCTAAAACTAGTAATCTTTTTACAATTTCTTCATTTATTTTTTCAAAGGCTTTTCTAAGACTTAAACCTTCGAATTTCCACGCTCCGTTGTCTACTAGGATTAAATTATCTGCATATTTTATAATAGACATCATACTTCTTGCTGCATTCAAGGAGTAAAGTTTTCCTTCCTCAGGAGCTGGAAGTATTCCTAAAACATAAACTGGTTCATCATAAACCTCCGATAAATGTTTAGCTAGTACTGGGGCTCCACCACTTCCAGTTCCGCCACCTAATCCAGCTATAATTAAAAAGGCATCAATTTCATGTGGATCTCTTTTATCTATTTCCCTGAGTATTGTTTCTATTTCTTCTTGAGCTATCCTTGCTCCCAATTTGTTATCAGTTCCTACACCGTGACCTTTTACGTAGGTTTGACCTATTAGAAGTCTATCTTCTTCCTTTACATTTTTCAAACCTAATAAGTCCGTCCTTGCCGTGTTTATTGCCAAAGATTTAAATTCTAAGGTCCCTCCTCTTTTTAGCTCATTCTCAATTAACAAGTCCAATATCTTCCCGCCTGCCTGACCAAAACCTATAGTAAAGAATTTCATTTCTTCACCTTTGAACTAGTGATTTTCTTTCAGCTTAAAGTTTTATTAA
>Ga0190367_1000988_pt1 | contig 17894 bp, 21 predicted proteins | sample 4872181011_MG_FD_171838 | JGI IMG/M metagenome (GOLD analysis project Ga0190367, IMG submission 171838) | Hydrothermal vent microbial mat bacterial communities from Southern Trench, Guaymas Basin, Mexico - 4872-18-10-11_MG | ecosystem: Environmental > Aquatic > Marine > Hydrothermal vents >...
GGCTAAGGCTAAAATGATCCATACATAGAAGTACATGGCTCTAGTACTATGTTTACTCAAGAGATTAATAGGTATCTACGATATTTTCTTAAAATTTTTAGCTATAGCCCTACTTTTTAACCGAACAATAACCGTATCACCGTATTCCTCTATGAGAACTCCATTGACGAACTTAATCTTATCCAATACATCTTTATGGAAGACTAGTACATAGTATCCATTAGGATCAGGTTTACCTAGGTTCATTAATGGAGCACCTCATAGAATTTAGAAGAATCGTGGTCTATATGGAAATTCATGTCCACATCTAGGGCATCTGACGTATCCACAATTACCAAGTGTAGCTGAGGGACAGCCAGCACATGATACTGCTCTAGAGTAGCTTATGTCAAAGACAAACCCACACCTAGGGCATTTTAGCTTCAAGATTCCCCAGCCTCAATGCACTGCTTCAATAGTTATTTTATCTACTTTAACCCTTTATTTCTCTAATCTATGACTATTAGCTTGTTGCAAAAATATTATCTTCTTTATACGCAATATCTAATTGGTGGTATTATGTGATGGCTGAAATAGTCTTTGGCCCTGTACCATCACGTAGACTTGGTAGAAGTCTTGGTATAAATAACCTTCCGAAGAAGATCTGTAGTTATAACTGTATATATTGTCAAGCTGGTAGGACTGTAGAACTAAGTGTCTCTAGAAGAGAGTTCTATAATCCGTATTTGCTGGAAAAGATCGTAAGGGATAGAGTGGAGAGGCTTAAAAGGATAGGTGAGAGAATTGATTATATAACGTTTGTGCCTAATGGAGAACCTACTCTTGATAAGAATATAGGGTTAGAGGCTAGGCTATTAAAGGATCTTGATATACCGATGGCAGTGTTAACGAATGGTTCTCTCCTATGGATGGAAGATGTAAGAAATGATCTTCTAGAATTCGATTATGTATCCATAAAGATTGACTCAGTTAGCGAGAACATATGGAGATACATTAACAGACCACATCACGATCTAAGGCTTAAGAGTATACTAAAAGGAATACTTGAGTTTAGGAATATTTATCATGGAAAACTTGTTACTGAAACCATGCTTATAGGCAATATAGATTATGGCAATGAACTTATATTCATAGCTGAATATCTAGGAGAGCTTAAACCTGACATAGCATATATATCTATACCAACACGCCCACCAACAGAAAAATGGGTTACACTCCCAAAGGAAGATTTATTGAATAATGCTTATCAATTATTTAGTGAAAAAGTAAACCATGTTGAACTATTGGTTGGATTTGAAGGAACTAACTTTACCACTTTAGGCCTTGACTATGTATCTAGGGAAATACTTTCTATAGCATGTGTTCATCCATTGAGGGAAGATATTTTAGAAGCCATTCTTAAAAGATCTGGTGCTACATGGGACATTGTTAATGAACTTATTGAGAGAGGAGAGCTTATTGAGGTATACTATGGTGGATATAGATATTATTTAAAGAGAGTTGTAAAATGATTTATGTTTATTGGGGAATAAAATTTTTTGCTTAACAATTATCTACACTATATACTAGAGTTCCAATACTTTACTAAAAACTATAGAAATAGGGATCTAGCCAATGGAGTCTCTATGGAGTTATATAAGGACTCATACGTCCAAGCATTGGAAAAAGAGAGCACCAGTTTTTCTTACCTATGGATTCACGGTATGGGATGGATTGACGTTTTTTGAATCAATATTATTGAAAATACTTGCATTCCTACTGGTAACAGCAATATGGCTATTAATAGATGAGAAAATTAAGGAGGGCTATTTCTTCGATCCCAACGATCTTGGTAGATTAACCCATGAAACATTGACAGTACTAATACTGCCGATTCTATTGCCGATAGCAATATATATGAGAAAAAGAAGAACTAATTCATAATCTATAATACAATTTATACACGGTAATATTATAGATACTTGCTTTAGAAATATTACTAAGCTATACCTAGTTCGGAGTTGTGTAAAATCATGGATAAAATAAAGTTAAAAATTATTAGTATAGACTCTGCCTGTACTGTATTCTGGGAACCAGGCTGCGATCCTAAGCTACCTTGGAGGCCTATTGAGAATATCTTCCTTAAAATCAATAGTTTTCTTAATAGTTTAGGTTATAATGTTAAGGAATATAGTAATTATTGGAGTCTTTACTGGAGTCTTTGGGAAGAGTTATGGAAACAAGGACCGCAAAGAGAACTTTGGCATCGTTATGTTCTTGCTAAGTATCTTTATAGAGTAGGCGTTAATTCTGATCATGTGCTTCTCGATCGCATTTACAAGCTATTTATTGATCTAAGAGCTAAATGGTTTACAATGCCTAGCCGTCATAAGTGGATACTAAAACAATTGAGAGGACGGGGCTATAAAATAGTATTGACAACAGGAACTGGTGCCCATGATCTAGTGTTGAAAGTTTTAGAGTTAAATGATGCTATGAAATTATTTGACTTTATATTTAGTACTCAGCTTATAGGTATTCCTAAGTCTGATCCTCGTTTCTATATGGAACTTCTTGACTTACTTAATGTTGAACCCGATATGATTATCCATATAGGTGATTCTATAAAATATGATATTGAGCCTGCAAGGAAAGCTGGTTTAACAACAATATATTATGGTTGGAGGAGTCAGTGCCGAGCTGCTGATCCACAGCCATGTATTAAGGATCTCTCTGAACTACTTGAACTCCTCTAACCTATATGGTTTCCAAAGCCAAAGCTTTCTGCCCACACGCTCTCTTACTAGCTTAGGCTCACCAAGGATCTCGACTATGAACGCTTCAGCAACATAGACCTTAGCCTTAATTAAATGGCCAGTATAAGCCCTTCCAGTACGATCGCCTATAACTACATGGAGATGGGTAAATGGCTTGCCATCCCTCAAACTAATATTTCCAACACCAGCTACTAGCTCATAGAATCCATTAAATCTATTGATAAGATATTCTTCAGCAAATGTATCATAATAGCCTAGCTCGATGTCTTTTAGAGAACCTATAACATTAACCCATGCTGTATCAATCTTGTTCTCTAAGGCAAAAGCATTAAGGTATTCAAGAAGATCATTATCTTCTGGAACACGGAACATAAATACTCTACCTATATTATACATCTCCTACCCACCTCTAAAAGTCAGGGTTATACAGGATACACTACATAGTATATAGGTGATACACCGAAATAATAGTAATGTATAATGGTACATTAGAGAATAAATACTTTAGAAGCACTCTAGACCGTAATAATGTATAATGTTATAAGATCATTAAATTTAGCTTTCTAGCACAAGTTTTAAAGAGAAATTTAATAGAGAATTGCCAGCATTGTTGGTCAAAGAAGATATGAGAGCTTGACTTATTTATTGTCCGGATGACTAGTACTTAGCAACTGTTTTATATCTTATGTTTATTCTGTAATCACATTCAGATAGTAGTATTATTAGAGCTTTATACTAAGGAATATATACTATAAATTGATCCTTAAAAAGTATTGTTTAACACTATACTTATATCTTGACTTTTTCTCATTTACACCTGGTTTTCGAAATATGAATAATTTCTCATGATATATTAGTAAAAAATCCCTTTTTCTAACCTTACTCCATATTTCTCTCGTTGTCTTCATTTTATGCTGTATTTTAATTACTTCCTCCTTTAATATAAATCCTGTATCGAGGAATATATCAAGTACATAATGTGATATCGGGACATAATGCCTACGTATACGTGTATCACCTATGAGTATGCCGCAATAGCCTCCTGGCTTTAATACGCGGTATGCCTCTGAAGCAATATCTTTCATAAACTTTAGATATTCTTCTAATTTTCTTGTTTTAGATAAATCACCTTCTATTTTTTCTTTCTTAGTACCATAACGTATAATATTAAAGTATGGTGGATGCGTCGCTATTAAATCAATGGATTCATCTTCTATAAGATTCAAATTACGGGCGTCTCCATGGTACACTTTACTCCATGTATTAATAATGTTCAATGATATAGGGTTGTCCTTGAATTTCTCTTTAGCCGCTTTCTCTAGATAGTATAATCTGTGAAGTGTTAAAATGACCGCATTATAATTAATGTCTACACCTATACAATTTCTACCTAAAAGCCTAGCTTCAATACATGTAGTACCGCTACCAATCATTTGATCCAATATAGTGTCGCCGGGCTCACTATACATCATTATAAGAGCTCTCGGTATCTGTGGTGCCCAATTACCACGATAATTGCCCCGATGAGTAGCCCATGCACCACGTTTTGGAAAGCTCCATACAGTTGTTGATATAGATGGTAATTCGTTTTCTTGAGGATCCAGTCTAATAACATTAATGGGATCCAAGGATATTACCTGATCCTCTATTTCTATCTCCTTATATCTATTTGTATATAGTATATAGTCTTGATATGTAACTTCATGCATATGCAAACCCTGCAAAACATATTAAACCTCATGAGCAAACATTCTTTCCGCATATATTTCTATTCTTTTAATACTAGAAAAATTGTTCTAACTAAATAGGGCCTGATCTATTAAATCAAATAATCAATGCTTTACAAGGAAGATAATCTCTACATCAATCATTACATAAGGAATAATTGGAATTTAACTATATTATGTACCGCCTTTATTATAAATTCCTTTAATAATTAAGTGTAATAGTACAGCAAAAATATGCATTGGGAGAATTTATGTCTAAGAGAGAGCCTAAAAACTTTATTACAGCCCTACTAATCGGCGTTTTAGGGATGATAGTTTACGGCTTTATTAGGCCATATATAGTTTTCAGATCGTTTGAAGAATACGGGTTGTTGGCAGTAGCATCACTTACAGCAGGATTTATGCTTGCAAGAGCATTCTCAAGTTTATACAGTGGATTGCTTATATCTTCTAAAGGATATGGATTTACAGGTTCATCTGGCTTATTTTTACTGGCTATAACTTACTATGTATATACCGTAGTGCCAGTAAATATATATCCTATAGTGAGGATTATAGAGGGCTTTGCATCCGGTCTTCTCTGGCCATCTATACAGGCACTCGTTGTATCTAGCGTACCAAGTAATTGGAGAGCCAGAGGTTTAAGTATATACTTTGTACTTGGAAGTATAGCCTATTATTTTAGTGTATGGGTAGCTTCGCCGATAAGATATATAATTGGATATAATGGATTATTTATTACATCAATATCAATAATTATCTGTATGGCAGTAATATATGGTCTAATTATGTGGAAGGTAAAACCATCATATAGCGTAGGCAAAATAAAGTTTTCAATATATTACAAATTGTTTCGAAAAACTACCGATCTCATACCAGTAGCCGTAGTTATGGGCGGAGTTGGCGGATTATCTCTAGATTATTTACTAGCATATGCCAGAGATATATCTGGTTTTAACCGTGATCTTGCAAGACTTTACTGGAGTTACGCAGGATATCTTGGGCTAATGCTTAGTCTATTCTTTTCATATTTAGCTGACAAATATGGCGGTGAGAAGATCAATTATGGAGTAGCTTATATAGTGTCTATATCACTCATAGCCATCGCTATACCGACTAATCCACTAGTGTTATATTCATTATTATCATTACCAATGATCGGGAATAGAATATTTAAGCCTGTTATCAGAAGTACGATGGTCTCGAGAACATATGAAAAAGAATTAGCTATAACATATACTAATATGCTTACAAATATAGGTGCTGCCATAGTTACTATATCAATCGCCTTAATCAATTATTTCATAAATATACAGTTCAACATAGGATTAATTATATATTCAATAATATCTATAGTCTCAATAACATTTGTATATCTTAAATTTTCTAGACAGGGTACAAGTGAGGAATAGAATTCTAAAAAATATTATAATTAATCTCCAAACTATTTCTTCGTTATAAACAGGATCAGCATTATTAAGAATAGTATAAAGAACAGTATTGAACTAGCTAAAAGTGCTAATATTAGCATAGGCGTTAATGTTAAGCCATGGATCACTGTCTCATTAGCTACATTTGTCTTTGTAATTGTGTATGTAATTGTTTCAGTGGTCGTATATGTTTCCGTCTCAGTTTCTGTATATGTCTCCGTAAATATCTGTGTCTTTGTTGTAGTATATGTATATGTTTCTGTTTCAGTATATGTTTCTGTAACAGTTGTTGTCTCTGGAGTGCATGTCGGTGTAGTTTCAGTAGTAGTAATCGTCGTTGTAATGATCTCTGGAGGCTGCTCTCCTAAACCAGAAACAGCAAGTATGAATTGCCTATATATTCTTTCACTAGCTGCAGGTATTGTATCAATAAATAAGTAGGCAACTGCTGTATCATCGCCTTTAATATAACTGGTAGTATCAACAGTATAATTCCATGCATGATCTACTAGGATATTCCAGTCATCATATATGAACGCCGTTGGCCCTGTAGCTCCTTGGGGAAGCTTTATAGATCCCCAGATGTAGAATAGTGGATTTAAGTTATCATTTGTTGTTTGCCAGAAATCAATATTTGAGAAGTCTTCCACATATGTAGCATACTCTAACCAATTAGTGACGTTGCCGTTTTCATTCCAGAACCTAATAACAGAACCGTCTTCACCATCGATCATTATATCCCACATAAACATTATCCATACATCAACTGGATAGTTATTATAGTTTATAATATGAACTCTTTGTTCAACAAAACTATCATTTAGTGTTGCTCCATAAAGATAGAATTCTTCTATAAGCAGTATATTCTCAGGCAACATCCATTCGATTCTCACAAAATTGTCGCCAGTTGTAACTGTATAGTTTAGATATGATAAATATTCTAAAGTGAATCCAACGGGAACATATTGTCCTGCACTTGTTGAATATGTTTTATTATACTGTGGAAAAGATATTGATAGAACACTAGACCAAGGATCTTCATCGACACCACCATATAATACATCTTGATCTGGATATGGATGGTTATTACTCGTAGCAACAGTAAATGCTCCAACATGATCTCCACCAACACTCACTGCAACCTTAAAGTATCCATTATCTAATAGATAAACATCTAAGGTCTGTGCCATTACTTGTGAAGATGCTGCAAAAGGCATTAGGAATGTAGTTATTAGAAGGATTACAAGGAGTTTATACATATTCATCGCTTATACACAACCATATGTTACGTTAACCTGTTCTTATTTATTATTCTCCATAATTATTAATAAACTTTCCTCACTAGAATCCAGTAATAAACTTAGTTTTTATCTAAAGAATTTTGATATGAGTTTATATTATTAATAACGTGGTGCGGGGGGTGGGATTTGAACCCACGCAGGCCTACGCCATCGGGTTTCTTACCTCCAAATGGAGGGCCTAAGCCCGACCCCTTTGACCAGGCTCGGGCACCCCCGCTTCTATCTTATGTTATTTGATTTTGATGGGGTTATAAGAGTTTTCCAAGAACCCATATAATATGTCTTAGTCATTTCCATTTTTATTGGGTGTTGTTTTCTATGATAAAATTTTATTATTATTTTGATCCCTGAGATGATTAAGTTTTTTTGTTAGTATAGCATCTATTTCTTTTGGTGGAGTATATGCCCAGGGTACCTGTTAAACTTGTTTCCTGGGAGGATATTGTTAATTGGGCTTGGGAGCTAGCTAATAAAATTAGAAAAGATGGCTATAGACCAGATGTCATTATTGCTCTTGCCCGTGGAGGTTACGTACCAGCTCGTCTTCTATGCGATTTCCTTGATGTTGAAAATCTAATTAGTATTCAGAGTCAGCATTGGACTGAGGCAGCCAAGAAAGAAGAACGTGCTATTATAAAATATCCATATAAAATAGACTTAAGCGGTCATAGGGTCTTAGTTGTAGATGATATATGTGATACCGGTGAAAGCCTTATACTTGCTAAGAACTATATATTAGAGAACTGGAATCCTGTTGAATTGAAGATTGCTACGCTACAATGGATCAGCCCTGTTGCAAAGATTAAACCTGATTATTATACTATAGAGGTTAAAGACTGGACCTGGTTTCAATACCCATGGACGAGACTTGAAGACACTTATGAATTCCTTAAACGCATGATGACTGAAACATACAAAGAAATAGGTAAGAAAGAGTGGAGTTATGAAGAAATAATTAAGGGATTCCATGAATGGTACGGCATAGATGTTGGTGAGAGATACTATCGAGATGCTCTAAGGATACTCGAGGAGAAGAATATTATAAAATACGATATAAGTAGAGATAAATATATTTTGATCACTATATAATTTTCTACATGCGTGTTAATTATATCGTTTGAAAACAGCGGATTTTGTAATAAAAAGTGTCTAAAATTATATTACATGGTGTTCCTACAATAGAATATTATAACCCAGGATCTAGATAGAACTAAAATATGGACAATACTATAGTAGCTATTACAAGTGTAATAATGCAGGCTGGAATCATGTATTTATATCCTTTCGTAATACTTAAACCTAAGTATTCGGCCGAATATATATAGCATAAGTGTAATGGTGATCCCAAATATCCAATGAAGGCTGATATGTATATTAATGAAGCTAGAGACGGCGAAATACTAGTTAAACGCTGTATTATCGGAATAGATAGTGCTATACCACCTGTTGCTACCCCTGAGACTAATGAAAATACTATCGCCAACAATATAGCTATTAATTGGATAGGTATAGATGGCGGAATATATCCTATAATACAAGATAAATCTATTGAAGTAAATACACCGCGTAGCATCATAGCCCCATAACCTATAAGAGCTAATTCAATTGTTCTCTTCATCGTTAAAACTTTAATAAATCTTTTATAGTTTATTCTAGAGAATAAAATGAGCATAATTATGCCTATAGATATTCCAAGAACCATAGATAACCTATTTATTGGTAATTGAAACTTATAATCTAGAAAATGAGAAGTAGTAATGGCTATTGTTATAGATAATATTATCGGTGAAAAGACTTTTAAAAGGAGTTTTTTATCAGCATCTTCTTCTAGATTACTAAGATGCTTTCTATATCCTCCGCTACGAAGACCAATTACGTACCCTATAATAATCATTGACAGTGCTATTGGTGCCTGTTTAACTATCAATACCCATATATCAATATTTGTCAGTGATGATGTTAATACTAATACTGTACTCAATGGATATACTATGAATATCACATGCCTAAACCATACATTCAGAAATAATTTCCTACTTTTACTTAAACCCATAAAATCACCAACTTTATCAACAACAGGAACCGACATAAGTGCGCCTCCTGGTACTGGCAAGAGACCAAGTATTGCTGGTACAAACGATACAACAACAAATGGTTTTTTAAATAATAGTGTTAATTCTTTGCCCAATTTATCAATAAACCCTGTTTCTCTATAAAGAGATACAAATACAGCTATAAGATACATTATTACGACAAGGTCTATCGTCATGGGATCTATTGAAACATTGAAAACTATGCTCATAAGAAAATTTATTCCTCCAACAAGTATTGATGTTAAAAATGCAGTCAGTAAGAATACAAGCCATAGTGGAAGCTTTAAAATAAGTAATATTACCAGTATTAGTATCCCAATAACTAGGCTATGGCATCCATCCATCGATAAAACACCAATATGCTATAGCCCTTTATGAAATTATATAATTAGCTATGACCAAAGACTTATACGCTCCATTACTTATATATATTTAAGGTTAAACCATATCATTATTGAAGATTATATCTCTGGATACGGAGGGTGCATGTATGGTTCTTGTAAAGCCTAAAACAAGGGCTGAAATAGGGGTCATTGGTGGTAGTGGATTATATGAAGTAACTGGTTTAGAGAATATTGAGGAATATAAGATCTATACACCTTATGGTGCTCCAAGCGATAATATTATTGTTGGAGAGCTTATGGGTAGAAGAATAGCGTTCCTGCCAAGACATGGTCGAGGACATAAGATACCTCCCCATCGTATAAATTATCGTGCAAATATATGGGCTTTAAAGAGTCTAGGCGTTAAATGGGTTATAGCATTTTCTGCAGTTGGTAGTCTTAGATGGGACTATAAGCCAGGCGACTTTGTAATACCAGATCAATTTATTGATATGACTAAAGGTATTCGAGCATTTACGTTTTTCGAGGGAGATGTAGTATGTCATGTGAGTACAGCTGATCCTTTCTGTGAACATCTCCGTGAGATCATTGCTGATGCTGCTAAGAACGTTAATGGATTAACATTACATTATGGCGGTACATATGTATGTATTGAAGGACCTAGATTTTCTACTCGAGCTGAAAGTCGTATCTGGAAAGATGTATTCAAAGCAGACATTATTGGAATGACCCTTGTACCAGAAGTTGTCCTTGCATGTGAAGCCGAACTATGCTATGCTACTGTAGCAATGGTTACAGACTACGATGTGTGGGCTGAGAAACCAGTTACCGCTGAAGAAGTTGTCCGAGTTATGAAGGAGAACACTGAAAAAGCCCGGAAACTATTACCAGAGATTATTAGGAGGATTCCAGATGAACCTGATGCAGGGAAGTGTAGTTGTTGCAAGGCATTGGAGACAGCTCTAGTCTAAATGGACTAGTACATAAGGTATTAAATGCTGAGAAATGGGCTTTGGAAGCCTGTGAGAGGCTAGTTAAGTTCATAGAGTCTAGTAGTGGAGAGTTAATCATAACATATACCGGTCTAGGATATGCAGCAGCATCAACTCTATACTGGCTAATAACAACATTGAATCCAAGTAAACAGCCAGTATTACAAGATTCAGATACTATTGCACTTTATAGATTAATTTACCGTGAAGAAGCTACAGCTATATTTTTTAACACAAAGCCAGATGATCCATCACTTATACGTTTAGGAGATGCATCAAGGTGGACTGGCGGCAAGATATACATCATTACACCTAAGCCTCCGGAAACAATTGATGCATTACTACGTGGTGCTAATAGAATTATTGTGCCATGTCCTCCATCAGAGATTGGATGTAGTCTGTATGAAGTATTATTAGCACACTATACTGGCTTAAGACTGTATGGTATAAGCGGTAAGAGAGTAGATAGGTTGAAGAAATTTGTTGATGCGGGCTTCTCTATAGTGTTTGAAGAGTTAATTGCTAATTATAGAGATGTAATTTCGAATATATTGAGTATTAGAGAGGTTATTGTTTCATCAACCGGTTTTCTAGAGCCAGCTAGCTATGTATTGATCAAGGCTTTAAGGAGCAAAGGCGTTAGAGCATCATATATTCCACTTAATATGCTTGAACCAAGTAGTAGTGATAATATCCTATTCCTGACTAGCAGTGTTGAAGATTATGTTGTTAAGGAAAAGAGGTTTAAGGCAATGATCAAGGGAGCTAGAGTTTTTGAGCTTAGATTTAATCTTGATCCATTGGAGATCCCAGTATATGTGATCATGTTGGCATTATACATGATACAATAACCTTTATTTCCCAAACACTAGATTCTCATATCTAGCAGAGGCTTAGATGGAGGCTACAGAGTTTGGCTAGGGTATCATTAGCAAGAAAGGTACTGATTTTCTCAATAATAATGCTCTACATACTATCAGCATATATATCTCATGGATTTAGCCAGGAAACCCTCATGTATGGATTGAGCTCTATAGTATTCTTCCTATTATTGATATCAGTTATTATTACTAGACCATATATTGGGAGAAGCGATGGAGTGGCAGCTATAGTGTTATCAATCGTAGCAGTATTATTAGGCTCGGTCACTGGCATACTAATTGGAGGAGAAAATATTCTTGCATCAAGTCTCTATACGCTAACTGTAACAATCCTCCTTCTAGGAATAGCTTATGGAATATCAAAATATCTTGTCTAAACACGATACATAGATAATACTCTCTAGGCCACATCTATTCTAGAAGAAGGTGATGTACTACGAGAATAGCTATAATACACTACTATAGCCGTCCAACATGGAGTGTTGAGAGACTTCTTGAAGCTGCTAGAAAGCGTGGACACGAGGCAGAATATTATAGGATTCAGGGCCTTGACGCCGCTATTACGTCATCCCGTGTTTCACTTGGTTATCTAGGTAAGGAATTAAATGTTGATGCAGTAGTTGTACGTAGTTTTGGATCAACACCTAGTATTGAGCAACTACTTAAACGTATAGGTGTTCTTGAAGCTTTAAGGAGAAGTGGTGTTATTGTAATTAATAAGCCTATTGAAATGCTATTGGCACGTGATAAATGGTTTAGTCTATTAAGACTATATCTTGCTGGACTATCTGTACCTGAAACCATAATTACTGAAAATCCACATACAGCCATGAGAGCTCTTATGGAGTTCGGCAAGGCTGTATTTAAACCCATTATTGGGAGCCTTGGTCTAGGCTCTGTGCTTGTTGATAACCCGGATACAGCATACCAGCTTAGCCGTAGCCTTTATGCATTTAAACAACCAACCTATATCCAGAAATATATTGAGAAGCCTGGCTATGATATACGTGTGTTTGTTGTTGGAGACACAGCTATTGCTGCTATGAAACGTGTTATTGAACATAGTTGGAAAACAAATATTGCTCAAGGTGCACGTGGAGTGGCTCTGAAGGAAGAGGATGATCCAGAGGCTTTTGAGCTTGCTATTAAAACTGCAAAGGTTCTTGGACTAGACTATACTGGTGTAGATATTGTAGTTGATCATGATGGAAATCACTATGTTGTTGAAGCTAATGCATCACCTTTATGGAGAGGTTTATGGATAGCTACGGGTGTTAATGCAGCAGAGCATATAATAGAGTATTTGGAGGAAACATATCGTAGATGATGAGAAGCAAACCGTGTGAGCCTAATAGTTCACGGCCATGAACGTGAGCTCTCACACTGAATTATATTGGATTCTTACTTTCCTTATTTATCTTTAGTACATACAGTGTATTTGTATCATTTACACCATCTATAAGCCTTATCCGATCAATAATGTTAGCCAGATCCCCAGGATCCTTAGCCCAAAGTTTAATCAATAAATGATAGTCCCCAGTAATCTCATAGATCTCTACAATATATGGCTCCTTCATAAGACGAGTAATAACCCTACGCATTTTCCTGGCATCAACCCTTAAAAGCATATATGCTAATGACTGATAACCAAGCTTGTATGGATCAATCTCTACAGTGAAGCCCTTCACAATGCCTTTTTTCTTAAGCCTTCGCAATCTAACAAGTATTGTTGCTGGACTAACACCTAATCTCTCGGCAATCTTTCTGTAGCTAAGTCTAGCATTGATCTGCAATAATCTTAGGATCTCCAGATCAAGATCATCTAATTCACTGAATATACTCAAGATAGTAATCACCTAAATATATTGGTTAGCCATGAATATATATTATAATTAACTATCTTACACTACTCTATTTGTCTATAACAGATTAAACTAATGTTTTTATGATGATCGTATTATTTACTACCATCTTTATATTTAAAGATAGACCGACCGGGAGACAGCCCTTCATCCATTACAGTAGCCCCCATTCGGGAGTGTCTGGGCTGTACTCATTATATAGTATTTACTTTAGACTACTTTTTATTGATTTCCTATGACTAATAATGCTATCGTTATTGGTGGCGTTATTGATGATGAAAGTATTATTAGGTCAAGTAATTTTTCTCCCCCGATCTCTAGTTTTATGTTCTTCCTAACCAATTCTAATGCTTTTAATGTATCAGCCCCAATCAATGTACTATAGACCGCTATTGTATAAGCAGTTGGTATTGAATACAGTATTGGTAAATTCATTAATTCTATGTAAAGACACACAAGTGCTGCTATTGCCACTATTGGTAAAATGAGTGGTATTCCAATACCCTTACCCGGTATATATTTACTTGATAAATATACTATGAAGATAGATAGTGTTAGCAGTAAAATATACTCATATAATTTAATAACAGGGATTAACAGTATTGTTTGTGCTATAGCCATTATTAATGGAGCTAAACCCCCTCCAATATTCATTAATAGATTATTTGATGCCCTAATGCTATATCTTGACGAGGAAATTATCGCTATAACGTATAAGATTGATATAATAATGGATTCAATGAATGAGACACCTAAAATATATAGACACATAAATATTGTTAGAATTGATAAGAATGAAACCATTACCTTAACAAAGTATTCACAGAGAACTATTTTATTCAGTTCCCTACACCACTCATAAACTATACTCTAACACCACCATTAAATATCTGGGGAGTAAATAATAGTATTCATAGGTGCTGAGACAATGGTATACGAGATCTCCAGAGCACTTCTTGAGGGATGCCACATAGCTATATATTCCTATATAAAGCCTGGCAGTGTCCATAGACTAAGAATAGATCCTTCTGCATCACATATGATGTCATCATGCATAGGCATTACAGAGTATATAATAAAAGCTATTGAACTTGGACAACGTGTTAGAAGAGGAGAATTAGCAGCTACAGGATTAGACCTCGGTAGACTACTTGGAAAGGCTTTAAGAGAGGCATATAGATGGACAAGTTATCATCCTTATCCCGACATTATTATACCTACAATAACTAATGCACTTATACTATCCTATGTTGAACCAGATAGTATTATTCGAGAATCTGGTGATCTTAGGAGAGCTCTATCATTATTTATAGGCGGTACTCGGTGGAGAGATGTTAGAGAATTCATGAATGCACTTAATAGTATTGGTAGAAGTGATATGAATGATCATCTGCGAAGTTCTGGATTAACATATTCTCAAGCACTTGTCGAGGAGGTATCGCTTGATGAGACATTCCGTATACTTGGGAGTAGGTGGCCCGGCTTTCTAGCATCGTCTCCTAGAGAAACTATATTGTTTGATCTTGTCAAGAAGACTATGGAGTACTATAGGAAGTATCGCGATGGAAATAATACAGCTATAGCTCTCTATCTATATATAGTCGGCAATAGATTGCCTAATTGGGCTAAGGAAGAAGTTAAGAAGGCCTTTGAACAGGGATTAATGGCTTCCAAGGAGGGGAGTAAGATATTGTTCCAATTAGATCTAAGGATCAGGAAACAGGGCCTTGGATTTGAGGAATATACGCCATTACTTGCAGCTATAATGCAACTTGCTGTCTATGAGGGGCTAAGGATCTAATCATATTCATACCCGTAAGGCTCTATAATGAAGCCTTGTTCTTCAAGTAATAATTTGTACATTATATACTTCTTAATCCTAGGATCTAGAAAGAACTGAGCTAATGCCACTCCAGCTATGAAGCCTCCTATATGAGCCCAGAATGCTATTGATGAATATGTATAGCCTGCTAGTACTAATAGACCCAGTGCTAGCTGTGTTATGAACCAGAATAATATATACATCCATGCTGGTAGGGGTATGAATAGTGGTAGAAATACAAAGAAGTAAACTAGCGTTAGCCTCGAATGCGGATAGTATATAAGGTATGCACCCATAACACCACTTATAGCACCGGATGCACCAATGGCAGGGACAATCCATGGTGTATAACCATAGTTTGTAAGTAACCACTCCCTTGGAATAGCCATAATACTTAATATATGGAATAAATGAGCAGCAAGACCAGATATTACATAGAATAATAAGTATCTACCGCTACCCATGGCATTCTCAACATATAGTCCAAAGAAGTATAGAAACAACATGTTACCAATCAAATGATATAGGTCTCCATGTAAGAATATTGAAGTAAATAGTGTCCATAGCCTTTCACCACGTACAATAGCTATTGGTACAGCACCTAATTCTTGATAGACATCATCCGGCGTTAGTGCATATGGTACTAATGTTGATGGTGAAACATTGGTTATAAAGAATATAATAATATTTACAATTATCAATAATATCGTTGCCTTAGGCACTCTCCTAAGCCTTATACCTTCGACGCCAATAGGTACTCCAGTAGCCAAATAATCACCACTACTGCCTATTACCTACTACTTACTATGGATACATATACTATGTCATTAACTTTAATAAATAAACATGTTCTCTAAAACATATTTTATCTTAGGAAACCAAGTATTCCAAGACTGATCTTTATTAATATGATCCTCTTCCTTGCAGGTAAACTTACATTGTATACCGGAACATTATTAATCATTATCTTCTCATAAACACTATTGTGTGCATGCCCATGTACCACTATATTAAATAGCCTTGGATCAATTATTTTCTCCATAGCCCTTGATGCTAGATAAGGCCATATTCTGCGTGGTTCTCCATAGAGATTCCTATATGTAACACCATAATGAGATATAAGTATCAATTGATCAACTTTATTTCGTATGCTTAAAGCTAATTCTTTAATCTTTGATGGCAGATTTCTATAATACTCTTCAATACCTGGTATATTCTTTGCTTGCCAAGGAGTGGGTTTATCAAGTGCTCCTCGAGTACCTATAATTCCTATTCTTAGACCTTTCCTCTCAAGAATTATATGTTCATCATTAATCCATTTAATTCCCGAATAAAGCTTCTTATATCTATCCTCATAACCTCTATACTCCTCATTACCAAATATGCCAATGATCTCTATATCACCAAGTGCGTTATATGTTACATCTATAACAGGCTTCAGCGAACCTATGTTATTCTTATTAACCATATCACCAGCCCATATAAATAGATCTGGTTTCACATTCAGTGCTTTAAGGGCTTTAGAATATAGGTCTAAGTATCTTGGACTATGCACATCAGCTGTTATAGCAATTGTTAATTGACCCAAGACACTAAGCACCATAGCCTATGACTACATGCTCATTTCTATATTATAAGCTAATTAAGGATTAATTGTTTCCCCATAAAATATTAACCCCGGTTAACGTAGGGTAGTGAATAAAGTTATAAAGCATCTAGTAGCTTAGAATGTAGAGGTAAGGAGTGTTAAGGGTGGATAAGGATATGACTATAGGATTGCTCAAGGGGATTAATGCTCCTGGTCATAAGGGTTGGACAACTGTTAAGTGTAGTATTTGTAAGAAACAACTAGACTTGTTTGATGCGGTTGAGAGTGGAGATGCATATGTATGTCCTAGATGTAATAGTTTCTTCTGTGCAGCTGATGCCAAGCGTGTAAAATATAGATGCCCTTATTGCCGTGTAGAACTACAGCCCTATTACTAAGGATCACTAGGCTCTATCTTTATTGCCTTCTTTGGACATAATGGTATGCATCCATAACATTCTATACAATCCTTTTCCCTAGCATACAGCTTATCTTCTCTAGTATAGAATACGTATGCTGGACAATACTCTATACATAACCCGCATAGATCACACTTGTTATTATCAATAATTATTCTTACCAATACAGTGCAAGCCCCCTATAGACACTACTATACAAATCTATTAGTAGTGGGAAATCTATAATAAATAATAAGTAATTTATGAAGAGAAGAAGGGTATAAGGGAATAATATATGCCGAGATTAGCTGCTGATATGCATATACATTCTACTGTAAGTGATGGTAAGGCCAGTCCTATGGAGATAATTTATGCAGCTATGGATAAAGGACTTGATGTAATATCTATTACGGATCATAATAGTTTTCAAGGTTCGGTGATGGCAAAGAAGATTGTATCAGATATTGATGGTGCACCAATTATTATTATAGGCAATGAGATTAGAACTCAATATGGCGATGTACTAGTTTATTGTATCGAAGAGCCAGATATACCATATACGTTACCGGAGCTAATAGATCGAGCTCATGAAGAGAATTGCCTTGTTGTACCAGCTCATCCATTCGATATATTCCGTCTAGGAATAGGTGATATGATCTATGAGTTTAATGGCTGGGATGCATTAGAGATATGGAATGCT
>Ga0190367_1000989_pt1 | contig 17891 bp, 17 predicted proteins | sample 4872181011_MG_FD_171838 | JGI IMG/M metagenome (GOLD analysis project Ga0190367, IMG submission 171838) | Hydrothermal vent microbial mat bacterial communities from Southern Trench, Guaymas Basin, Mexico - 4872-18-10-11_MG | ecosystem: Environmental > Aquatic > Marine > Hydrothermal vents >...
CCCAATGCAACGATACCAGCAGTTACTGGGTCAAGCTTTATGCCTAGGGAAGGTAGGCCGAAGTATATGAAGAGCAATTGCACTAGCACTGGTGTTCCCCTAAAGAGCTCAACGTAAGTCGTTATGAGCGGACCTGCTAGGTCCTTAGCAAAGGTCCTAAGAGGAGTCATTATGATTGCTAGCGAGAATCCAAGTAGGAATGATAGAAAGCTCACGTATACCGTCATCCAGAGACCTTGTAAGAGAAAGGGCAGGATTTTAACAATAAAAAATATGAAATCCATGATTTTAATCACCTCCTTGAAAAGATGCACTATTTTGTTATTGCTCTTTCAGCCACTTATCTATCTCCTGCTGAATGATCTTGTCTAGCTCACCTGTGCTCTTTAACTGCTCGATAACCTTGTTCACAATATACTTCAAGTCCTCCGCGTTCTCCGGTACGGCAATGGCTGCGTATTCCTCAGTTCCCTTCACTATGAAAGCTATTTTCAACTTAGGGTTTTTCGCTATGATCACCTCTGCGACAGTCTTTGATACTAGTATAGCGCTTACATCACCTCTCTCGAGAACTAAGACCATGTCTGGGTATACTTTCGTATAGCTCTTTATCTCACACTTTCCTTTGAGATTCTCCATAGCCCAGTCTTCTTGCGTTGTACCTTGCTGAACACCTACACTCTTTCCATAGAGATCCTCAATGGATGAAATGGGAGCCTCCTTAAGAGAGACAAAAACAAAGACATCCGAGAAATAGGGCTTAGAGAAATCAACTTCCTTCTCTCTTTCGGCAGTGGGAGTCATATCTGCAATGACAAGGTCTATCTCGCCTCCTTTCAAAGCCGCTATTAGTGCATCAAACTTTATGTCCTTTATCTGAAGCTTCACTCCAAGAGCTTCAGCTATTTTCTTGACAATCTCAATATCGATACCTGCATATTGACCATTCTTATCAATGTACTCGAAGGGTGGCCAGTCGGCGCTCGTTCCCACAATTAGCACGCCTCTCTTCTTAATCTTTTCTAATAAGCTCTCCTCTTTCTGGAATTTAAAGACAGGGAAGAAACTCGCTACTACATATCCAATTAGGAGCCCAATTATCACTCCTATTACTATGCCCTTTAATACACCCTTTTCCATGGCTTGCACCAGACACCCAGACCAAAAATACGTTATATTCCTTTTGTAACAAAATATACATTAAAGACAATATACTGTTTCAATTATAACATAGGAAAGGGGCGAAAAGTTGAGTGGCCGGGGATCGAGACTTATGAGAAGAAGGGAAAGGAGTATAAGCGAATTAGTTCGGGAATATGTTACAGTAAGGCCATGCATACTCGAAGCTTTGAAGAGGGGAATAGTAAATTATAGCGCCTTAGCTCGTGCGATAGTCCTTGAATTATCAAGCATTTATGAAGGCATGAGATTCAATACACCAGCAATCAAAATGGCTTTGAGAAGATACTCCGAGGAGCTAGAAGCGATCCGCGAGACTTTCGAAGAAAAAATCATAAGGATCCTGGCCTCAAGCTCCTTGCAACTAATAAACGATATCGTCGTCTTCACTACAAGCGGATTTGCCGTGCCCTATGTCCTTTCTAAGGAACTTACGTCGTTAAAGCATCGTTTCTTACAGTTAACCCAAAGCCCTCAACATACGACCATAATGATAGATAAGGAGTCTTTCGAAAGCTTGTATTCCGCACTAGAAAGAAAGAGAGCTCAGCTAGGTGAGATAGAGATCTTAAGGGATCAAACGGCCATCTTAGTCAATAGTCCTCCCGAGATTATCAAGACCCCAGGAGTAATCGCATACATACTGTCTGCCTTAGCTTATCACGGTGTGAATATAACCCAGTTCATCTCATGTCACACCGACACTATACTCATAGTTGATAGGAAGGAGGCCTTAAGGGCCTACAGTATATTGGAAAAACTCATTCTAACCGCCCGTCAAATGCTTGAAGAACAATTTTAAGGAAAACCTATTTTTATTTAAGAGTTTAAGTTTAACAAATGGTTGTTAAGATGGAAGAGGACGCGAACTTCCTCAAAAGGTTTTACGAAGACTTTACTAGGCTACATAAGGAGTACAATGAGGCGGTAGCTGCAGGTGAGCACGATAAGGCCATAAAATTAGGGGAGAAAATAATCACGATGCTCATAGACATCTTAAAGGAGAAAATAGCCGCTAATCTAGCAAGCCCTATAACTTTAAAAATAATAGATGATATCTTAAAATATTATGAGCGTAACCTCTCATACATTCAGGGAATAAAGGAGGCAGCTGAAAAAATTCCACTACTATATTCATACCAGGCTAAAGAAAGGGCTCTAGAAACTCTCGCTAGGGATGTTCAAGAACTCTTTAGCCTAGTACTGGGGGCTCTAATAATCTTAAGTGAAACTTCTTATATGTTCAAGAAAAAGGAGGAAGAGGAGAGCTTAAGAGGTTATGTATAATACCCGATTTTTAGACAATATTCGAGTTATAATATTGGCAGAGGAAAGCTTAGGAGTAAGATCCATGGCGACTTTTATTGAAACCCCAGATATATCCGTACTTTTGGATGCAGGAGTTTCCCTAGCACCTTTAAGATATGGATTACCACCCCATCCAGTGGAGTTTAAGGCCGTGAAAGAGGCTCGTGAGAGAATTTTGGAGTATGCTTCTCAAGCCGATATTGTAACGATAAGCCATTATCACTTAGACCATTATACTCCCCCTTTCACTTCGTGGTTTGAGTGGACTAACGAAGAAATTTTCAGAGAAGTATATGAGGGAAAAATAGTTTTGATAAAAAGTCCGGAAGCAAACATAAACCCCCGACAATTAAGAAGGGCTCATTCCTTCCTAAAGGCTGTTAAAGATCTTGCAAAAGAGGTAGTATTCTGCGACGGCAAGAAATTCAAGTTTCTAGCTACAGATATAGAGTTCTCAGAACCACTGCCTCATGGACGCGATGATAGCAAGTTAGGATGGGTTCTTGTGACGTCGATAAAGTATGGGAAGGAGGAAGTAGTTTACGCACCTGATGTGCAAGGTCCAATTTCCCAAAAAACTCTTGACTACATTTTAAAGACCAAAGCGGACTTGCTCATCATAGGAGGCCCTCCTCTCTACCTTGTTGGACACAAAGTTAGTATGAATGAGGTCTGCATTGGTATGAAGAATCTGGCCGAGATAGCGAAAAAGATTCCTGTGACAATAATAGCGCATCACCTCTTACGGCTGAAAGAATGGGAAGAGAAAAGCGAGGAAGTCCTAGTAAGTGCGAGGGAAAGGAAACACCTAGCGATTACTGCGGCACAGTATATGGGTTTTAAGAACAGGTTGTTAGAGGCCTTCAGAAAGGAACTCTACGAGAGAGAGCCTCCCAGTGAAAGCTTTCTCAAATGGGTTAAGAATAAGGCTGAAAGGATTTCAGAACCTCCTCCAATATAATCTGAAAACCTTTAAAAGTTAAGCTTCATGCCGATGAAATTAAGGCCATCTACAACTATCCTATTACAGCTTTTTCGTGAATTAGTTTTCCTTCCTCAATGCGCTTATAGCTAAGCCTAGCAGCCTGGGGTATGGAAGGCTTGCCGTCAATAATCCACTCAGCTAAGATCTTACCAACTATGGGGCCCATCATGAAGCCGTGTCCACTGAAGCCCGCAGCCACGTAAAGCCCATCAATCTCTGGTAGCGGTCCGATTATTGGATGATTATCTGGACTCATGACATAGTACCCAACCCAATATCTTAAGAAGTTCACATTACGAAGCCACGGTAGATATTTAATCCACACACTAGCCACCTTGTACAGAAAGTCTACTCGAGGCGTGGGTTGAGCCTCCTCCCGCTCTTTAATTTCTGTGCCCATTATAAAGCCTCCGTGAAACGTTTGAACTAGATATGATCCTGAAGCCGCATCAACAAGTAAAGGATCAAATGCACGTTTGTAGGCTTCAGTAATGACCGCGTGGTGAGGGACGTTTTTTAAAGGAAGGTCTACATCAACAGTTTTGACAAGCCCTCTCGTTTCATAGCCCGCTGCTACCACAACGATAGGCCCCTGAATTATACCCTTAGTAGTTTCGACCCCTACTACTTGGGGGCCATTCTGAAGTATTCTCGTGGCTTCTACTTGTTGCAGTATCCTGACACCAGCACTCCGAAGGAACCCAGCCATCGAGTACAAGGCTTCAAAGGGATCAGCTTTACCTGCGAGAGGATCGTATAGCGCGCACAAAATACTCCTCGTGTCAATTTTAGAAACCAGCTTCTCAACATCCTCTACACTTATGATTCTGGTTGGAACTCCGAAGGAGTTATGTATTCGCGAGAGCTCCCTAAAGGCCTTTAACTGATCTTCATTAGAAAGAAGCCATACATAGCCCCCTCTCATGTAGGAGAAACCCAGCTCTTGCGATAAAGCCTTCCACAGATTAATGCTCTCCCTCATTAAGACAACGTGCTCCTCGCTTGTAAACGAAGCTCTAATGCCTGTGGCACACTTAAAAGTCGAACCTGAACCTATGTAAGCCTTCTCCACCACTACTACATTCTTTATGCCTCTCTTAATTAACCAGAAAGCTGTTGAAATACCGCTTATACCTCCACCAATAATTACTACGTCAGTCTTCAGCACGCTTCTCATCCTCTACGAAAAGCCTTATAGGAATAGGTGTTAAAGGTGGCCGAGATGGAGGAATTAAAAGCTCTTCTGGATCCTTCTTCAGCCTCCGAGCAAGCAATCTTATTAGCAATGGTATGCACGTCCTGCCCTGACAGGGGCCCATTCCAACCCTAAGCAACCTTTTAATAGACTCGAGATCTCTGTAGCCTTTCTCCAAGATCTTCTCTACCTCATCTAAAGTTACATCCTCACACCTACAGACAATAATGGGGTTAGCCCTCTTCCTCATGCCTCACAACCTCAAATCCCCTAACCTCTAGCGCGACCTCTCTAGCTACATCAATTTTAACTGCAAGAGTCTTATTGTCCTCAAAGATGTCCCTCACAACACCGTAACCGAGCCTCCTCCCATCACGTCCAAGTAAAACTACTTTATCGCCCACGCGTGGGCGGGGGAGGAATTCGTATGGAACTACAACAGAAGCCTTAGCTGGATGTGAAATATCTACTACGAATATAGCGAGCCCTGGACACTTTGCCACGCAAGTTCCACAGCCTGTACACTTATCCCACAAAACCTTCGGAATACTAGTAATGGATTCTTTTATTATCACACCGAATGGACAGGCGTCGACACATATATCGCAGGGTATCTCCTCCGGGCACTCGACCAAGACTACGGGCCCCTTTTTCAGCCTCTCAGGGGGAGGGTAGAGACCTAGCTTCTTCAGGTCATCTACTGAGACTATTCCCGTGCACCGAAAGCTCATATAATCACTCTTTTAAGACCTCTTTTAACACGCTCGCTCACGGGCGCTGCTCTGTATTCCTTAAGTAGCTTTAATAGGCGCTCTCTTTCTCTAAGAACTTCAGATTTGGGACCAAGGACTTTCACTACTGCTGTAAGTCCAGCTATCCACCCTTCTATAATGGCGGTTGTAGCCTCCTCGATTCCACTCATGTCACCAGCTACGAGAACGTTGGGTATCGTCGTTTCGAGATACTTGGTTCTCAGGGGAACGAGCCCTCCGAGCTCTGGAACCCATTTCAACTTGACTCCAAATTGTGATAAAAGTCGAGTGTCTGGGGTGAGCCCTGCGGAGAGAAGTACAAAATCGCATTCGATTTTCCTCTCGGTTCCAGGTATTGGTGAGTAATCCTTATCCACTTTAACAATAATTGCTGCCTCCACGCTATCTTTCCCTAAAACCTCCTTAATCGTATGTTGTAGGAGTATTGGAACGCCGTATCTGGCTATTTTGGCCGCGTGGACGAACCATCCGCCTATTTGAGGCATGATCTCTAGCACAGCCTTCACCCTCACGCCAGCTTGTAGCAGTTGATATGCGACTATTAGACCGACATTTCCCGCACCGACAATTAACGCCTTTTTCCCTGGACGAATCCCGTACTCGTTCATCAACGTTTGCGCTCCTCCTGCTCCAATAACGCCTGGTAGATCGTTTCCTGGAAAAGCGAGATAATTCTCCATAGCGCCCGTAGCGAGAATGTAGCACTTTGCCTTAGCTTCGTAGACCGAATTTTCAGAAATAAGCCCAACCCATTGATCTCGGAAAACTCCATAAGCATACGTCTTCGTCAGCACTCTTACATTTCCATACTCTTTAACTTGCCTTTCAAGAATCTGTGCTATTTGAAAGCCTCTTAGCCCTCCAAAGAGCTCCCTCGAGCCAAAAAATCTATGAGTTTGCTTAATTAGCTGTCCCCCTAGCTTGTAGTGATCCTCAACGATTATTATATTCAGGCCGAATTGCGCGGCTTTTATCGCTGCAGCCAACCCAGCAGGTCCTCCACCTATCACTAGAACATCTGCTAATAGAGTTTCCCTACTCATTCTCTCCTTCTCAGGAGAGAGACTTGGTATCTCAGGAAGCCCTCTCTGCCTCTCAATAACCATACCCTCTCTTAAGGGCGTACGGCAAGCTCGTACGTAAGCTTGTCCGTTGACTTTAACAAAGCAACTACTGCACTTACCTATCATGCAGAAAGCCCCACGCGCTCTCCCCAGCTTCGGGCTCCACGAAAATATTTTCACACCATTAGCGTAAAGAGCTGTTAGAATAGTATCTGTTTCAAACCCTGTGAGCTTTTTGCCCTCAAAGATGAATTCTATACTCCTCCCTCTCTCAAAGGAGATTATCGGATGCTCGGTAATTCTTAGTGGCTCAGATGGTATAAAGAAATCCCCTCCATTCCAGTTATTTTGGTATGTTGCAAAGAATTAAAGTCTGTTTCATCTCAAGTTTACACTGTTAAAGACTACCCTAGTAAAATGCCTATTCGACTAGTTAGAATACTTGTGTTTTAGCCTCCTTCTTGAGTAAATCCCCTTGCTCCTCTACTAGCTTATCGATGAAGCTCCTCTCAACGCCCTCTGTAGTTCCCTCTTTCGTAGTGGCGCTTGCACCAACAGCTGACGCGTACGTTAATATGTCTAACGCCTCATCTAGCCCCAGATCTTCTATATCTTCTATCCTGCGTCTAACTAGCTCGTAAATTACACCCGCACAGAACGCATCACCAGCTCCTGTGGGGTCAATAACATTCACCTTAAATGCTCCCATTCTTATACTCCACTTCTTACTTCGCGCGTAAAGTCCCTCCTCTCCCAGGGTTATTATTACTAGTTTTACACCCTTATCCAAAAAGGCTTTAGTAGCTGATGAGAGATCGTTTGTTCCTACGATGTTGCTTGCCTCTACTAAGTTGCAGTGAAAGATATCAGTATAGGCGAGTGAAGGAATAATATAGCTCCATTCCTTACCGTAAGGCGCTATAATATCTACAAAGGTCAGCTGTCCCCTCTCTTTAGCATCTTTAAGGAAATATGGGAGCTTTAAGTCGACATTCCCTAACCATCCCGTAGCGCCTATATAAAGGATATCGGACTCAAGCTTGGAAATCTTTTCCTCAACAAAAATTGGGTCGAGCCTAACGTTCGCTCCCACATCTACATGAAATCTTCTATCCTCGCCCTTCACTACAAGTATTAAATTCTTCGAGGTTCCGACGTCGCTAACCTTGTAGAGAAAAGTTTTAATGCCGTAACCGGCCAAGGTTTCCTCTATAAAGCGTCCATAAGTGTCATCACCCACCGCGCCTATGACTGCTATATCGTCGCCTCTAAGTCCCAGTTTAACTAGGTCTATGGAGACGTTGGCAGGATGCCCTCCTATCCTCGTTTTAATACCTCGGGGAGCGAATATTACTTCGCCTGGACTCGCTACTTTAGGCAATTCTGCAGCGATTATGTCAGCTACCAAAATGCCCACTGCCGTTACCTTCATGTTCGAGCCTCTCATAATTCCTTAGCTATATCTCCAAAGAGTCTTTCCCGTATAAAGCGCTGTGACGCTATAGGATCTGCTTTATTCAAGAATTCTCTAAGCTCCTTAAAGCCTATTCTTTCGAGTAATTTATACGCCAAAAGCACGTTACTTATACTTTCTTGAACCACATCAGCTGGATCTTCGACTGTAGGGAAAACATCTATTCCGAACCAGTTGTCGTAATTCATCTCCACAAGCCAGTATACCATTTCCATGAGCTCTACAAAGTTAACGCTTCCAAAGATTAAGTCGTTATCGAAATGTCTAAACGTATCGTTCAAATGTAGGTGAAAGAGCCTTCTTCTCCTCGCGAGGAAAACCACAGTCTCAGCAACATTCTCTCTAGCTATTAATGCGTGAGCAACCTCGAGATTAACTCCCACGTTATCTGAACCTATTTCTTGAATTATCGCCATAGCGCGTCCAGAATTTCCCATTATAAGATAACTTTGCGGATCCTCCAGCTTATATTCCAGTGCAACTTTTATGTCTGGTTTATATTCCACGATCTCCTTTAAGGAGTTTATGAAGTTATCCCAGAGTTTGAGATAATTCACTTGGAATGGGTAATCGAAGCCGTCCCTTCCAGGCCATATTCCTATCATCTCGGCTCCAAGCTCTTCAGCAATATCCTTTGTCTCCTTTGATATCCTCACAGCCTCCTTCCTAGTAGTTTCATCAAGTGCTGCAAGCGCTCCCCTCTTCCACTTAGGCTCATGGAATATATGAGGAAAGATTATTACGGGCTTAAGATCGTATTTCCTAAGTGCTTCTTTAACCTCATCTAAGTTTTCATGAGATACCTCAGTAGGGTAGTGGAACTCAAGTCCCTGAAGCCCCTTGACCTTCGACGCAAGCTCGATCCTTTTAACTATAGGATAATCCTCTCTATAGCCCTTGGGTGAGAAACGCTCGACTCCAGGTCCAAAAACCCAAACACCCGTAGAGAATTTAAACTGCATGGAGATCCCCCAGCAATGAAAATATTGTCATTTTATATATAACCTTATTATTATCCTTATATATAAATGATATAAAATCTCTGATCACTCACTCAAAGCCATAGATCCTGCAGGGGTTTGCGACATTAACCTCCCTTACATATTGCTCGTTGCAGAAACCACTTTCGATAACTTGTCTCCACGCTCTAGGCACGGACCATGGAACTATGACAGCGCCTGGACGCTTAGGGTCATCGAGGAAATCGCTTTCCACTAAGTATCTAGGCGGATTTTTCGCAACTATTTTAAGGTTCTCCTTAGTTCCGAGGATAGTTGTCCAAAAACCCCTTTCAATAGCACAGCCTAGGCTTAGTGGATCGATGTGATGTAGGATTAATAACCTTCTGTCTATCCCCTCGCTCTTAACAACTCTCTCGATCCAATCAATCGTCTTTTCACCTCCCTGTTCTAAATGCAAGTGCACTGGCGCCCGGAGATCTGTGGCTTTGATTAGAGCATACTTCATGATACTGACAGCTATTTCGACGTTAAGTTTGGAGGTTGGATAGTGTTGCCTACCCACCTCTCCAAATCCTTGAGCCAGGCCCTCTTCTATGTACTTAGCAGCTAAGTCGATCACCTGGAATCCTAGCTTTTTTATCCTTTCGGGTCTAAGACCGAGCCTTGAGTATCTATCAACTTCAGCTGGGTGAAAGCCTAAATGCAAGGCGCTTTTTAACCCCATTCCTTTCAATTCTCTACACACAGAAACCATGAGGTCAAAGCATTTTCTGTAAGCCTTAACGTCGCCTACTGATATTCCATAATACCAAGGAGGCAGGCTAACCACAACGATAAACCATCCACCCACTTTCTTGAACTTCTCCCCTGCACGTACCCCTAGGCCTCTAACTGGGTTGAGGTGACAATGAGCGTCCGAGAACCTCGTAGTTTCACCCTTGACTTTTATAGCATAACTGTTTTTAACCCTTAACTGCTATCGCTGCACATCATACTCCTCCTCGCTAAACGAGAAAAATATTAAAAACTCCACTTACTTTTAAGAGAATTGGAAGGCCCCGGTAGCGCAGACTGGTTAGCGCGCCGGCCTGTGGTCCCTAGTGGCAGACAGCCGGAGGTCGCGGGTTCGAGTCCCGCCCGGGGCCCTTATATCCTCGTTTTTGCGTAAAAATTATTAGCCATTTTGAGTATTTACTCTTGGACGGCAGGATCACGCCCACAACAGCTCCGCTGGGGGTATTGGATGAGTGGGCGGTCGGACACCGCGGCCCTTATACATTTTGACATAAGTCCGCTCCGATAATCGATATATAGTTTTAGAACAGTTGAGTGATATCTCTGTAATCTTACCTCCTCAAGAGGATAAGGCATAAAATACTGTGCACGTCAATCAAAGTTGGATGTATAGAGTTGGAGATGAGACCCTTAGTCAAGGAAGTTATTATCGAGAACTTTATGTCCTATAGGTACGCTAGGATCCCCTTGAAGGCGGGCTTAAACATAATCACGGGCCCTAATGGTGCTGGTAAGTCCTCAATACTTCTAGCGATCTCGGTGGCGTTGGGACAAACATACACTGAAAGGGGAAGAAAGTTAAGTGATCTGATCCGAAGAGGTGAGGACATTGCAAGGGTCACAGTAGTTGTAGACAACTCGCCGAGACACGGCACTAAACCTCTTCCTCGATGGCGTTATGACGAATTCTACCTTACGCGGTACATTAGGGCGGATGGGAGATACTGGCATGAGTTAAACCATAATCCTGCGACTAAAAATGAAGTCTCCAGGCTCTTGAGGAAGATAGGACTTAACCCTGATAACATGTTTATAATAATGCACCAAAACATGATAGAAGAATTCGTATACCTCTCCCCTCAAGAGAGACTGAGCCTAATTGAGGATGCTACAGGGTTAAAAGGTTATAGAGATGCTATTTTGAGAGCTTTGCGCAGACTTGAATATACTTTAAGTGAGGAGGAAAAGGTCAAAAAGCTCTTAAACGAAGCTGAGAAAAAGCTGGCCCAAGTAAAAGCAGAGTACGATCTTTACATTGAGAAAACTAAGCTGGAGGAGAGGAAGAGGTATCTGCAACTAGAACGGGCATGGACGATCGTTAGAGATTGGGAGAGAAAGGTGAGAATGCTGGAGGATGAACTTGAGAAACTTTCCGTGGAAAAGGAGGAGTTGACGAAACTCATTAGCAAGTGTAAGAGAGACTTCGAAACATACCTGGATATGATAAGTAACTATGAAAAACAAATCCTTGATTCCTACAGTAAAGGCTTAGAGACTCATGAGTTCAAGAAACTTTTGAGGGATTATCGGAGGATATGGGAACTTTATGCTGAAAACCTCTGCAACATGAAACTTTCTGAATTCAAGTTAACTCTCATACTTAATAAGATCCAGGAGAAGAGCTCGGAACTTGAGGAGAGCAGAGGAGCTTTAAATGAGTTTTTAAAAAGAGCCTTAATTCTCGGCGAGCGAATAAAGACCGAAAGGACGCTAAAAGAGATTGAAGAAGAACTACACCAAGTAGAATTACAATTAGCCGCTTATAGACACGTTAGAGAAGACATCAGGGAGATATACGAAAGGTACCTACAGGATCTCAATAGATTGAAGGAAAGGGCTCTTATAGCGGCGAGAAATAGAGAAAAGGCTCTCGAAGAACTAGAATACCGTAGAAATCTTTGGAAGAAAAAGGTTATCGAACTCATTTCGGGCATACGTGAACTGTATTTGAAGTATCTGTCTTTCGTAGATGCTGTAGGAGACGTCAGAATAGTGAACCTAGATGACGTTGAAAAAGCAGGTGTAGAGGTGCTTGTGGGATTTAGAGGAGCTTCACCAACGGTTCTAGACCCCTATACACAAAGTGGGGGAGAGAGAACTACAGCTACCATGTGTTTCCTCCTAGCCTTGCAACAGTACATTAGATCTCCCTTTAAGGCAATAGACGAGTTCGATGTACACATGGATCCGCGAAATAGGGAGGCGATATTCAACTTAATATTCTCAATCGTGGAGGAAAATCCTGTTTCTCAGTATCTTATAATAACACCGGGCACCCTAACGGAAAACATTCAGAAAGCGAATGTGATAGTAGTTCAAAACGTGAAGGGAGTATCAAAGGTAGGTGTCTTTAGATGAGCGCTCTTCCTAAAACTATAGAAGAGAGGATAAGGAAACGATTACAGGAAATGAAAGAGGTTATAGAGAAAAGACAGGACCCATTCCAAATAGACGTGGCCTCAGTACTGGAGGACCTCAGGCTTCTTTTAGAGAAATATGGTGAAAGCGTTTTCTCCCTAGATGCAGAGGCTATAGAAAGCGTTATTGAGATAATAAGCGAGCAAGAGGAATGGATAAAGGTAGAATCATCGCTATTAGGCATAGGTCCTATTTTAGCGGTTCTGAGTTTAAAGAACATGGATGCTCAAGACATAGGCCGAGCACTATTATCCTCCTGGACCCCTCTAGTGTACCGCGATCATCTCACAATAAGGGAGATTTTTAGAGGGCTTAGATACATTGAGGAAGTTAGGAGGATAAGGAAGACCCTCGGAGTCGAAGAAGAAGGAACCTTAGGATTCTTGAGCAGAGACTACTTGAAAACGTTAGGCATCATGAGCGAAGAAGAATTCAATGCTAAAATAAGCCTTCTATCGCTAAAAGTAGCGCCCCTACTTGAGAATAACAAGCAAGTAAAGTACTGGGACGTGATCCTCAAGGATAGCTACGCTAAAACTGTTGAAAACGCCGTACTTCTAGCGTTTCTCATAAGCCGTGGGGAGATATCGCTGAAAATAGATCCTGAAAGCGGTGAAGTGTATATCGTTAAACCTGACGCCGAAGAGATAAGAAAACGCTTCTCCATTGCAATTCCCTTAAGTTACGAAGAATGGGTGAAAAGACATGCCGAGAGGAGCTAGAAAAGATCCCAGGCTAAGGAGAGCATTGAGGCTCCTACTCTTACGTGGAAGAAGTAGGCCAGGAGTAAAGGGCTCAGAGCTCAGGAAAATTCTCGGATCAGATTACAACAAGGTACTTATGGAGCTAAATGGCAAGCTTTCGAAGCTTGGTCTTAGAGTAAAAGCCGTATTGAAGAGAGGAGAGGAAGTGGAACTCGAGGATAAGGAGAAGCTGGAAGACGCCTGGATCGGAATCGTGTTATCAGAGGAACTTGTTGAAGAAGATTTAAGAAGTGTCGGTTGGAGAATAGATGACCTAGCCGTTTTGGCCTCAACCATAGTTCTCGCACTATCCTTAGGAGGGAAAGTTTCCCGCAAAAACATTGTTGAGTTGCTTCGCACTAAAATTCCTGAGTGGAGGATAGACGTAGCCCTTGATCGGTTCATAAAGGCGGGCTACCTCTTCGAGGGAGAAAAGGATCTCATAGAATTAGGCTGGAGAACATATATGGAGGTAGATGTCGAGAAGCTGATTAAAATGTTAAGCTACCGCCCTTCCAAAAACCAAAGTGCTTAAGCAGTCTTCTCTTACTTAGGATGTAAAGCTCTTTAATGAACTCGTCCAACGATTCATGATCCTTTCCGAGAACTTCGCGCAGTTCCTTAAGCGAAAGACCTAGAACTAAACCCATAATAGCCCGTAGTCCGTATTTCTCATACAAGGCTGATACCACCTTAGGTTTAGCATGGGAGAACTTATTAGGAGATTCTATGTACCTCTCCAACGTCTTGCGGAAAATATCTACAGGTCTATTGCTAAAAGCTATTTCAGAGCCTCCGCATACCGGGCATCTATAGCTATCCCCTATCTCATATAGGTATTTCTCCTCCAAGTGTCCACATGTAAGGCAGCCCACAGCGACTTTTCGGGAGAGCAGTTTTGCTTTGAAAAGCAACAGGCTTAATACACCTCTTCTCTCGGGCTTAACGACTTCTCCACTAAATTTAATGAAATGTAGCACTTGTTCCGATAAAGGGGAGAAGGCTTTCTGAACGTGGATGCCTATCTCTCCTGAAGCTATGCGTTGTATGACCTCAGATGCTCTCTGAAGATCTAAGTCTCTAGTCAAAACATCCTTCAAGGCCTCGTCGTACACCGGAGTCCCCCTCAAGGCGTTAGAGAGCTTGTCCATGAGCTCGAAAGAGAGTTTAACATCAGGATCCAGTACTCCCATTTTTCTAGCGACCTGCGCAAGTCTCCATTTAAATAGCCTGCTTCCAATAACTCCTCTTCTCACATCTGATGCGAACTCCTCAGGGTTCACGTTCTTCAGGCAGAGCGCTACATCCTCCACGTTCAGCCATTTAGATTTAATAGTAATAGTATAGGGCTTTTCTGAAATCGCCACGCTTATACCGTATTTTTCGGATAACTTGTATGACAGGTATCTAGCGAGAGTCCTGTTAACCCTTGTGCCAAAGTGTGCATGCACTACAATAATGTCTTCAAAGCCTTCGATCACGATCTCTCTGTCAGATGGGACTTTGAGACCTCTTCTAGCCATGTAATAGACATCCCTTATAGCCTCTTCTACGTCATCGTTCTCCCAATCATATTTCTTAGCTAGTATCGATGCTATCCATTTAAGACTTAACCCTTCCCTTGCCTTAGATGCTACGAAATCTCGTATCCTTCCTACCTCTTGAGCAACTTCGTAGGGGACTGGTATCTCCTCTCCAATCCAGCTCGGAATTGCCCCCAAATAGTCCTCTTCAGGCTCTACTTGTACGAGATCTTCAGATACGCGCACTACCCTCCAAGGTCTGCCCGCCATTATGAACTTAACCCCTGGTTCACAATAATATGCTACGAAGAAATCATCCAGAATGCCTACAGGTAGTCCATCCTTTACATTTACGACAAGATACTGCTTAATTTCAGGGATCATTGAAAGGTTCCGGTAAAAGTACTTGTATGCGTACTTTTTATCCATTAAAACGACTTTGTCACCAATCCTCTTTACTACCTTTAATTGCTCGAGAAAATCTATTAGAGCTATGAACTCCTTCCAAGAAAGATCTCGGTAGGGGTATGCGAGCTTGAAGAATTCGTAGAGAACCTCTAAGTTAAGACCTCTTTCACGCTCGGAGATGAAGAAGCCGATAATTTCATGCGCTAATACATCAAGAGGTTCTAGGGGAAATTGTATGGGCTCTATTTTCTCCTTTTTCAGAAACGCCTTTAAGACTAATGCTTCAAGAGCATCATTAGATCCTTGGGTGATCACAACACCTCTGCTGGTTTCACCAAGCTTATGTCCGCTACGACCCACTCTTTGAACAAGCTTTGAAACTTCTCGAGGAGAATTATACTGTATAACTAAGTCTATTCGGCCCACATCAATTCCTAGCTCCATAGAAGATGTCGCAACAAGTCCCTTTATCTCGCCCATCTTTAGCCCGCTTTCCGCCCTCTTACGAGTCTCAGCTGAAAGACTTCCATGGTGAATTTCTATTGGAGCTTTTATGTCAAGCATTTTAAGCCTGCTTGCAAGTAGCTCCGCTGTCGGTCTGGTATTCGTAAATATTATGACAGCCTTATGCTTGTCAACTAACTCCCTTATGATCCTTAGCCGTGCAACTACTTCAGGAAAGTCTCCTATTTTTTCCGCTATAGCGAAATCCTTAGCTCCAGGTTTAGGGTATAGTACTCTGACCTCAATGCGCTTCGCAACTGGCACGTAAACGACTTTACAATTTAAATCTGAACCTGCAATGAAGGACGCTACATCCCTAGGATTTCCAACAGTCGCTGATAAGCCTATTATTTGAAGCCTTCTTGGAGAAATGAGTCTTCTTAACTTCTCGAGAAGAATAGCAAGTTGAGCCCCTCTCTTGCTCGCGAAAATTTCGTGAACTTCGTCAACAATGACCCACTTAACGCTCTTAATAAGTTCCCTGAGTATCCTACCGATAAAAAGCAGTTGAAAGGTCTCAGGTGTTGTAACAAGTACATCAGGTGGCGAGAGAGACTGTAATCGCCTTTCAGAAAAGGGAGTATCTCCGTGTCTCACAGAGACTTTTAGATCAAGCTTAAGAAACCACCACTTAATCCTATCTAAAATATCTCGGTTAAGGGCTCTCAAGGGGGTAATGTATATGAGCTTTACACCCCTCTCTGGCGAACCACGTTGCATTAGATCTACTATAGGAATGATCGCGGCCTCAGTTTTCCCGGTGCCCGTGGGGGCGACTATGAGAACATTATGCCCTTGAAGCACCAGCGGTATAGCCTCTTTTTGTGGTGGAGTTAATTCCTTAAAGCCCCTCTCTTCTATTAGCCTTACAGTAGTGGGTGAAAGAAGCTCAAGCGCTCCCACTCATATCACTAAAATGAGAAATACCATACTTAACTATTAAAGCTAATTCTCAGACAGACATACTAGTGTCCTGATAATGTGTTAAAAAAGATATATAGACTTAAAAAGGGATAAAGAATTTCACAAATTAAGAAAGAAGGTGTAGGTCCAAACTTTTAGCAAGCTGCTCTTCTTAATATATGGGTTTGGCAAGGATCTTTTTGACGCGTAAGTCGAAGAACCTTCGAGAAACAGTGGCAGTAATTAACACTGCCGTATCAGCACCTCTTCCAGTCCCTGCTACAGCTATAACATCCTCACCGGGTTTTACGTAGCCCGCATCAGTAGCCATTAGGGCTATTTCAACAGCCACCTTCATCCCTTCACAGAAGGTTCTAAGGACATTGGCTATCAGCCCTCCGGGCGATAGCCCTCCATACTTCTTGTCCACAGCACTACATATACCTCCAAGTGCGTGTGCTGCCGTAATCACCTTAACTCCCCGCTCTATGAGATTCGAGTGTAAGTCTTCATTAAACTCCTGCTTTACTCCCTCTCTGAACCAACTAACGTGTGTTACAATGATTATGTTAAAGCGTTCAGGATCTAGGATTTCTAAGGCCTTCTCGGCCACAAAACCCCTTGTTGAAGCTATAACTATGCTTCGAATGTTATTTTTCTCAGCGTATTCCCTTACAAGCTCGAGGACCTTAACTGTGTTCTTTTCCTCATCAAACTTTTCAAAATAAACGGTTTTTTCCTCCAGCATCATCATTACACCATATCTGAGTTACGGTAACGAATATTTAAAGAATAGCTCTGATAAATAGCGCTCACGTCAACATGCGACTAGAAGCTAGGGGTTCAGGTTTGGTAGACTTTTATAGTCGTTTTGGGATTTTGGTCTACCAAACCCTTGGGGTTCATTAGACTCAGCCCCCCTCTTGAGTTCATTGGGAGCATATCATCGCCCTTGCCCCCTTTCGCGGTAACCCCTCCCAGAGTCTTCATACAGGTCTTCCATAGGGGGTTCATCTTTTTAATCACCGCCCTGTAGAAGACACTCGGACTCTGGGGGAACCCGCACATCCGAAGATATATGTTTATTGCACCGCACAACTGTCTATCAAGAACTAAACCGCAATTCCTACACTTAACAACCTGCCCCTTTCGGAGCTTCATTAATTTCTCTCCACACTATTTTTAATACAAGGCTTGACTATTTCTAAAAACGTTCCGCAAGGTGTATTGCCTTCGATGAGAATTTCGAAGGATGTTTTCTTAGTTCCTCTCCTTTTCCTTAGGTTGCATCTGATGTTTAGATGAGTCTCTATGATGTTTCTGACGAGTTTCAACAACTCATAGTTTGTATTCACAATCCTTATACGTAGGTGCTTATATCGTTTCCTGAAATCTAATGAGCCTTCTGATTCATAAAAGCCTTGAAGAAATTCTATTTCAAATCCTCTCATAAGTTGTCTAATTTTGTTAAGGTCTAATGGTTTGTAAAAGTCATAAAATATTTTTGAAACGGCTCTTACTACGTAGATGTCTTTCCACTTTGGATTTATTTTAGACCTTCTTTCAACGTTTATAGAAGGAGATAACCCCATCTTCTCAAGATGTTCTTTGAATTTGTTAGCAAAAATTCTACTAGCAGTTCTTAATTTCACTACAT
>Ga0190367_1000991_pt1 | contig 17870 bp, 22 predicted proteins | sample 4872181011_MG_FD_171838 | JGI IMG/M metagenome (GOLD analysis project Ga0190367, IMG submission 171838) | Hydrothermal vent microbial mat bacterial communities from Southern Trench, Guaymas Basin, Mexico - 4872-18-10-11_MG | ecosystem: Environmental > Aquatic > Marine > Hydrothermal vents >...
TGTTAGCTCATTAGATTATTTTTTCCATATGGAAAAAATAATATAATATTGTCGAGTTACTAATTAAGTAATATGCCGAGATTTCCGGAAGCTGAAAAAAGGTTATTAAATAAGCTTATTTGTATGAAATGCAATGCTAGGAATCCTATTGGTGCTAGAAAATGTAGGAGGTGCGGATATAAGGGGCTTAGGAAGAAAGGAAAGGCTAAGGGTAAATAAAAAATTTTTTTAACTCTATAAAATACTATTGTATTTAGTATGGAAAAAATAAAAACTAGCATTCCTAAACTGGATAAGCTTCTTGGAGATGGAGTTGAGAGGGGAGACTGCATTCTTATTTTTGGGCCGCCTGGCGTAGATAAGGCAACCTTTGCGCAAAACATACTGGTTAATAGGCTTGAGGAGGGAGATTGCGGTTTATATTTTGTTTGCAACAAACTGCCGTCATCAGTAAGAGAAACTATGAAAACATTTGGTTGGTCTATGGATAAGTACGAGCAGGAAGGTAGACTTGCGTTTATTGACGCATTTTCAGCACATATGGCTATACCCTCTACTGAGAAGTATATTGTAGATGATCCCACAGATTTTAATTGTGTGGATAAAATTATAAGGAAAGCTTTAAAGGATTACGAAAAAAGGAATGCAATTCTGATTGTTGATTCCCTTTCAAGCTTATTATCGGAGTATGGTGAAAGAGAAACATTGGGAAAGATTGATGAGTGGAACAAAATGTGCAAGAATTATGAGATTACAGCATTTCATATATTCACAAATTGGGAGTTTGATAGAGCAATTGTTAATAAGATAAAAGAGATTTTCCCCTCAGTAATAACATTTAGGGCTGTTGAGGAAAAAATCATTACACAGGATTACTTTGGCGTTGAGAAAATCAAAGGTGCAAAGGCTAAGGAATCTAAGTACATACCATTTAAAATTGTGAGACCAGCAGGTGTTTGTATTTACGTTCCTAAAATAATAGTTGTGGGTCCCTATAATTCGGGAAAAACAACATTCATAAGAGCAATATCAAAGCATGCTGTATCTGTTGAGAGAATGGGCACCACAATTTCGCTTGATCATGGTTATGTTGAATATATGGGGTTTTCCGTTGATATATTTGGTACACCTGGCCAAGAACGCTTTGAGTTTATGATTGAAATACTGGCAAAAGAGACCTTCGGCATTATATTAGTTGTTGATTCAACAAAACCTGAAACTTTTGAAAGGGCTAAGGAGATGATGGAAAAAGCAAAATTATATGGCTTACCCTTAGTTATAGCTGCAAATAAGCAAGATTTACCTGGTGCTCTGCATCCAGAGGAAATAAGAAAGAGGATGAAGTTATCTAAAGATGTGCCTATAGTCCCTTGCATAGCTACCCAAGGAAAAGGTGTTTGGAATGTTATAAAAACATTGTTCGATAGAATCTTGGGGGTGTAATGATGACAGAAATAATGGAGAAAATTAACAGACTGCTTGTAGAGGCATTGACCTTAGGGTATGTAGAAGCAGCAGCCATAGTGCGTAGGGATGGAATAATGGTTACAGCACAGTTCCCAGAAGGTGTTGATGAGAGAGCTATCGCAGCAATGGTAGCGGCAATTATGGGTACTGCTGAGACGGCTATTGTAGAATTGGGCAGAGGGAGAGTAAATAATGTTATAGTTTTAGCAGAGGAGGGTAATTTAGTAGCTCTAGGTGCAGGACCTATATTACTTTTAGTTTGCCTGGTGAAACCAGAAGGTAATTTAAATGAAGCACTATCACATTTAAATAAAGTAGCTAAAAAAATTGCAGAGATTGCAAAATGAAACTTATACCTATTGGTATAAAGGAACTGGATGAGCTGTTAGGCGGAGGTTTACCTGCAAGATCCAACATTCTAGTTATAGGGGAACCTGGTTGCGGCAAAACAATATTTTCATTGCAAATCATAGCTAATGGTTTGCAGGCAGGTGAACCAGCATTATTCATAACAACAGACAGCCCTCCCGCAGAAATAAGACAACAGCTTGAAAGCTTAGGTTGCAATATATCACTTTATGAAAGCAAGAACATGGTCAGATTTGTCGATTGTTATAGCTGGACCTTAGGTATAGAGCAAGCCAGAACAACGTCGCAAACCGAATACATAGTGCCTGGACCTGCTGATCTAAATCAATTATCCGTTGCAATTTCTAGAGCTAGAAATGATATATGGAAACCTGAAGCTAATATAAGAATATTCTTTAAATCTATCTCAACGCTTCTGTTACATAACAATCCCAAAATAGTTTTTAGATTTTTGCAGGTAATCAATGCCAGAGCAAAGGCTTCTGACTCCATTTCCTTTTTACTAGTTGAGGAAGGTATGCATGAAAAGAATGTTATAATAACTCTGGAGCATTTAACGGATGGTACCATCGAGTTTAAAATTGAGAATGGGCAAAAATATTTGAGAATTCCAAGAATGTCCTTCGGAAAAGCAATATACAACTGGATTCTATTTGATATAGCTGAGAAAGGGGCTATTATAAAAAGAGTCTGATTCAGGGTTTAGTTCGACAATCGCCAGCTAATTCCCTTAGATTATTAAAATTTTACTTATAAGTCCAATATATGCTAAGACCATCACGGAGAATCTTAAACATTGAAGATGAGTTTTCCAAGTTTGTTGGTTTTAAGGGTGATAATTATATAGATTTAAGCGTTGGCATACCCGGTTTTGACACACCCAATTTTATTAAAGAAGCTGCATATAAGTCGCTAAAAAATGGGAGAACTGCGTATATATCTACGAAGGGTGATGAAGATCTTAGAGAGCTGATAGCTGATATGTATAGCGAAAAATATGGGGTTGACTGTAAAAAAGAAAATGTTGTAATTACACATGGCGCGAAGGGGGCTATATTTGCATTAATGCAATGCTACTTAAATGAAGGTGATGAGGTTTTGGTTCAAGATCCAGGTTGGTTGTCATATACAGAAATAGCTAAACTTGCTAATGCTATACCCAAACCACTCAAGGCATTAGACGGTAAAAACATGGCCGATGATGCTGAAGAAAAAATAGGTGAGAAAACCAGGATGATAATCTTCTCTACACCATCTAATCCAACAGGGGAGGTTTATAAGGAAAAAACTCTTAGGCGTATCTCCGAACTAGGAGAGGATAACAATATCATGATAATCAGCGATGAGCCATATTCGGAGATAATTTTCAATGGTAAGAGACATATAAGCTTAGGACGCTTTGGTTTGGGTAATAATGTTATTGTGAATAGCTTCTCAAAAACTTATGCAATGAGCGGGTGGAGAATCGGCTACATAATTGCTGAAAAAGAAATTACCGACACCATAGCAAAGTTTCTACTTCATCAAGTTACTTGCGTAGCCCCATTCATACAAGATGCGGCAAGGGAAGCTATTCTGAGAGGCGATGAAATAGTTAAGGAGAGGTGTAAGATCTACGAGAGAAGGATGAAATTGTTCTTAAGAAATCTTACAAAGGAGCTTAAAGGCAAAAAACCAGAAGGAACGTTTTACTATTTTCCATCTCTAGAGAAGTTAGGAGTTACCGCTAAGGAGTTTACCAGAAAACTTGCAGAAAAGAAAGTTTTAGCGGTTCCTGGATACTTGTTTGGAATTTATGGGCAAAATCATATAAGATTTAGTTTTGCAAAACCAGAGGAGGATCTGATTGAGGGAGCCAGTAGAATAAATGAAGCAGTTGAGGAAGTCATTAGCTATATGTAGTTTGACAAAATCTTTTTAAATTTTTTGAGCACATCTCTAGGATCTCTACCAAAAATAAACGCTATAGGTTCCTTTCCAAAGTCACCACAGTCAAAGATTACATCAGGAACATAACCAACGCTTTGAATTGCATGATTAATGCCCCATTCGGTGCTCTTACCCTCAATTTTTTTAATTTCTTCTGGTTCATCCCTTCTATCAAATGAGGCAATCTTTAAGCCGGCTTTTTTACAAGCTTCCTCAACATCCTTATCATACTTTATATTCATACAAGCACGTATTTTCGAATTATATTTCATAGCTACAAGCAAAGCTTTAGCAACATGTTTACTAGCACCATATGCTGGTTTGGTAAAAGATTTTAAGGTATTCCATACCCTAACAATTCTTCCTGGAAATCCCGCAACATCATTTATATTTTTTGCATTTTTCCTTGCATAAACAAAATTTATTTGAACTTCAGGGCAAAGAAAGCTAGCATTTTCGGTATTTTCCAGCTCCCTTACAGCATTTTCCAGCTCTTTAAGTATATAGTCCATAAAATTTTTGAACAGTTAAAAATAATTAAAGTTTGATGAAGGTTCTATTTAAAAGTAAAAACAAGAAAATTGCGGGAGTATGCGGAGGTATTGCAGAATTCTTTGGAATAAATCCTAAAATCGTGAGAATAATCTTTATATTGCTATTTTTTCTAAATCCGCCAGCCGTTTTATTACTATACTTCCTACTAGCAATTATTATGCCTTCCGAGGAGGATTCGATCAAAATAAAAAAGAGGCGACAAACCATGTGCGGTTACGTTCTTATAGCAATTGGAATAATATTCATACTTAAGGAAATAATAAAGCTAAGCATGCTACAAGTTTTGGGCTTAATTTTGATTGTGCTAGGAATCTTTGCTGCAGTAAAAGGTGAGGAAAGTTGAGGACATCAGGATTAATTTTTATAATCCTAGGAATTTTAGTATTTTTATTGGCATCCATTAACTTGCCCTCCCTTTTTCTAAATTATTATAGCCTATTTTTGCATATTTACCCTCTTTTCTTCATTTTTTTGGGATTTTCCTTAATCTTCGATGAAAAGAAGGAAATCTTCGTAAGTTTAGCATTCTTAGTAATATTTCTGACATTTGTAGCCCTGCTCATCAAGGGAGCTTATGAATTGAAGCAGACAACCTTTAAAATTTTCGTTGAGGAAGTTAATTTGACACCACCGAAGAATAAAATTGTTTTTTGTATTGGTAATGCTAGGATAAAAATCCCTAAAAATAGTACGAGCATAACCATTTTGGGAGGGGTTGGTTCCATAATTTTTGAAGTTCCTAAAAATGTATCTGTAGCTTTTAAGGGTGATGCCCTAATAGGAAAAGTCTACGGTTTGAAATCAGTCGGTATAAACGCTACCAAAAACGTTGTTAACATAACTTCCACAATTTTGATTGGAGATATAAAGTTTAAACAGATTTAAAATATTTTTCGATGTTTTTTAAGGCTTTCGGTATGTAATTCACTAAATCCCTTGCTGTAAAATAGTAGCTAAAATCACTCTTTACCAAATCTCCAGTAAACCCGTTTATAAAAGCTGCTGCACATGCCGCATAGAAACTATTAGTTTTTGCAAAAAATGCTGCAGTTAATCCTGCAAGAACATCGCCTGTACCTCCCTTAGTCATACCAACGTTCCCAGTTTTATTTATTTTATATTTTTCGCCACAGACTATGATATCCTCTGACCCCTTCAATAAAACCGTTACATTTGAGTTATTTGTTGAAAATTTTTTAAGAAAATCTATCTTCTCCTTAATGTCGGAAGGTGGCTTCTCGTATAAAATTTCCATTTCTCCGCTATGAGGTGTTAAAATGCAATTTTTATTAACCTTCTTAAGCTCTAGGAATTTAATGGCATCGGCATCGATAACAAATTTCTTATCCTTAAATCTTGTGAGTAGATCATTTACTATACCTCCATCCATACCAAGCCCAGGTCCCACAAGAATGCAATCAACATTTCGTAAGATATCTTCATAGCTTTCAACATCTTTTATATCGGCCTCCTTACATATAATTTCAGGATAGTTCAAGCTTGCCAATTTTACCTCCCTACAACCAATTAGATAAACAAGGTCAACAATCTTAGAAGCTGCTAGGCTTGCCAGAATTCCAGCTCCCACATAATCCTTGCTACCAGCTACCACAGCAACTTTTCCAAAGTATCCCTTATGAGCTTCCTTAAACTTTTTAGGTAGAGCCAGAAAAACATCGCCCGGTCCAGCTAAATGTTCTACTTTCTCCAAGCCTATGTTTTTTACAACATAATTCAAACCCCGTTTAACAACACCTTGTTTAGCAGCATGTAAGCAAATGACGAGGTCTGCATTAACATAAAACCCCTCACCAATATCTGGTTCCATTCCCGAAGGGATATCTATCGAAACCTTGTAGCATTTTGATGCGTTTAGCTTTGCTATTATCGATTTGTATGGCTCTTTCGGCATACCTTTTATGCCTATGCCAAGCAAAGCGTCAATAACTATGCTATTATCGAAATTCGCATTTAGCGCTTTTTCCAAGTCCTCAACTTTAACATTATCTTTACTTTCAATCTCCTTGAGCAATTCTAAACATGAACTTCTTAGCTTTTCCTTCTTTATAAAAACCGTTATGTTAGCCTCGTTGCAAAATTTACAGAATGCCAAGCCATCCCCACCGTTGTAACCAGAACCACACAGAACAAATATTTTCTTATTCTTTACGTTAACCCTTCTAATCAATTCCTCATAAACATTTTTTCCAGCGTTTAACATGAGGTTTGTCAAAGATATACCATAGTAATTAGCATTAATATCCAAAGCCTTCAGTTCCTTCGATGATAATACTCTGCCCAACACTTAAGAATAAGCTTAAGTAAATACTTTAAAAACTTTCGCATCTTCATTAGCTTTGCTTAATCTGCATTTATTTGAATCTTAAACCACAGATGATAAACACGAGCATCTTTCTAGTAAAAAAGCAAAAATTGGGTAGTTGTTGGAAACTTATCCCTTATCTTCATAATCTCTGCTCTATTTAAGTAAATTTCTTCAATTTTTTCATCATTCTTCTCCTTCTTCCCAAGAACATTCAAAATAACTTTGCATGCTACATTTCCTCTAACTCTCCCATATCCTCGTAATTTCCCAAGTTCTATATAAATTGGCAGAAGTAATTTCTTGTGATCCTCTTTACTGAGATATCTGCTCATTTTTAATAGCTCCTCCCTCCTAAATGTATGAATGCTACCATCTCTATTCACTACCTGAGGAGGATTTTCGTTAAGAAGTTCAGCTAAACTCTTCCTAGATTTTGGCAAATAACGTTGAATATCTAGGATTTCCTTCTTCAAAATTCTAAAAACAATATCTTTATCACTTTCTTCCATATCTTAACCTTCTACTTTTTAGAGGTATAAAGTTTGCGGACGATTCCTCAATTTTTCTCCACTCCTCAATAACAATCAATTTCTCCCTTATTTTTCTAATATCCTCCTCCTTGCTTAAATCCAGAGATTTCGCCATGCTAAGAAGCTTTGTTAGATCCTCATCCCCCTCATATTTACCTACATATTTCTCCAATTTCTCCAAAAAGGTTGTTTTATCACCGCTTTCCAAAATTTTTCTAAGCTTCTCAAAAATACTGTAACCAGCCTTCATAAATTTAAAAATTATTTTTGAGATTTAAAAATCATTATCCTTACAGAGGAGAATGATGCTCGCTGTTCAAATAGCTAACAACAACTTTTTAAAGCTTTCTATGTAAATCTAACGAACTTTTAAACTTTGGTTGCAAAAATCATTATGCATGAGGGGAGCTCTGTACCAGTTGGAAAGAACCTCTGCCACGGTAATCTGAAAGAGCCGAAAAGGAGGTAGCTACTGCAACTCCTTCTTCTTTAACTTTCTTTTAATTATTTTTAACCTGAAGAAGTTCTCCCTTTCCATTTCACCAAGTTTTAATTGTATATATTTCCTAATCTCCTCAAGTCTTGGAATAATTACATACTCCAAAGCATTTACTCTACGCTTTGTTTTTTGGATTTCTTCTGCAAGCTTTAAAATAGTCGCCTCTAGCTCAGCGAGCTCAATGATCTTCTTCATAATTCCTCTAAACCTTGCTATAATTTCATCAAGCAATTTATTTGAGGCAAGGAAATCATAGTTAAACTCCTTCTCTTTAAACTCGATTAAAGGTACCTTAACACCCATAATATTTCTCTCGTAAATTTTAAGTTCATAGCTCATCTTCACGCTATTGGCTACGGTATTAATTTTTATACTACCTGAATAAGCACAGGCTTTTGCAAACATCTCATAGATTTCGAGAATCTCGCTTTCTACCTCATCTCTCAACTTCTTAGCTTTTCTGATTATGCTGAAGAACTCCATAATCAAAGCATCTCTCTTCTCCTTAAGCAGCTTATGACCTCTCTTAGCAAGCTCTATTCTTTTATTTGTTCTAAGCAAAGCTAATCTTGTTGGACTTACACCAGTAACTACCAAGATTCACACCTACTTTTTCCCATGTTCTGGGTGGTATTTCTTTATAAATTCAATATCAATCCTCTTAAGATCTTCCTCTGGCAATGTCGCTAGCAATTCCCAACCAATATCAAGAGTTTGTTCAATACTTCTGTCCTCCTCGGTTCCCTGAGCAACAAATTCTCTTTCAAATCTATCCGCAAATTCCAGATACTTCCTATCGGTTTCACTTAGAGCTTCTTCACCAATAACAGCAACCAAGTCCCTCAGGTCTAGTCCATGCGCGTAAGCCGCATATAACTGGTCCGAAACCTGTCTATGATCCTCCCTTGTCTTACCAGAACCAATCCCCAAATTCATTAGTCTGCTTAAGCTTGGCAAAACATTTATCGGTGGATAGATTCCGCGTCTATGCAATTCTCTGCTCAAAACTATTTGACCCTCAGTAATATAACCAGTTAGATCTGGTATAGGATGGGTTATGTCATCATCTGGCATAGTTAAGATAGGCATTTGTGTGATGCTACCCTTCTTTCCCCTAATTCTTCCAGCCCTTTCGTAAATTGTTGCCAAATCCGTGTACATATAACCGGGGTATCCGCGTCTCCCAGGAATTTCTTCTCTTGCAGCCGATAGTTGCCTTAAAGCCTCAGCGTAATTTGTCATATCAGTTAAAATTACGAGAACATGCATATCATACTCAAAGGCGAAATATTCTGCAGTCGTTAAAGCAAGTCTGGGCGTTATAACCCTTTCAATTGCAGGATCATTGGCTAAATTTAAAAACATCGTTACTTTCTCTTCTAGTGCACCAGTTCTCTCGAATTCTTTTCTAAAGAAATTGGCTTCCTCAAATGTAATACCCATTGCTGCAAAGACTACTGTAAATGCTTCCTCTTCACCAAGAACCTTAGCTTGCCTAGCAATTTGAGCAGCTAATTGGTTATGGGGTAAACCGGCGCCACTAAATATTGGCAACTTTTGTCCTCTAACCAATGTATTCATTCCATCAATCGCCGATATGCCAGTTTGTATGAAATCACTTGGGCAGTCTCTTGCGGCTGGATTTATGGCAGAACCATGAATATCAAGCTTTTCCTCATAAATAATATCTGGTCCGCCATCAATTGGTTGACCCCTCCCATTAAATATTCTACCAATCATATCTGCAGAAACACCAAGCCTTACGGTCTCACCGGTAAATTTAACCCTTGTCCTCCTAACGTCTATACCGCTTGTTCCCTCAAAAACTTGCACAATTGCCAGACCCGCCTGTGTATCCAATACTTGGCCAATACGTTCTTCACCATCTTCAGTTATAACCTTAACCAACTCGCCATAAGCTGCCCTTTCCACATCCTCAACAACCACCAATGCTCCAGAAACCTCCTTAATTGTTGCATAGCTTTTTTCGATCATCCTCGCATCACCATCTCCTTAAATTCCTTTTCAATTTGCTTAATAATCTCCTTATACTTCCTATCAAACTTATCTTCAGAAACGTATTTCATTCTTGCAATTTCCTCCCTAACTTTAGCTTTCACGATATCAGTTATTCTTGCACCTTCGCTTAAAGCTTCAATTGCATGTTCATAGAAAGTTAAAATAGCCCTAAGCATCTTAACCTGCTTCTTAATGCTGCAGTAAGTATCCACCTCATGAAAAGCATTTTGTTGCAGGAAATCCTCTTTTATCATCCTTGCAACCTCTAGTACAAGTCTTTCCTTTTCGGGTAAAGCATCTGGCCCTACCAGTTGTACAATCTCCTGTAACTCGGCCTCTTTCTGCAAAAGAGCCATAGCCTTATCTCTAAGCTCATGCCATTCTTTATCAACATTCTCCTTATACCATCTTGCTATTTCATTAAGGTATAAGGAATAGCTCATTAACCAGTTTATTGCTGGAAAGTGTCGTCTATCTGCAAGCCTTGCGTCTAAAGCCCAAAATACTTTAACAATTCTCAGTGTGTTTTGCGTAACAGGTTCTGAAAAATCTCCACCAGGTGGACTCACCGCTCCAGTAATTGTTACCGAACCAATTCTTTCATCTTTACCTAAGCATATTACTCTGCCAGCTCTTTCATAAAACTCCGCAAGTCTTGTTGCTAAATATGCAGGATATCCTTCTTCACCAGGAATCTCCTCAAGTCTCCCAGAAATCTCACGCATTGCCTCAGCCCACCTTGATGTTGAGTCGGCCATCAGAGCAACATCATAACCTTGATCGCGATAATACTCGGCAATTGTAATTCCAGTGTATATACTCGCTTCTCTTGCAGCTACAGGCATGTTGCTAGTATTTGCGATTAGAACAGTTCTCTCTATTAGCTTTTTACCAGTTTTTGGATCCTCAAGTTCAGGAAATTCGACAAGAACTTCGGTCATCTCGTTTCCTCTCTCACCGCATCCTATATAAACAATTATATCAGCATCGCTCCACTTCGCTAATTGTTGCTGGGTAATCGTCTTTCCAGATCCAAAGGGTCCGGGTATTGCGGCAGTACCACCTTTCGCAACTGGGAAGAAAGTATCAATTACTCTCTGTCCAGTAATCAGAGGAACAGAAAGCTCAAGCTTTTGCCTATAAGGTCTTGCCTTTCTAACGGGCCACCTTTGCATTAAAGTTAGCTCAACTTTTTTACCATCCACAACAGTAGCTACAACCTCATCGACTCTAAAATTACCGCTATTTATCTCCTCAATCTTACCTTTAACATTTGGAGGTACAAGAACCCTATGCTCAGTACTACCCTCAGTAACCTTACCAATAACATCACCTGCTTGCACCTTATCCCCCTTCTTAACAACAGCTTCAAATTCCCACTCCTTCTTTCTATCAAGCGAAGGTGCTGTAACCCCTCTTGCGACAAAATTTCCGCTTTTCTCCCTTAAGACTTCCAATGGTCTCTGTATACCATCATAAATCTGCTTAAGCAATCCTGGGCCAAGTTCAACTGTTAAGGGCATCCCTGTGCTTTCGACCTCTTCACCAGGTCTCAAACCAGTGGTGTCCTCATAAACCTGAATAACAGCTTTATCACCCATCAAACTAATAATTTCACCAATTAATTTATCCTCACCAACTTTAACAACATCATACATCTTAGTACCACCCATACCTTTAGCAACGACTACCGGACCTGCAACTCTTACAATCTTACCCTTCCTCAATCTCATCACCTTCCTATCTTTATTTCTATCCCAACCGTTCTTTTTATAACATCCTTAAATATATCCACCTTCTTTCCTTTCCTTCTGTCAGGTATAGGCATAATCAGCAGATTTTTCTTACTTTCCTTGATTTCCTTCTTTAGCTGATTTAAGATTTCATAGGTTGTTATAAGTATTATATTATCATCCTTCTCAACGATTTTTTTGAAATCCTCCTTTACATCCCTGGCAACCATAACATCCAACCCCATCAGCTTCAAAACTACACCAGTTTCCTTATCAACCAATGCGTACATCCTCATTTTTCAAAAAGTATAGACGCTATCTCCTTTCTAAGCAAATCTTTGTAGCGCTCAACTCTTGCGTTTATACTATTTTCAACACAAAATCTGCCATCTTTACTCTCGACATTAACCCCCCCGATCATATCTACACCCTCCACTTCCACACCTTTTAACCCATACTCCTTAACCAACTTTGGTAGTATCTTTTTCTCGAAAACCTCCAAATCTTCAGAGTTTAAAAGAAATTTTACCTCCTTAACACCAATAGCATCAAGAGCCTCCTTCGCCAAACGGAATAATGCCTCTTCATACCTCTTCTTCCTTCTAATTTTAGAGATCTCACTAATGCTCTCCTCAATAACCTTTTTTATAACTTCATCTTTAAACTTTAACTCAAGTTTCTTGGCTTCAAGATTCGCTCTAGTAATCTCCCTTTTTCTAATACTTTCCGCTTCTTTTTTAGCTTTTTTCAGATATTTTTCTTTTGTGATTTCTCCTTCCTTCTTGGCAATATTTACAATCTCTTTAGCCTTCCTTCTCGCCTCTTCAAGTATCTTTCTCGATTCAGCTTCACTATCCTTTTTTATTTTTTCAAGTAGATCCCTCACATCCCTCACCAAGAATAATTGAAAGTGCTCTATTCTTAGCTTTAGGGATCAATTTATCTATTTCTCGCTTTTTTTCCTCCAATTCCTTCCTTTTTTTACTAACTATCCTTCCAAAAATACCTCTAGCATCTCTTTCAGCATTTTTTATAATTTTGTCGACTTCATCCTTAATTTTATTTTCATACCACTCTGAGATTCGTTTAGCTTCCCTTTCAGCATCAAGAATAATTTGCTCAGCTTTTTCTCTAGCTTCCCTTATTAACTTTTCAGCCAACTTCTCCTGCTTTTTTATCTCCAAAATAATGTCAGATTCCATGTTTTAGAATACTCTAAGCACAAAAAAGTATTTAAATCTTACCTACCCTTTTCTTAAGGAGCTTGTCAACTTACATTAATCTCTTGGATCCTAAAAAACTTTTCGCTTAAATTTTTAAAGCGTTTATAAACTATGATCGGTTTTTCAGCCCTATATACCTTATTTTACGCTAAGTAAATTCGATAGGTTTTATTAAAGAAATTATACAGCTATAGCTTAAAGCTTCGATATTATCCTAGGATCGTAAGTTGCTTTTAGAGTTTGCAGAAATATAAATGTTGAGCAACTTCGTTATATCTTTTAGCTTTTCGGAAATTCTTCCATAATTATCTATCTCGCTCTTTATTATCTTTATTTGTTCTCTTAGATCCCTAACTTTGTTAATAACATGCTCTAGCTTCTCAGCCTCCTTCAAATAAAGATTAACTTTTCTTTCAACGTTTAACACCTTGTTGTATTTAGAGATAATATCCTTAGAGAGTCTAACTACCTCCTCAACATTTTCATGAAACTTCTCGAGAAGGACATTATATGATCTTTCTATGTTGCTTAACTTATTTTCAAGCTCACTTACTTTTGAAATAGTTTTTTCAATATTCAAATTTTCAAACTTCCTAATAAATGACTCAAAATCATCCTTTTTGCAGAACTTTTCAGAAAGGTCTTTTAGATACATATTTTTAGCCTCCTCGAAGAAATTTATCATATCTTCCTTAATCTTCAACAAAATCTCCTCCTTAAGCGAAGAAACATCCTTTTTAATCTCTTCACTCAGGGCTTCAAGTTCACCTTTTATTTTGCTCCTTAACTTCTCAAGTTCCTCAATACGCGTCAAAATCCCATTTATTCTTCCGCTCACCTCCTCTTCCAGGACTTTTATCCTTTTATTTAGAAGATTTATGGAGTTATCATTTTCAATTTTAATATTCTCCATTCTCTCCTTAATAAGTAGAATATCATCAAAGACTCTACTTAGCTCACCATCGAATTCGGAAATACTCTCCTTTACTTTATTCACGTCATTTTTAAGCAAGGTTATCTCCTTCACAATTGCCATACTATCTGGCTTTGTTTTCTCCTTCTCTGCTTCGCTCAGCTTATTTTCTAGGTTATTTATTTTTGAGGATATAGAAGCTATATCCTTCTCCAAATTCAATATTTTTGCTTTAGTATTATCTAAGGCCTGTTTTAACACGCTAATCCCTGCTTCTGGAACCGCTAAACCCTTCAATTTATTTTCTAAAACAGATATCCTTCTATTAAACTCCGCAAACTTTACGCTAAGATCGCCAAAATTTGGCGTCTTAGCTCTCCTTAGTTCGCCTACTTCTGCGAATAATTTTTCAACTTTATCTCTAAGGTTAGCTATTTCCTTAACTACAGAAGAAAGCTCCTTAGACGCATTTTCAACCTTTTTTGTAATATTAGAAATATCCTCAACATTCCATGCACTTACAAGCAACTCCTTCAATAGTTTCTCCTCGGGAATTGCAGCCATTTTTCCCAAAATAATTATAGAAGAAGAAGTCCTATAATAAAGATGCTTAAGCCAACTAATATTGAAACAGTTACCACCACTAAGGGGATATTATTTTTAAAGTCAGGTTTACTTATTTTCTCCTCAGTAGCAATAGTGATTTCGCCTCCCTCAACTTTAACATACCTGTGCTTCTCTAAAATATTCAGAAGCTTGTGAAGTTGCTCCTTACCCAAGCTACTCCTCTTAAGAAGCTCGTTAAAAGATATTTTTTTCTTTTTTCTCAATATCTCGAGGACATCATCTATTTGCGTCCAACAACTTATTATGAATGCAACAATCTTTTCGTCTTTAATCTCCTTATTAAAAAAAGTATTAAGAATAGCATCAACGTCAATAAAAGTTATCTCCCAATCTTTTCTTGCTATCTTTTTAATCATTTCACTACCAAAGGGTAAGCAAATCTATGGAAATATTCACATCTTTCCTCCTTAAGTTCTATACCCATTAAAATAATTTTAAGTTCTACCCAATGTAAAGCTTTTGCTGTAACATTGGTGGCATTTGCTACTAAAGGCGCTTTTATCTCGCAACCCCTCTTACTCCATCTCTGAAAGTAGAGTGAACAGTGCTTAGTTGAATTTGCCTCAAGCGAGAAGTTGAACAGAATTGTGCTTCTTATCCCAGAGTCAGCAGTTGTCCAGTTTCTTATGTAGTAATTTGCTTTTTCATTCTCACAATATATTTCTATTGAGCAATTATCTGTTGCTTGTGGGAGAGTCAAATTTACTGCAATAATCTCATTAGTATGGTTCCTAGCCCCCTCTTCCTTCAAAATTATAGGTATTTTGTACCTATATGTCCAATTTGTCAGTTGAGTAAAATTAGCTTCTAAATTACTCTGCAAAACTGTAAAATTTGTCAAATTAAGTGTTTCATAATCAATATTTCTTAAAATTCTTAGAATTTTTTCTTCCTTAGCTAACAGCAAAAATGGGTTGCATTCGCTAAACATCATAACCCGTAAAATACTTGCATAGCTAAATGAAATTATTCCTAGAAGTAACACCAAAATTATGTAAATCTGAGCCTTTTTCATGCATAAATCACCTTAACAAGAACTAAAGTATAGTTCAGCTTTGTAAAAAGTTTGTCAACATTTATCTCAGAAAATCCCTGAAAATTTTGTCTAATGTCTTTGCATATTAACTGGTTATTTGTTAAATTGTATACATATATATTAGAATTCGGAAAAATTATCCGTAAATCCTTCATTAGACCTGTGCATGATTTGTAACTTTGTTTAATGGCAACTATTTTATGAGATTCCTTGTTTAGATAAACTTCATAAGAAACCTGAAGTAATACAAATATTAGAATGGATGCAAGCATAGCATCCAAAATCCTAATAAATCCCTTCTTTACCATAAAGTCACCTCTATTTTTGTTAAATTCCCCTTATAAGGCATATAACCACACTTTATAAATATATTTGAGGAGGATCTCGGCATTGCCCCACAAACTGTGAAATTCCCTACTTTTATCGTTAAAAGGTTCCTTTTTAAATTGAAGCTTTTAAGGACATAAGAATAATTCGCATCACAAATTGCTCTCATAGCATAAACCTTATTTCCATCGATTTCTAGCGAAGGATATGCATAACTAAAATTTAGGTTTAATGTTGTGACATTACCTCCAGAAAAAGTATCGTTAAGCCACATAATCTGCAGAGCATCTCTATATAAAGTTTTATTGACATCGAATTGCGTAATATTTTCAGTTATTAGCACACCACCACCTTTCTTGTAATAATTTAAAATTTGATCCTCATGGCTTAAAATTTGACTGTAGTTTGAAATGTAGAGAACATCATATATCTTCAAATTAGATAGATTTGCAGTATCCACATAAATGCTTGCCCTAATACCGTCAATAATTGTTTCGCTTTTAACACTTTCATTAAGCCACTGGAGATATGCTTGATCAACAACACCAACGGTAATTTCATTCTTGGGAAATTTTCCTAACCACAAGATTGTAGCTGTGAGTAGAGTTTTTGTATCATTATTAAGTGCTAGCCCCTCGATATTGGGAAATAGTGCTATTCTCCCAGCATTTTCATTGACTATAGCTGCTGCAGGAGAATAATTGAAGTGCTGCAAGTATGTTGCATTATAGATAAGTAAAACTTTTCTTGCATCACCATCATAGGGATAGGCATTACCTAGCAAAGGAAAATCTGCTATAAATGAAGCATTATAGGAGATTTTCCTGTAGAAATATATTATGTCATAAATTGGTGTTTTTTCAACTTTAGCTAAACCAAATGTTTTAGGCAGAGTTATGTTAATGGCATACTCCCAGTAGTAGGGGTAACCTGGGCTTAAAGTTAACAACCCCAATACTTTCTCAGCTACATCTCCTTGGTGTTTTGTTGGTAATGGTAAATTGCTTAGAAGGTATAGTATTGATACTGTGATTATGAGCAAAGAAAGTATTTGATCAAGAAATATTTGCCCTTTCATGCCTTACAGACGAAACCTCCTTTATATAACTTTTAAAATCTTTTGTTCTTTTCAGTATGCCCACATACTTAGGGATATCCTTTATACCTCTAGCAAGAAGTTCTCTGTGCAAATCTTTAATGAATGTTTTGAATGCAACTTCCCTCTCTTTCATAAGGATTTCAGGTAGTTTTGCTTTTTCAAGCTTTTCTAGGTGTTCCTTCCATACTAAATAGCATCCAACCATATAAAGCATTTGATTCATTATATTCGTTGTGTTTATATCGCGCATCAGATTATAAAACGTCGGTGGCATCTCTATCAGAAAATACGAACTATTGAATCTCCTGTAAGAGGTTACGTCATTGAACAGTATTACTTCTTGAAATTTAAGCTTTTTTCCAAAAGCATGTTTTGTATATTTTTCCAACTCCACCATAAAAGCGTTGTATATAGGGTCTATAACATAGTACTTCCCTTTAAGCTCTATTACACAAAAAAAATGAGTATACAGCTTATTTGCTCCAACATAACTATTGTATCCTAAAATTTTGGAAATAGTAGCAAAGAAAATTGCATAATCATCACAGTCACCTCCTTTATCCTTCAAAAACTCGTGTGGGTACTTAAAAAAATCAGTATATTCTGTTAACTCATAATATTTTGGAAGTTTGAATTTAAGAATATCTTTAAAAACCTTTTTGGATGTAAATATATAGTCGGTAAACTCATGGAAATGTACCCAAGCAGGGAGATACATGCAAAACGCGTCATCTTTGAATGCAAAATTTTTCTCCACGTAATCATAAATAGTTCTCAAAACCCTAAATTCACTATCCTTCTCAGCAATTTCCTTTAGTTTATGCTTCTCCTCTATAGTATTTGGCACATCTACTCCTATCGTTCTTAGATACTTCCTAAGGCGATCCTTCTTTAGTATATCAATTGTAAAGTTTATAATTACAGGGTCGTCTATTGTTATAAGCTTCTCAGGATGATTTTCCGCTAATTTCGATCTTTCAACCCATTTCTCCCATTCACGCTTGTAAGTTGAATTATATATGTTAAGAAGCATTTTCCTGTGTTTCTCTGCTACTTTCTCGGCACATTCAAGAGATTCTTTACTGGGATACCCACGCCTCCATGCTTTTCCACTCACTATCATCTCAATTAGTTTATACAAATCCTTATCTAATTGCTTAACAGGAGCAAAATGCTTAAGAACAGCCTTTTGCTCTTCTTTTGGGAGAGGTCTCTCTC
>Ga0190367_1000992_pt1 | contig 17868 bp, 19 predicted proteins | sample 4872181011_MG_FD_171838 | JGI IMG/M metagenome (GOLD analysis project Ga0190367, IMG submission 171838) | Hydrothermal vent microbial mat bacterial communities from Southern Trench, Guaymas Basin, Mexico - 4872-18-10-11_MG | ecosystem: Environmental > Aquatic > Marine > Hydrothermal vents >...
GTCCTATTATTGAGCTAGAGGGTTTCGCGTTAGCATCGTTCAAATAATTTTTGCCTTTTAATAGCTCAATTATTGTGATTTTAGGTTGGTATTTATTGGTGGATTGTATTGGGCGGGATCGTATTGCCCCCACATATTGCTAGTCTGATATATTCTATTTCCAGAAACGCTGATTTGGAAGGAGCACTGCTAAAGATACTTTTCGACTATATAGACCTTAAACTTAGGGATATCAGCGAGAGGATTAGAGTATTTGAGAAGAAGTACGGAATGAGCTTTGAGGAGTTTAAAAAGCGCGTGTTAGGCTCCGACAAATCCTACGAGTATGATGTGGAGAAGGACTTCTGGGAGTGGGAGTCGCTTGAAACTCTCAAGAAATACTATGAGGAGCTGAAGAAACGGTGGGTTATAGAAAAATAGTGGAACTTCTTAGTGATATTTTCTCTCAGCTTACTAGGATAAAACCAAAAAGCGTAGAAGCATTCATTGAGGGGCCCATCCTCAAGTACAAATTAGTAGTGGCAGGAGAAACGTTTATTCAGATATACTTCAATGAGGAAACTGGCACAACAGCTTTCACTCTAGTCTCTCATGGGAAGAGAATCTTCGGAATAGATTACGACGCGATGAGAGGGTGGCACAAACATCCTCTAGAGAATCCAAGCAAACACATCACACATAGACAGACATGCCTAAGCGAATTTCTGGATGAAGCACTCGGAATAATCTTTTTATGAGAGGCTGACATACAATTTAAATCTCGATGCTAAGTTATTCATATTTCAATTCCTCTAGGGTTCTTAGGGCTATCCAGATAACTAATAGCAGGAGACTGATCTCCTTTTCAAGATTCATTAGGGATATGTACTTCAATAATTCTATCTTTTCTGCTTTCTCCTTTATAATCCCTATTTTGTCTTCGGGGAAGAGCCTCAGCGATCTTCATGTTTCCAAGTATTCCTATGCCAGCCATGGGTAGTGCTAGCATGGGGAAGAGAAAGCATATTATTGCTGCGACGAGGAACTCTGGTCTTCTAGATAATCCATAGAAGTTCACTAGTCCACTCATTATTAGTATTACGGATAGTGGTCCAAGCGTAAGTACAGGTATGTTGAGGATATATATGGGAAGAGGTATCACCATCGACCCACCACTCATTCTTGGTGCTACCTGTATTAGAAGGAAAAAAAGAGAGCTGAGAGACGCTTAGGTATATTCCTCTGCTTGAAGAGTACTTTCACCGAGCTCATCACCGAACTTATAGAGGCCTATACTGAAGAGAATGACAATAATGATGCCCAATGCGAATAAGGGATTATAGGAGAGAGCAACAGAAGATATTTCCATTTCAGTTCCCTGAATGGAGGCCGATCCTATGGCGAACATATACACATGCTGAACCCAAATAGAGTAGCCGAAGATGAACATAGAAACAAAGATAAGACCTAAATTTCTTATATCTCTTATCCCTATTATGAGGTGGAACCTACAATAGCTTTGAACAGGCTACATGATAACTGCATAATATACCTATTAAAAGGTGCAAAGAATAAGTATTGTCATTAAACTTTTGAAGAACTTAGATCATTTCTACCGCTAGGGTATAATAATTGTTTTTGCTCTTTAATAGTCCTATAAATATATTGTTTCATATAGAGAACAAGATATTTAAGGTGGTTTTTCTGTATGAAAACATAATCTTGGAGATTATGGAGAACTTCTGGAAACTGGTGTTCCCGCAGATCTTATTGACCGTGAGATGACTAGTGTTGATGAGCTTTTCGTTAGGCCGAGAAAAATCATTGCTATTATCGGTATGCGTAGGGTTGGGAAGACCTATGCTGTCTACCAGCTTATCAAGCAGCTTTTAGCGAGGGTGTCTCCCAGCAGGATTTTCTACCTTAATTTTGAAGATGAGAGAATTCCAAGGGATAAGGCTGTCCTCTCGGACTTCACATCAATAATGAGAGTTAGGGTTAGGAAGCTGGAGGACGCGTTCATATTTTTGGATGAGATCCCTGAGTGGAGCAGGTGGCTTTTTAGGCTCTATGAGCGAGAAAAACCAGTTATTGTGTTGACAGGGTCAACATCAAAGCTGGCATCATGGAACCTACCACGCGAGTTGAGGGGGCGAGGACTCACATACAGATTGTTTCCACTGAGGTTCAGAGAATTCCTAAGGTTCAAAGGTAGAGAGGATGCCGGTGATATGGCGGAGTGGTTTAGGGCGGGGATTCTTACTCTTCTTGAAGAGTATCTGCGTTTTGGTGGTCTACCTGAGGTTGTCTTGTCGCCTATGCAGAGAAAACTCAGAATACTCCAGGACTACTACTGGGCGATAATCACCAGGGACATAGCGGAGAGGAAAAAAATAGAGAACATATCTGTCCTAAACACAGTACTAAAGTATGTGGCCAACACAGTGTACTTCTCAGCAAGCAGACTCCATAACATCCTCAAAAGTGCGGGGTATCGCATAGGGAAAAACACAATACTCGACTATACCAGCTATGCGGAAGAAGCATTTTTCATAAGCCAGATACCCCAATACCATGAGCGAGCCTCCCAGAGAATAATGTCCCCCAGAAAAATCTATGTCGGTGATACAGGGTTTCTCACAGCCCTAGCCACCAAAAAACAAGTCTAGGAAGACTACTCGAAAACGCCGTCTTCCTAGAGCTCCAAAGACGCCACTACTATGACCCAACAATAGAGATATCCTACCTAGCCCTAAGAGATGGAGAAATAGACTTTGTCATCAGTCATGGCCTAGAAATAATAGAACTAATACAAGTATGCTATGACCCAACAGACATAGAGACAAAACAGAGAGAAATCCCACCGCTAATAAGTGCCTTAAAGAAATTCCGACTAAAAAGAGGATTAGTAATAACAGCAAACTACAAAGCAAAGGAAAAATATGGAACAAAAGAAATAATCTATGTCCCCTACACCGAATGGGAGAAGCAAAACAAACAAGAAAAAGCACATAGAAAAACTAGAGAACCAGCCTAAAACTTGAGTCCCCAGAATAGCACCATAAAAACAAAATCTGGCCCCTAAAACCCCCAAATAAAACTAAAATCAATGAAGAATGTGAGAATCAATACTTCCAGCGATTTCTGTCTCTAAAATCCCAAAAAATAGTAAGAAAAACTTCAGAATTTATCTGAGAGACAAAACTCCATTCTCAAAAGAGGTATGAAGGTAGCGTAGCGAGAACGCAAAATTTTCTTTGACAAGCTTTTATTGGATCTAATCTCAATACATTAGGATTACTAATATAGTTTTCAACCCAGAAAAATCTTGATGAAGACTTCGTTGTTGCTAGTTCTTTTCGAGGGTTTTATTTGCTTAGAACCAAAACGGAAGTAGAAATTCATGGATCTGAGGGTTATACGCAAGGAAATAAATATGTTCTCAATTATTATTAAATGAATAGGATAATTCTATTATTGTGCTGTACTATTATTACTTATTGGACAAGGTCTTATTGGTGATTGTATGGTTATGATTGATATAGAGCTACCCAAGCCTGTTGCTGAGCTATTAAAGCGAGACCCGATATTGAGAAAAGTTGTGAAGAATGTGGCAAAGAGAGCCGTCAAGGATATACTAATTGAGATATTGGCTCTTGACCAGCTATTAAGTGACAGCAAGTTGAAGGAGGAAGACATTGTTGAGTTGGATAAAATAATTAAGGCAGAGGCTTGGAAGAAGCTGAGGAGTCGTGTTATTGATAATAGATACAAATAAAATCATCGCGGCTCTTCTTAGGGATGGCACTGTTAGAAAGATTCTCTATTACTTATATGTGATAGAGGTTGAGATTATTGCACCGAAAGAAGTTGTAGATGAAGTCTTGGAGCATATTGATGAACTTTCTGAAAGGACTGGTAAGACCAGAGGAAGATGTACTATCTATCCTAGAGGAATATATTGCCCAAGATAAAATTATGTGACTTGTCAGAGTATAGGAAGTACTTAAGTCCCGCTGTCAAAATATGTGAGAAGTTTGATGTTGAGGACGCACCACTTGTAGCCCTTGCTCTGAAATATAACTGTCTGGTACGGAGTAACGACGAAGATTTAAGGGAAAAACAAAAGGTTGTGAGGGTTCTAACAACAAGAGAAATTATCAAAAGTTTCAAGGAACTTTCTTAAAGATCTTTGCTATTGGCCTCCCTCATTTTTTATAACCTATGAGAATTCCCATATATTCCATTTGCTTCCCTTAATATCTTGTTGTTTCTCAAAATTATATTGCGTCTTCCATATTTACCGAAGATTCGAAGATGAACTTTTCTTGCTATAAATTGTTGACTCCTAACGAATACTACATAAGCAAATGAATTCGTATCGAATCGAAATGAACGCATCGGAAAACGAAATTCCGGACAAGTGGACCAGTCTGGTTTAAAATGGGTGTCTGGATATATATTTATTGGAAGCTGATTCAGAAATTCGGTGTATGAGGGGAGATAGATGGTGATATCATCAAATAATAGGTTGATTGATGTGGTTGATAGTATTATAACGGATGTTGTTTTTTCAGAGAATAAAGATCGTGAATTGATGGATGAGGAAAAGAAACTAATTAGGTTGGGGCTCAAAGATGCGTCGCTTGTAGAGATATTAAGAGCCCTATTTGAATTGGAAAGATTCAATCTTAGTAGGATAGTGCAATGTATTCTTGATGAGAATAGGGATATAATCTCCAAGCGCACAAAATATGCAGATGCAAAAATAAGCGACATTGGAGTCATGATATACTTCTTATCTCAGTACCTTGATGGTTTCTCGGAGAAAGTATTTATGGACATTAAAGACATCATACAGCGAAAACTCGATTCTGACTGCGTGGATGAAGTAATAATCTTCCTGAAAAGCATGTACTCAGCAGATATGCATGAAAAGATAACAGAGCTCATTAGCGATAGGTTGATGAGAAGAATTAGGGATATGAGTCTCAGCGAGCTAATAAAGCTGTTGTTTTGGATGCCTAAATATGCTTTCGAGAGAGTATTAGATTTAGCTAAGGATTTGATAAGAAAAAGGTTTTCATCAATGGCATCAGAGCAAATAAGGATATTCCTACTCGCTCTCGGCATCGGGAATCGAACTAAATTGGATATTTTCCTTAAGCGTATGGGGGACATAGCATACCTGGCGGGATTCAAGGATTCTGAGGTTGCAAAATTGCTAAGAACTAAAAAGGAAATCGGTAAAGCTCCAATAAATCTGATCATTATTTTCCATAGTAGTATTGAGCAACAGGACCGGGAAATGGTCATCTCAACTGTTAAAGAAACATTCAAAGTCAACATCAAAACAGAAGAGCTACCCAGCATGGTTGAAAGTGTTATTGATAGTTTCAATATTAAAGGCATATATCAGGGTCATTACATAGTAGACACACTTAGTGTGTTATACGATGATATATTCTTGTTCGTTGCTCCTTATAAATTACTTGCGGAAGAGGTCTTTATTGAAGAAGACTTCTATAATCCAACATTCGAGGGAGGTGAGGGGATATGTGGTATAGGAGCCATTGTTAGTATACCATCAGAAAAAGCTACAGATAAGAAGGTATACATCTACAACGTAGTAAAACATGAATTGGGGCATGTTTTTGGCTTGGAATATCATTGCGAAGATGATTGCGTAATGGGTGAGCCTCAAGATAAGCCAATGCGGTTCTGCTCAAAATGTCAAAAGATTCTCAAAAAGAAGGGCATCCTAAAAAAGCCATAACTCATGAGTTTTTATAACACTTAATGTCTACTCATATTCTATATTTTTCTTCGCCCAAATCTTAGGCTGCTTTGCTATGTTTTTCTGTATTAGAGTCAATATTTCCAATCTTAATATTAAGAGTAGAGACAATGGTAGACGCCGACCAAAATTTCAACTAGCGGTCTGTCCGGTTTACGCTCAATGAAAAACATTTCATTCCCCCACAAACATATCTATGTTGAAGAATATATCGATTCCTTCGCTTGCTATTTTGCTAATCTCATCTGATGTTAGTTGCCTAATTTTAGTCTGATAGTTCTTTATATATGTTATGAATATATTCAAATCGTTCGCTGGAGTCTTCTCTATAAGTGATAACAGAAAATAAGGGTTATGCGTTGTGATAAAATATTGATTATGCTTATCCAGTCCTACGATCTCTGCTAGAACCCCTGGTATAGCTCGGAAACGAATGCACCTCAGGCTCCTCCAAAAGAATGATCGAATCCCTATCCGACTTTGTGGCAACAAGATAAAATATCACTCTCCTCAGCGTGTCGGACACCAGATGGTAGGGAATAGACACAAATATATCCTTCTGCTCATAATACTTTAGCAGCTCAATCTTACTCTCCTGGGGCTTCAAAACAAGCGCAAACCAAAGCTCCTAACGAGATTCGCCACAAGCTCCTTAAGATCCCTCCTAGTCAAAAGCAAAGCCATCAAATTATCGCCATAAGAAGGCCTAAGAGAGTCTACCTCCCTCAATGGAAAACTTGATTGAGGAGCATACTTATACTTTTCAAAAGGTAACTTGTCAGCATTCTCCACGCATCGACATGTTATCCTCAGTAACGCCATCATGAAAAATGTTAAAATATGATTTATGATCCAAATTAATTTAGCTACATGAAAAGTTTTCACAAACCAATTGGATGAGCTTTTCCAAAGGCGCCCTCCATAATCTAAGACATATGTTCACAACCCTAGCAATGAGCACCACTACCAAGTCTACTAAAAATACATCTATATATGTCAAAGTGTAAATATATTAATATAGTAATGTATTACAGTACACTACCGCGGACATCGATGCTTGAAGACATATCAACCGAAATCTTAAACAATAACCCTCCCCCCATAAGAAACAAATGAGTTATAATAATACCTCCTTAATATATAGAAAACCCACTTTTGTCGATATGATATTATTTGGATCATTAAGTGGTTATAAAGCAAATCTACCATATATTTTTGGTGTTTTTGTTGACCAGCAGGTGCGATGCAATCGCATATTCTTGCCTTCAGAGAAGCAAATTTGTGGTGGCCATAAGCCCATTGCTTTCAAGTGTGATATTGATTCTACTTATGTACCTAGAAAACCTCGGGTTTCTCGAAAGCATTATCACATTTGTGATATTTCTCGTGGTAATATGTGTACCCTTCGGCCTATTTATCCCTCTGAAAATTATAAGGAATTTCTCGCAGACCACTTCTGAATATATGGTTTTGGACAGCATCTCTGTCAGAAACGACCTCGGCATCATCTCTATGTTCTGCGGTTCTGAGCTTGGACTAAGCATTCTTATTCCAGGCTTATCCATTAACTTCGCCATGATACCTAGAATAATTATTGCTTGCATTGTCGGCGCGCTGGCTAGTTATAGCCTTTACCGCTTCATTGTTGAACCAGCAAAAAAGCTGGATGAGTACACTTTGATACCCAACGTTAGAAATGGGGATGTGGCTAAGGTCGTTAGTGATTTCTTGGATGCTATCCTCGGAATGTCTATTGTGCCGACATCGCTACATAGGACATTTTATCTAAAACTCGAGCTCTATGAAGACACAATAATGAGGATGGCTAAGTACGAGAAGTCCATTTGGGATCTCTATAATGCTCTCCTTGATGCTTTGGGAGGAAGATCCGCCATGGTTGCGACTAGGAAAGAAGAAATCAGAGAGATCCTTGAGGGAACAGAGAGGGAGAAGCTCCTAGGTATTGTGGTGGTGATGGTAATGCTAATAGTTCTGGGAGCTTTCCTATACGCAATGATAGTACTAGGAATGGAGCTTCACCCCGAAGCATTCCTTGGTCTGCTGTTCGCATTACTGGCCTTCATACTATATTTGGAGTATAGAAGACGAGAAAAACTAGAAAAATACTTCAAGCATATAGGAATAGAGTTAGATCAGAAAAGATATCTGACAATAATGGAAAAGGCGTTAGACATAATCGAGAAGATGTTCGAGACCATAGAAAAGCAGACGGGCCGCAAGGCATACATAGCAAACACAACAAGAAGCTTCATAGTGGAACTTAAAGAAGGATTAGCAAAGGCAAAAACAATGCAAGAACAACAAACAGCCGCAACTACCTATGTGTAGGCCAATTTCTAGCTTCTAATCAACGACAACCCATACTAGGGCGAATCGAGAGCCGTCAGCATTGACGAAAAGAAAAGTGTAGAAGTAACATGATAATATCAAAAACATAGCCCAATACTTGGGAGATTATCCCAATAATGAGCACCAAGAAGAAATAGAGAATGCATGCAGGAAGTCATGAGAGAGTAGGTTGTGCAGACTAGCCCTATATTAAGATTTTCTTGCTCGTTTTTTTCTAAATAAAACAGCTACAGTGGCAACTATAATCGCAGTTAGCCCTATGACACCAGTCAATAAGATGGGGGAGAGAGTGCTGGGGGGTTCTTCTTGTTCTTCCTCTTCAGATGGATGTTCTATCTCTATTATGTATAGAGGAGAAACTGCGGTATTTCCCCAGTAATCACTAGCCGTTATCCTAAATGACAGAGTAGTTGCGTTTCCCAAGTTTATGGAGATTTCGTACTTCGAGTTACCGATATATCTCATCTTCTCAATTTTGGATACCCCGTCCAACGTATAATTCACAGATACATCCACTATTGGGTTTCTATCACGAACCGTTGATATAATAGTTAATGTATCATTGACCCTGGGGGATACGGGCGACCAGTAAACAGAGATTGAAGGTGGGTCGAGATCCTTAAATCGTGAAAAATTACTCGCTCCATACACTTTTATGTGCGGATCGAATACTACAGTGTCGTTCTCGCTGATATTATTAAAATTGCCGCCTATCTGGATATTTTGAAGGTCAAACTCGTTAAAAGTACTCGGATATATTACAGAAGCGGTGCTTCTATTCATGAAGATGACACTATTATTTCTGATAACGCTATAGTTCCCATTCATGTCAAACAAAGCTACTTTTGCATTAAGCAGAGAAAGTGTTATCCGGCCCTCAGCCAACTCTGATACATTGATAGGTATGGGCCTTATAGATCCCCGGGACGCATATCCGAAAAGGCCCGCAAATCCAGCAAACATTGATAGATTGTTCCTAGGAAATGTCCCCGACAGATCATATATTGTGACTTCTTGTTCCAGCTTTATGTAGACTTCGGAAGTCGTGTTCCATAGTAGGTAAAAATGATATGTTACGTTTGCTTTACCAGAACCCTCATAGGAAGAATCACTTGGTGGCGTTAAGGTGATATTTTCTAGGCTGAAGGCGACATGAGCCCAATAGTTATCTTCGATCTTGATTAGCTTGGTTTCGTAGTCTTTGAATATTGGTTTGTAATCATAATTTGCCTCCAAATATATTACGTCTGGCTCATCTATTACGTGGTATTCACTTTCATTTTCATCGAATTCTATGATCTGTGTGTACACACCATCGCCGTTAGTATCGTTATACAGTATTATAGGTAGCCTATAGAACACCGAGTATATTTTTAGTGTTTTATTCCAATAGCTCCCACCCTTAAACATTAAGTGAAGCCGCATGTATGATGGTTGTTTAATGTATTGGAACCACAACCTACACTTCTCCGAGTACCCATATTCAACAAAGTAATCAGAATAATTAAAGCTGTTGCATAAATATATGTTGCTCATATTGGAGATATTGAAAGCCCATATTCCCTCAAGCCTTAGAGACAAATAAACAATGTCACCGGAAACCTCAACACTTGTAGCGAAGTCTGACACGGGAATAAACTTTATAAGCTGAGGATCACTTATATTGCTAATATTAAATACTTTAAACCCAAACTGCCCGTCTGCAACAAACAAATAATCATCAACATATTCCACTTCTCTGGCATTTTTAGCATCTATTGCTTCGATATATCGGATATCCGTCAGATTCTTTATCGAATACACATCAATGCCCCCCGCACCACAAGCCACAAACATGTATTCCTCCGCTATGCAAACATCATATATTTTTCTTGGTGAGAAAACATCAGAAATTAACGAGATGTTGCTTGGATCCGTTACATTAAGGATGTATACATGGTCGCTGCTTACTAGGTAAAGAACATTATCCTTATAGACCATCTTGTCGCCTTTCCAGTCGGTTACACCTATATAATCACTGACAACTGTCGGATTTTGAGGATCTGATATATTCACAACATAGAATCCCCACGGGCCAGATACGAATGTATAGTTTTCATGAACGAGGACTGAACTTCCTTTATGTTGATCATCTGAGAAGTTAAGATAGCTTATGCGTTGTGGATTTCGGATGTCAGTTATATTATATATATCGAAGGGCGTAGAGTCCTCACCATAGCATCTAACACAGATTAGAAGGCTATCTTTAATATCTATGTCTCTGGGCTCGTCGAATGGAACCAAAAAGCTTGCTAAATGCGAATAGCCATATTTTGGATTTCCATAGACGACAACTTCTTGCATGGGATTAGAAGTAGTATTGAGGAATTCTAAGCCTGTCTCTTGAAAATAGGTAAATACTATTAATAAGTCGCCAAAAACGCGTATATCGTATGCTTCCAAGTAGAGTTCATGGTAGCTTTGAACAGTACCAAATCCCATATCGAGAACCCTTTCTTCGTGCTCCCAGTATCCAGGACCCCAGTCATCAAGTTTGACTATGGTCAGAGTGGCGTTTTCGTAGGGAGGCACAGTATATAGAAAATTTGAGCCATTGAACTCAAAGCCATGGTCATCATAAACAAATATGGTCTCATTAGGATCTACATCTATAGTTATATTGAGTGTTACATTCTGAGTATAATAAGCCCCAAAGCTAAGCGTGTAACCTGTACCGTTTATGTATATGGTGGTTATGCTTGGATGTGCGGATCTGATCCATAGAAAACAGATAGATAAGGTTTCATTTCCCTCGGCTACTCTCGGGACCAGAGAAACTTTTCTTGCTAGTAGTTTATTTTGACTACTTACCAAAGGCGCTACTATTACAGAAAGAAAGATTAATGCGGCAAGCAAACAAGATTTTTTCAATTTTTTCACCTAGTTCCGGGAGTGAGCCCATTTTATAGTTAATACTTATAAAGGGTGCCCTCTCATAGGGGCTATGATATTACAAGCACATCACCCCGAGAGAGCAGACCCACAGTACATATAGATATTTTACTTATAAAGATTATCTTCACCAGAAGAAAAGACAGCAAAATCCATAAGAGATAAGAATTCTATTGCATTGCTTGTTCCCTGTCAGTACGTTATTCTTACACACAAGTATTTTGTGTTCCATGTCCTTGCGATGTCTTTCTGGGTCAACCATTTTAGGTTCGGAATTCAGTACGATGTTCTGTAGGGGGCTCAATCAGGTAGCGTAAAGTGTCGCAAAACTAGTCTCGTTAGCCAATTTTGGTGGCTTCTAACACACGACGATCAGCACTAGAGAGATCAAGTAAGCAGACAGCATCGAGGAAAAAGAGGAACAGAAACAAAAAACTGAGAGATGAGCCCATTCTCATCCCCACAAACAAAACACCAAAAACATGTGCAATTTTTGTGCAGTTTTCTTGAGACGGGACCAAAAACAACGCACGCGACGCTAAACAGAAACGGCATGATTTTGTGCAGTTTCTCGCAGGAACCGTTAGATATTTCCTGCCCCGCAGTGCGTTCTGTACATTCGAGAACCCGCATGTATTCTGTGTCGCGTTGCGTTCTGTATATTCGAGTTGTTTTTTATTTCTTCTTTGTATCTATGTTCGCTACTGTTCTTCTCCTCCTCTGTCGCTTCTCCTAGTGAGTTTGTCATCTTTATTGCTCGTTTTTGCTTCTTTCTAGCGTTTTAAGTCTAATCTGCGAATCTTGCCTCTATAGTCTATGTTCTGCTGATTGTTGTGTGTTAGGGATCATAAAATTGTCTGACAAAACTAGTTTTCGTAACTATCATTTTTGTTGAAGGGGGGATATCAATTATAAGCGTTCCCGATTAGATTCTTCTCGTAATGATTCAATCGTTATTTTTAATGCTCTTATAATTCTTTCTAATATTTTAGTGATAGGGGATACATATGGCTCCATGGGAAGATTGGTTTGATAGAGCAAAATTTTACATCAGAGAGGCAGGGCGATATGCAAGTGAAGGCCCCTACTGGGCTGCATGTCTTAATTCCCATCAAGCAGCGGAGTTTGCTCTCAAGGGGTTGCTTGTGTATCTATCGAAATCATTTCCATTCACGCATGATCTTGTCACCTTGCTGGATGAGGTTCGCGCAAAGGCAGGTATTAATATTCCCTCAGATATATATGACTGCGCGGACTATCTTTCGCCACATTATATTGGAGCACGATACCCTGGAACGAGGGCTATATCGTATAATTCCAAAAGGGCCAATAAGTGTGTGGAGTGTTCAAGAAAAATTTTGGAGTTTGTCAAGAATGTCTCTGGATACATATTTGAGTAAATTGAAGAAAGATGCTGAGGATTATCAGAACCGTATAGTTAGAAGTATAAGAGAAGTATATGGGGATAATGTAACCATTATACTCTTTGGAAGCAGAGCTCGAGGTGATCACTCATTAAAGAGCGACTTCGACATACTAGTCATCACCGAATCGCCAGGCGATATTCTGGGAAATATTATTAAAATAAGAAAGAATCTAGGACGAAAAACTTTTGCCATCGACATTGTCGTTATAAAGCCTGAGGACATGGCTAATTTCGTTATTAAGCGTATGATGGAGAACATAAGAGTCCTCTACGACGGATTGGGTATCCTCTCCTGAGGACAAAAATAGGACATTCTCAGCCAAACATTGACCATCGTAGAGATCTGATGAGAAAGCCCTCAAATAATGTTCTATGCTTCGAGACATCCAATTAGATCTATAATCCCATAGAAATCTTAAATCTGTAGCCTATAGATATCAATGGCATACCGTGAGACTGCTGGATAGCTTCATTCTTAGATAGTAAAACATTTAATAAATATTCTCGCTAAGACATCCCAAATAAGCAAATCTAAATAAATAAGAAAACAGCTACGAATTTGCTATCTATTCTTTGGCAGTTTTTCTACCTACTGATAAGTTCAGGGGTGGAGTATCCAAATACTTCTCCATGTATTCCTCCAACAAGATCCTTTCTATATCCCTTGGGTTTTCTACAACTGCCCATCTAACCTCAAGCATTTCCTTTGGGTATAGCCTATCAAATTGGTAGCGAACATAGGTTCGTGCTCCTGAATGCCCCTTCACGCGTCCCCGCGCTATTATTCCCCAGAAGGCTCTGACTCTACTCCTTATATTTCTCCTCCATGCGGCCCCGATATAGAGTATTCCCTCGTCATCAATACCAGCCGCTCTATGAATCTTAATAGGTTCTCCGCTGGGTGAAACGCATCGAATTTGGTAGACTCCAATATCCGCGGGTACATCCCTAAATTTGTTTTTGGCGAGGTTCTTTAGTCTATGCCAATTGCTCCAATTCAACAAAATTTTCTCTGTTCCCTCAACGACCAGTTTGCTTACGCCTCCGCCCTTATACACAACTATATTGACTGGTCTTTTAAGTCTGATGAAGGTTCTGTAGGGTTCGTAGTATACCTCTTCTATTGGTATCTTCCTGAAAAACATATCTGGTGGGGCCCCGAATTTATAAATGAATTCTCCATACGGGAGAAAGCCCAGTAAGAATGGTCCGTGACGAGATTCGCTGTGAAATACAATAGTATGGACTTTCCTAAAATATACTGGCTTCTCAAAATCGTCTAGGCCGACTTGCCTCAACATGGATACCTTGCCTCCAACCTGAGACATACGAATCACCTCGCAAAATTGGGGGTTATTGCGAATTTTATTTTTACAATATTATAGTATATGTTTGGTCAATAAGATACTTTGTTCGGTGGGCATAGGGGGTTTAAATGAGGAAGATTTTCAGTCTGGCGATGATTCTGCTTCTGTTTTCCTTAATGCTTCTCGCTATTCCCAATGATTCCACATAGGAAAGCTAGATGCTATAGAACACCAAATAATCAGCCCAACAGCTCGCTAATTGCGACGAATCCAGAGGCAATAACGGGCAATGTAAGAGGAAGAAATTCTCTGGCAAACATCGCGAAGAGAATCCAGAACATGCACTAAGACTATTAAAGAACAGATATTTGATACTCCTAACGAGAGGGACACAAGGAGTATACATATACTTCGAAGACAAAGAAACAAAAGAACACATAAAATCATTGATGACCTCTAGGTAGTTTGGATTATAGCTAGTTTCTTAGATACCTTAACGGTCTTATTATATATTAATGTGTTGCTGTTCGAGACTTATATGAAATACGCCCTACCAGCAACTAGAAGGTAAACTTTGTTGATATTGCATTTTTCCTTTAGGTGTTTTGCTATAGCATTTCCTGTTGATCCAGATGTTCTTACATCATCGACTATGGCTACGTTTGTGTCCTTCTTTAGTAAATCACAATTGACAACATCGTACCCTTCCAACGCATATCTCCAACGTTCTTCTTCGGAGAGTCCATGGAGCGAAAAATCCAACTTTTTTATCACAAGTGGTATTATTGGGATTCTGCATAAGTTGGAAACAACTTTTGCAAGAATCTCAGATTGATTATATCTGACACCAGTATCGACATCTATTTTGTATTCTGCTTCACGCTTAGGAACGAATGTTATCACGTCGATATCATTCGCACCTAGCCCGCTTAGTTTTGTATCGAGAATATATGCTATACCAGCTCCCAGTATTAGGGCTGGATATATGCTGTTCTTCAACATAAGAATGAGATCAGAAAGATAATTTCGGCGAGAATAACGTGTCTGATAATAAACCCCGATAGCTACTGTTTTTTCAAGATATTCTCTTTCGGGTCTATGTGCTCTACAAGATGAATGAAAATGTAGTGGATGGGAACACCTGGTACAATACTCTCCAAAATAAATTGTCTCACATAATTCTATCCATTTCCCGTATTTACTGGATCTAAAATAGATGGATGTGCCTTCAATGCCGAATTCTATTTCGTCTGAGAAGCATATGTCACCTACTTGAACAACCACTGAATACCTCCGATAATATTGCTTATTTGCGTTTTCTTTCATTCAATGTACCTCCTTTTTTGTATATCATTTGGTGATATTCTGCTTGATATAACTAAGTACATCATCTATAGTCTCAAACTCCTTTGCCCCTAATTTGATAAACTCTTTGTAGGCTCTAACAAATTCGGTGTTATATTTTGTCTTTAATTTCCAAATTAGTACTGGTTTTTTCCTTTTCAATGCATATTCTATTTGGTGCATAGAGCCACCAGGCTTTCTGGCTTCGACGATAACTACTAAGTGTGATAATCCAGAGATAATTCTATTTCTGAGTTGAAATTGCATTTTAATCCAAGGAATGAGATCTCTCTTAAATGCATTTTCTGAAATTATGCATCCTCGGTCAAGTATTTCATTAAGTATACCCGTAAGATACTTTGGGGGAGTGTCAATAACGTCAAGCCAAGGTCGTACACCGATAACTATTCCTTTGGTTTTTAGCGCGCCGATGGTAGCGGCATAATCTATCCCGCGGGCCAACCCATTTACGATAACGTATCCCCTCGAGGATAATGCTTTGCCTAATTCAAAAGCAAAGTTATATCCATCCTTGGAACATCTTCTCGTGCCAACAACGGCAATAAGAATTTTGTTGTTAAAGTCAATAAACGACCCCACGTGATATAATATGAGGGGTGGATATATATGCTCACTAGGATTTTTCATTTTAATAAGCTCGACTGGATAAACATCATCAAAAATAGATATAATCTTAATACCCATCGAGATCAAAAGATTGACTTCTTTATAGTCCTCGGGAGTAGGATTCAGATATTTCTTTACTCTTGACAAAAATTCATCTTTAGTAAGCTTTGCTGATATTAATAAGCCAAGTAGTTCTTCGATATTATTGACTCCGAACAAAGAATAAATACGATTTCTCAGTTTATTCCATGACTTCCAGAGAACATGCCATAGTATGGTTTCCTGAAGTTCTTCATACGCAATATTGTGGATCGATGAATGGATATATCGCATGGATATCAACACATATTATTCAATAAAATATTCCCTAATTTGCAAATATATAAAAATACTGTGAAGATCAATAGAACGTACGTGGGGAGTTGGATCTCTTTAGTGATTATTATCTCCTATAAAAATCTGCTCTCAAATGAGCATGCTGGGATATTATTGAGATCATCGATAATATGACAGAGATCAGTTTAAAGTCTTTTGACGAGTACAAATAAGTTTCGATGAACTTTAATAACTATACTAAGTATTAGTTACGATAGTTAAGGAGGAATATGATCTAGATTGCCAAGTATTTTGCCCCATCATGAGATTTCTACTTGGTTTGTCCTAGTTGGTTGATTAGCCACTTTTTGAATTGTGGGCCTCGGAATTTGTTTGGTGGGTATTTTTCTTCGTTCTTTCTGAGCTTCTTTATTGTCCACTCGGCTATGTCTATTCCCATGATGTCCGCCAATGAGAGTATGAAGATGAGTATGTCGACTATTTCTTCTGCGACCTTGCCAATAAAGTGCGAATTCCTAGATAGTCTCTCGATGTCTTCTTCGTTAAGCCAGAGGAAGAGTTCTAGTAGTTCGGTACTCTCTATAGCTATTACCATCGCGAGGTCTTTTGGCTTGTGGTACATCCTCCATTCCCGCGCATCTCGAAACCTCTGTACGGCCTCAACTAACTTTCTGATTGTTAGTGTTTCGCACATGGCTACTCACATCGGTATAATTAAAAACATAGCAAAAATATCCACCGACCCGTCATACGAAAACAAGTATTTAGTGATCCTCCGCAGATGAGCTGTGATTGTCGATGATTACAGTTTTTACTAAACATTTGTTTCCTAGCGTGGAGAGAGACATTGATGTCTAAGGTTTTGGCTAATATATCTCTAAGCATTGATACCTATGGTAGTATGTTGTAATATATTAACTATATAGACACTTCGACCATATATATAAATATATTTTAGTAGACTCGGCAGCGGTGCTCAACGCTGTGATAAGATGCAAAGTATTATCGAAGGATACTAGATTTCTGGAGCTAGGTGATGTATGATGAGTCTATGCTGCCTTCAGATGAAATGTCGATTTTTAGGCTGGAGGAAACCTATGTGCAATCCTCAAACATCAAATGCGACAAGTGAAATAGAGTTAAGGTGCTGTTTCAGATAAAATGAGATAAGTCTCATCCACATAATGTTCGAGGTTTTGTTCTATCTAACTCTTAAAGTCAAATTTAGAGTTGCAAACAGCAGAGAAGTCTAGATAAAACCTAGCCGGCAACATCAAACAGAACAAAACCTATAAGGCGACGAGGTTACAACAATAATTTATGCGAAATTCCTATATGGTTCCTAATGTATATGAAATTCACCATAGTATCTGTTAAGCTCTGCAAAGATGCTATATAAGCTTGCAAAAATTTTTCTTTATTCTCCTCGAAAAGATATGTTTTCTCTCTAAGGGCTAAATACGGAATTGACAGAAAGTTTTAAAGATGTATATGAGAAAAATTGTATAGCATTTTTTGTAAAGCTTAATAAATATAATGATGAATTCGTATACATTAGAGGGGGATCAAATAGTGATGAAAATGGTTCATAAGGTTCAGGTAAATATCAGATTAGAGACGAAGATCTTGGAGAAAATAGACTATCTCGGAAAGTGTTCTTGCGTTAGTAGTTGTGTTTATTGCTTGTAAGCCGCTTCCACAAGCCCAAAACTGGCGAGCTTTTGAAATAATACATAGCCCTATAAAGAAAC